>FWPU01003875.1_pt1 | contig 33024 bp, 26 predicted proteins | sample 2228361 | NCBI WGS metagenome assembly FWPU01 (sample SAMEA103939777, study PRJEB20133) | metagenome
AAAATTTATAAAGAATGCATTCGCATTAGAAGAATCTTTAAGTGAACAGGAAAAACAGTTTTTAGATAATCTTGCAAGAAAGATAAAAGAAAGAAAAATAAACCAGGTGGTATCCCTTGCAAGTTCTGTAATGCAGCCTATTGGATTTATTACTGGACAATTTATTTATTATGCAAAAGCGTTATTGGTTCCTTCTCTCATCTCTTCTGCTGAATTTGAGTTTTTTGTTCAACTTATTTCAAAAAAGAAAGGATGGGAATATTTTACAGATAAACTGAATGAATAAAGAAGCATACAAATGAGTTCTAATTATCAATATATTTTAGCAACTGATTGTGGAAGCACGACGACCAAAGCTATTCTTATAAAGAATATGGGGTCTGAGTATCGTTTGCTTGTAAGAGGAGAAGCGCCTACTACAGTTGAGGCGCCTTTTGAAGATGTTACAAAAGGTATAATCAATTCTTTTATAGAGGTGGAAGAATTAAGTGGATTGAAATTTTTGGATGGAGAGATGATTATTAAACCGCATAACGGCAAAGAAGGGGTAGACTTATATGTTTCAACTTCCAGCGCAGGCGGAGGTTTACAAATGATGGTTATGGGGGTTGTGAAAGTAATGAGTGCAGAAAGTGCTGAACGAGCTGCTTTGGGAGCGGGTGCAATTGTTGTTGATACAATTGCAATAAATGATGGCAGACAACCTTTTGAAAAGATTGAACTTATTAGAAAAATCAGGCCCGATATGATATTACTTTCCGGTGGAACTGATGGTGGAACTGTAAGTCATGTCGTTGAAATTGCTGAATATATAAAAACTGCAGAACCACGAGCGCGTTTCGGATTAGATTATAAATTACCGGTAATCTACGCAGGTAATAAACAAGCAAGAAATGATATTGAGCATTTGTTAAAAGACAAAGTTAATTTAGATATAACAGAAAATTTACGGCCTACTTTAGAGCGAGAAAATCTCCTTCCTGCAAGACATAAGATTCACGAACTCTTCTTAGAACATGTTATGATGCAAGCACCGGGATATAAAAAACTTATGGATATGGTTGATGCTAAAATCATGCCTACTCCACTTGCAGTCGGTCTTCTTATGGAAAAAGTTGCAAGAGAACGCAATATAAATCTAATAGGAGTAGATATTGGCGGTGCAACGACTGATGTTTTTAGCGTTTATCAAGGTATCTTCAATAGAACGGTCAGTGCCAATTTAGGAATGAGTTATTCTATTTCTAATGTTTTAAAGGAAGCAACATTCGAAAATATTGCAAGATGGATCCCTTTTAAGGTCGACTCTTCTATTGTTCGCAACAATATAAAAAATAAGATGATAAGACCTACAACTATACCGCAGGATTTGCAAGATTTAATTATTGAACAAGCAGTAGCTAGGGAAGCATTACGACTTGCACTTCAGCAACATAAAAATTTTGCAACTACACTTAAAGGTGTCCACAAAGATAGAACTATGAGTGAAATAGATGTTGAAGATGTAGAAACTTTAATTGATATTTCAAAATTAGATTTGGTGATAGGTAGTGGTGGTGTTTTGTCACATTCACCGAGAAGAATACAGGCATTCCTTATGATGATTGATGCTTATCAACCCTTGTATCTTTCAGAGTTCGCGGTAGATAGTATTTTTATGATGCCACATTTAGGTGTATTAGCTACTATAAATGAAAAAGCTGCATTTGATGTGTTTTATAAAGATTGCCTCATTCCACTTGGAACTAGTATAGTTCCAAAAAATATTGCAAAAGATGGTGAAATCGCTTGTGAAATTACTATAAAGTTTTCAAATGCTAAAGTGGAAAAATACAATTTACAGTTTGGTAATATATATCTATTACCAGAAAAGAAAGAAGCAGAAATAACAATTGCTCCATATAAAGGATTAGATTTCGGGGAAGGTAAAAATAAAAAAGTTTATAAAAAAGTCAAAGGAGGGGTATGTGGAATAATTGTTGATTTACGTGGTAGACCTTTAAATTTGCAAATTCCTGATCGTGAGAAAAAACTTTCTATGTGGTTTAAATCCCTTTCTCTTTATCCTTCTTAGCCTCTTTAAAGGCATCTTATCTTGCATTGCTGAGAAAAAAACTATCTTATAAAATATTAAATTGCTAATAATTTATATCGCTTATTAGTCAAAATAGGACGTATTTGTAGCATAATATTAGCTAAAGACGAATAAGGTGTATCGCCAAATAAAATTAATTTTACCATATACTTTCGTGGATGTGTATATTAATTTTGGTTCTATATTATGTGTAGTGTTAATCTTTGCAAATTTTTATTAAAGCAAAGATTCTATAACTTTTTGAAGATATAATAAAATTATTATGAAAAAAATAGTGATATTGACAGCTTGTCCAAACATTTTTTTAGGGTTTTTAAATGAAGGGATAGTAAAGCTGGCAAAAAGAAGGTTAGGGATAGAAGTAATTGTTTATAATCTCAGGGAGTTTTCCAGGGATAAGCATAGAAAAATAGATGGCAAACCATATGGTGGAGGTCCAGGGATGGTACTGAGTATTGAACCTATCTATAATGCTTATAAATCATTTGAAAAAGAGTTATCAGATAACAGCAAGATAATAATTACGAATCCTAATGGTATTATCTGGAATCAGAGAATGGTTGAAGAATATAAAAACTATGATGAAATAGTAATAATATGTGGGCATTATGAAGGTATAGATGAAAGGGTGTATCATCTTATACCTCACACTAAAATATCAATAGGGGAATACATACTTTCGGGTGGTGAAATCGTTGCAATGTCAATAATAGATAGCATTCTACGTCTTTTGCCCGGATGTTTAAATAATAATGATTCAATAAAATATGAAACTTTTGATAATACTTTTAAAGTTGATTACCCTCAATATACGAGACCGCGCACCTTTATGAATCTTGAAGTTCCTGAAGTGCTTTTGACAGGTAATCATAAAAAAATATACGAATGGAGAGAAAAAGAAAAAATGCATATGGGAGATAAAAAAAATGGATAACACTATGAAGATTATCAAGGAGAAGTACCTTAATAGAGGAAACAAATTTAAAGATGTTCAACCTGGGTGCGATGTTAAAGTATTTTTTAAAATAAAGGAACAGAATAAGGAAAGGATACTAAATTTTACTGGATTAGTAATTGCAAGAAAGGGCGTATCTATGTCTGAAACTATCACAGTAAGAAATGTTATAGATGGTATAGGAGTTGAAAGAATATTTCCGCTTAATGCACCTAATATAGTTAATATTGAGATTCTTAAAAGAGGGAAGGTTCGACGAGCTAAATTGTACTATATAAGAGAAAGGGTAGGACGAGCTACTAAATTAGAAGAGAAACTTACGAAAACCAGCAACGATGTTGTAGAAAAAGAATTACAACATAATAAACCCTCTGAAACGGGGGAGATTAAACTTAACAAAAATGAACAAGCTTCTGTTCCTGAAAATAAGTAACCACTGATGACAAAGTCATGAAGGAAGAATTAAGGAGAGTAGAATATTGGAATATTTAAATTTTAGAATCTTAAAAAATCATGCAATTTCTTGGATCTTCTAAAGAAAGTATTTTTTCATTTTCAAGTTGTATAGATCAGCTCTTTTAAAAAGGTGTCTTATTCCTTAAAAGTATCAAGAGAAGACGAGCAATTTGAAAAATCGCTTCGTCCTCAAAGTTTTTCTGAATTTATAGGGCAAAAACAAGTCATAGAGAATCTTGCGGTTTATGTCGAAGCGGCGAAAAAAAGAAATGAAGCGTTAGACCACATCCTTCTTACTGGCCTTCCAGGTCTTGGTAAAACAACAATTTCATATATTATTGCAAAGGAGTTATCAGTTAATATTACTTATACTACAGGACCAGTTCTCACAAAAGCTGCGGATCTTGTAGGTATTTTAACAAAATTGCAGGAGAAAGATATATTATTTATAGACGAGATCCATAGAATACCAGCAAGTGTTGAAGAATATCTCTATTCAGCAATGGAAGATTATGTCATAACCATAACACTTGATAAAGGACCATATGCAAGGAGCGTTAAAATACCTCTTAAAAAGTTTACTCTTGTAGGTTCCACAACTCGCGAAGGATTACTTTCGGAACCATTTAGGGCACGATTCGGTGTGATTGAAAAATTATCGTTCTACGAACAAAAAGATATGGTCTTAATAATAAAGAGAAGTGCCAAAATTTTAGATGTAGAGATAAATGATGATGCAGCAGAGTTGATTGCCAAAGCTACAAGAGGTATTCCAAGAATAGGTAATAGAATATTAAAGAGAATTAGAGATTTTGCTCAGGTTGAGAATAAAAAGAATATTGATATTGATATTGCAAAATCAGCACTTAAAAATATGGGTATAGATGATTTAGGGTTAAATCCAATAGACAGAAAAATACTTGAAGTTATAAATAATGCTGGAAACGAAGTGGTTGGTTTAAAAACAATTGCACAGGCGGTTGGAGAAACTGAAGATACTATTGAATATGTTTATGAACCCTATTTATTGATGTTGGGTCTTATCAAAAGGACATCCAAAGGTAGAAAACTTACAGAAAATGGGTATGGTTATATTCAAAAAAATAAGGAAAAACCCAAACAAAAAAGTATTTTCTAAACAGATATGTGTAGGAGTATAATATAAGAATTTGCAATGTAGGATATAATTTTGCTAAGGCGCCCATAGCTCAATTGGATAGAGCGGCGGACTACGAATCCGTAGGCTGCAGGTTCAAATCCTGCTGGGCGCATTTTAGTGCAAATTGTGGCCTCCTTGAAGTTTATATTGCTTCCGCATTTAAAAATCTATAAAATAACTTATCTGCCTTCCTTATTTTTCACTTACCACTATATATACACTCTTTTTAACATAGACTTACTACAGTTTATCTCTCTTTTATAAAAATAAATACTTTTGGATGTAGAGTAATTGATTAAAATACTCCTTTTTTAAAATTGTTGAGGCTTCTTAAAATCTCTAAAATATGAATATACTGTTTTAAAATTAGTGAAGTTGTGAGATATCTGCTATGGTGTCTATAAACAATTTATGTATTTGATATAATAAATTTTTCCTATTGAGCTGCAGTTGTATATCCTCTACTTCAACAAACACATTGTCGAAAAAATCATTAAGTTTTTCTGAATATGCTTCTACAAAATTTTTAGCAAAATCCAGATAACTATTTGTATTCTCCATTTTTTTTTCTTTCCATTTATTTGTGAATTCCTTATGTATGGCATATACTTCTATTTCTTGTTTTTCTTTTAGTAACCCCTCCTTAAAATAAAAATTTATGCATTCTTTACTTACTATTCGTTTAGTTCTATTGACGACTTCATATAACGCCTGCCAGAATGGCAAACCTCTCATTATATCTATTGCCTCAATTTTGCATCTTACTTCTTTACATGTATTCCAATTAGACTGTAGCACTATGTTTATAATACTTTCTTTGTATCCTTTTTCAATTAAAAAATTTTTGTATCTTTCTAAAAAAAATTCCGACAACTCCTTGAAACTTGTATTAACTTTATTCCGATAATAGTTAGCATAAAAATCAAATGTAACTTCCCAAAATCTTTTAATAGGTAGTGTATTTAATAAAGAACAATGCAAAAGGTACATAACAAGAGTAGATTTTTTTCTTATAAAAAAGGGATCCTCCTGTGATGTTGGTTTAAATCCATTGTAAATAAAACTATATATGTCATCAAGTTTATCTAAAAAAGATATTACTAATGGTTCTGTTTGCTGAGGAATTATATCATTTAGGTTTTGTGGTTTATATGATAAAAATATTTTGGTTAAAAATTCTTCTTTATCTTTATAATCTTCTTTAGAAAGTAACATATTATATATTATATATCCTTCTAACTCAGGATACTCTGTGAATGTTTGTGTTACATAATCCAACTTAAAATATTTTAATATATCTTCTATACAATTTTTATTTATCTTATTTTCCGTTTGTAAAAATTCCAAAATAACGTTAGATAAACTATGTATTCTTTGTAATTTGTCTTCCATATTACCAATGAAACGAGGGAAAACTATATTTTTAAGTTTTTCCTTAAAGGATTGGATATTGGTTGTTAGATCGTTTTCCCAGTAAAATTTTAAATCTTCAAGCCGAGCAGAAATTACTTCTTTTAACCATAACTCTACATTTTCTAAACTTTTAGTTTTGTTTACTACATATATGGTTTTATTAATCAATTTACCTTCTTTATTATATAGTGGTAAAACATACGACTTGTTCTTTAAAATGTGTTCAATAAAAACATGAGGTATTTCCATAAACTTAGTATCAAATTCAACAATACCGATCATAGGTAGCTCACATTCATATATCCAGTGCTCAACTAAATCTAAATCCTCTTCTTTATAAATATTCTCTTTTTTTATCATAGACAGTTTCTGAAGTATTATTTTTTTTCTTTCGTTTTGGTCAATGATTTCATTATTCTTCTTCATTATGGACATATATTTGTTTATAAAGTGTGTTTTTATCATTATTTGTTTTAATTCAATAATGTTATTAATTGTAATATTTGTCGCTTGTAATTTAAAAATGGTCACAGGTAAAACATCATTACGGAATATCACGACTAAATTTCTGATAGGTCTTGGGAAACTGACATTAGTTTCATCCCATTTCATATTTTTAAAAAACTTACCTGTCTCTAAAATTTTGCTTAAATTGTCAATAAAAAGATTTCTTAGAAATACCTCATCTTTAACTTTTAATGCAACATATTCTTTGTTATCTATGACATACGGTTTTATAATGTCTTCTAATCCTTTATTCCATTTTTTTATGAATCCTAACAAATTATTAGTGGGTGAATTATCTTTATGATATGAATCTTTCAAAGGTGGTCCTAAAACTACTCTTTCTCTTTCTATACCTTGTAATTTTAAATCATCGCAATATACTACAATCCTACATTTAGTAAAAAATATCTTAAAATCTTTATATTTTACTCTATATGATTCAAATAGTGTGTTAAATCTATTTCTTATATGATTTATGTATAATTCAATAGCATTTTTAGGTATATATTCAGCTACTATTTCTATAAGCAGTGAATTTTGCATAAGGTAACGGTATGGTAGTATAAATTAAAATTTCTATAAATAACTTATTGCTCAGAATGTGTCAATTAGATGTTGGTCAAGGTAATTACAAAAAATAGAAAAAAGAGAAACTAAAAAGTTCTTTTTTAGTAGTCCCGAATTTATGAACCTCTTAGATTTATTGTTATTAAATAATTTGTAAAATAAAATACTAAAAAGTGGTGTGTAATAAAGAAGAAAAAATTATGAGTTTGAAGGTTTGTTGAGTTGGTAGCTAATAGTTATGGCAATATGTTAATTGTTGCATTTGGTATATTAATTGTTTTCTTCTTTATTGCAGTTGCATTTATCTTGTTATCTCAGGAGGCCGAACAATTTGCTATAAGTAGTAAAGATAGGATATCAACAAATTTTGCTGCCTTTTCAGGGTTGCATGTTGCAATCGCTAAACTTTCAGATGAACTTATAAAAGAAGGACAATTTACTAAAAATTCAAAACTTTTTTTTAAGGGAGAAGATAATAACTGGAATTTTCAATATAGAGAAGAAAATGATTTGAATGATAATGATTTAGTAGATACATTTAATATACCATTAGAATTAGCAAAAAATGTTTCTATTGAAAAAAATATCACAACCTCCGGAAATAAGATACTTTTATTTCGGGTTAAAATTGTTGATGAATCAGCAAAATTACCTATAAATGATGATGTTAAATTAACATCTAAAATTTTAAGGAACCTATCTCAATGTTTGGGGCTTGATTTAGATATAAGTAAATTCATGGACGCAAGAGTAGAGGGGATGAAGATGGATGAAAGATCGTTGGTGGAAATATTTGGTGAAAAATATGGTAAATTTTTAACTCAATTCTTCACATTTTACCCTAAAGCAATTTCCAAAACCGTTTATTATACAGATAGTATAAGATATGACGGTGAAAATATATACTCTATTATGCAAATGGTTCCAAACAAGGAAAGTATAAAAATGGGATTAAAACCATTCTTAAATATTAATACAGCGACTAAACCGCTTGTGTGTGCGAACTTATTAAATTTAGACGCATTCTATTTAATGTATAACAGAGTTAAGGATGTTTCACAAACTTATGAAGATAATGATAAAGTTGTAAGAAATATTGATGATATGTCTAACTTGGGAGTTGTAAAATATATTTCTTTAGAACAAAATGATTTTAATATATTCTATGAAAATTTTGTCCAACATACAAAAGAAAGATTGTTTAGAACATATAAAGAATTTTTTAACTTTTTATTTTCTAAAAGTGGAATAGATACCAGAAAAGCTGAACTTATTTGGGTTAATGCCAATCCTAATATTGATATTGTAAAATTTAATGATATATGGAATTATATGTATGTTAAAAGAAATGGCATTGGGCAACTTATTCATAAAACTATTGATAAATTAGACTTAGTTTTACCTACCTATGAGTTTTCATTTAATTCCTCAGGATTATTTTCGGTTGAGGTAGAGGGGAGGTATCAGTATAGAAAAATAATCCTAGCGCGTGATAAGATAACCGCATTGGTTGATTTAATGGACTATATTATTGATACTACCCAGCAAGATTTTTTGGCAGGAACTATAGAATTTGCAAAAACACCTACTAAAAATGGTTATGCTTTAATAACTTACCCTGAATACAAATTTGAACAGGCAAAAAACAATGATATAGATGGCCAGATAGGATTGTCATATAATACTAATAGTAAAAATGCACTTTGTTCTATAGAATATGGTGATGAGATAGCTATAAATATAAAAAAAGAAAAAAAGTTAAAGGTCACTGGAAGATTTTTACCAACTATAAAAAAATACTATTCTATTTTTGATATATATAAATCCCCATCCTTTACTCCCAGCGGCGCTCTTATTGATGGAATAAAAACACTAACAATACCAGTAAATTTCTGTTTTAATTCTTTTGAAGTAAAACTGCCATCTTATATATCTCACATAGGCTACTTTAACGAAAGCCAATATTATGATGCTTTACATTTAGGGTTTAGTGCTTGGGTAAAACCATCATACTTTAGTATTTTTAGTTTCCCTTTTATTTCATTTTTTTCTGATAGGGATGAACTTACATCATTTATCTACAAATTGTATGAAGATGATTTATTCAGGTTAATTACCAGAGAATTTAAAATTCCAATCATCTTCACTCCGCATAAAAAATTCTTTGGTTGCATAGAAAATTCTGACATAGAAAATTTTTTCTCTGCTAATAAATGGTTTCATGTAGGTATAAATATAGAGTTAAAAAGTTGTATTGATTACTATGTTAACCTCCCAAAAGACCCCAAAAATATCGATAGTAGGATTATAAAATGGTTTTTACTGAGATGCCCATACTATACTTTTTATGTAAATGGTGTAGAAATTGACAGAAAGAATGAAGTATTTAAGCATTTATTACAATTTAATTCATCCCAGTTTATAGATTCAAAAGATTTATCTAATTATAGTAAACTTGTAATAGGAGATACTAAAGGAACTAATACATTTTTTACTATTGATAACATAAACTTTTTTGATAAATATGGACTATTAAAAGATATTATTGAAGCAACAAATAAGGGGAGATATTATAATCATGATGCGAAATTTAGTTCAAGAGCGTTTTCTAATAAAGATGATTATAGATTCCTTCTTTCAAGTGAAGTGTTGATGCTATTAGCTGATGAAAAATATAATAATATATTATGTATAAAATTTAGTGATGTTACTGGTGTAACAGATTGCTATGGTAACCTAATTGATTATCCATACGCTCGTTGGAATGTATCTTTTGTTGGAAAAACTTTTAACTATCACATTCATTGGAAAAGCATTTCTTCTTGCGGTAATAATATAAGTCCGATAATAGATTCTGTCATTTTAACAATGCTTAAAAAAGCCGATATAAAATTTGTAACAGGAAATTAATGTATTGTTGAAAACAAAATACTATACTTTTGTATAATAATTTCCTATCTTATTGTAAATTTTAAAGTGCTAGTATGTGTTTTAACTTATTCAAATTATTCAACGAAGTATAGTTAGTCGTTTTATTTTGTAATATAAGTTTAAAGGTTACTGAAGTTATATTTAATAGAGTATGACACCTGATTGTAAATTTAACTTACAAGTTTGTATTAAGGCATGCAGTGTTCTACTAATTACTAATAAAGTTTGTAATCCTCTTGACATAAAAAAAATATATAGTATTATATAAAGAACAATAATTGTCTTTAAAAATTAGGTAGAAGTAAAATAAAGGGAAGTTAGTAAGAGAGTGTAGGGGATGCCTAAGCACATTAAGGCGAAGAAGGACGTGGCAGGCGACGATATGCTCCGGGGAGCTGCCAAGCTAGCTTTGATCCGGAGATCTCCGAATGGGGAAACCTGATGAAGGTAAACCTTCATCGTCCTTTAAGGACGCCATACCAGGGGAACTGAAACATCTTAGTACCCTGAGGAAAAGAAAAAGAAATTGATTTCGTAAGTAGCGGCGAGCGAAATCGGAAAAGCCTAAACCTATTACACGTAATAGCCTTACCGCGTTGTGTAATGGGGGTCGTGGAAATCTTTCGGAGAATTGGTAAGAATTCTCGAGAAGTCAAAAAACACATTTATAGACGAAGTAGTTGGAAAACTACACCATAGAGGGTGACAGTCCCGTAGTTTAAATAAATGTGTCTTCTTGGAAAGATTTTCCGAGTAGCTTCCGTCACGAGAAAGCGGGAGTGAATCTGGGCGGATCACCGCCTAAGGCTAAATACTTGATGTGACTGATAGCGAACTAAGTAGCGCGAGCGAAAGGTGAAAAGAACCCCGGAAGGGGAGTGAAAAGATCTGAAACTACACTCTCACAATCAGAGGGAGCCGGTAGCTATCTTAGCTACTTGTGACCTCGTGCCTTTTGGATAATGAGCCCGGGAGTTACTAACATATGCAAGGTTAAAGGAATCTTTCCTGGAGCCGAAGGGAAACCGAGTCCGAATAGGGCGATTTAGTATATGTTAGTAGACCCGAAAGCTAGCGATCTATCCATGGCCAGGATGAAGAAAGGGTAATTCCTTTCGGAGGTCCGATAGGGTAGTATGATGCAAAATGCTCCCGTGAGCTGTGGATAGGAGTGAAAGGCCAATCAAGCTAGCAAATAGCTGGTTCTCCCCGAAATAGCTTTAGGGCTAGCCTTACAAAATGCGCTCAAGGGGTAGAGCACTTATAGGAGTAGTGGGGTTTTTCCTCATTACCCTGTAAAACTCCGAATACTTGAGTTTGCGTATTGTAGGAGTCGGAATGTGGGGGATAAGCTCCATATTCGAGAGGGAAAAAGCCCAGATCACCGGCTAAGGCCTCTAAAACCAAATTAAGTGGTATCACAAAAGGAGGTTTAAACACGAAGACAGCAGGGATGTTGGCTTAGAAGCAGCCATCATTTAAAAAGTGCGTAACAGCTTACCTGCCGAGTGTTTAAGCACCGAATATGATCGGGCCTTAAATTTGGTGCCGAAGCCGTGAACATTATATAGTTTTAATACTATATATTGTGGTAGGGGAGCGTTCTATTCTGCTGTGAAGGTAAATCGCGAGATTTACTGGAGCGTATAGAAGTGATTATCCGGGCATAAGTAGCGTATCAAGGAAGGTGAGAAACCTTCCCGCCGTAAGCCTAAGGGTTCCTGGGGAAGGTAACTCCACCCAGGGTTAGGCGGTTCCTAAGGTGAGGCCGAAAGGCGTAACTGATGGATTGCAGGTTAATATTCCTGCCCCTTTTATCTATGATAACTATGCTAATGACGAATGTGGATAGGCAATCCGGACCGTAAATCGTGTTCGGCTGTAACTATGAAAGAGTTGCAGCGATGGGATCTGGAGACAGGTTCCAGTAGTTGCTGACTCCATGTTCCGAGAAAAGTTAGCATAGGTCTTCGCAAGGAGGCATAGATGAAAGACCGTACCGCAAACCGACACTGGTAGGCGAGGAGAAAATCCTAAGGCGTTCTGGACAACTCTCTCCAAGGAACTTGACAGATTTGCCCCGTAACTTTGGGATAAGGGGTGCTGCTGAAAGTCAAACTTCTTGCAAGTGTAGCTTTTAGCAGTCTCAGTAAAGTGGGCTCGGCGACTGTTTACTAAAAACACAGGTCTGTGCATAAAGCTAAAAGCTGAGGTATACAGACCGACGCTTGCCCGCTGCGGTAAGGTTAAGGTGAGAGGTTATCGGATGGCAACATCTGAAAAGCTTCGATCCCAAGCCCCCGTGAAGGGCGGCCGTAACTATGACGGTCCTAAGGTAGCGAAGTTCCTAGTCGGGTAAGTTCCGACGCGCATGAATAGCGTAACGACTGAGCCATTGTCTCGGAGAGAGGCCAGGCGAAATTGTAGTGGCGGTGAAGATGCCGCCTAAGCGCAGTTAGACGGAAAGACCCCGTGGACCTTTACTGCAACTTCATCTTGAAATTTGTCCCGCACTGCGTAGTATAGGTGGGAGCCCGAGAAGTTTCTCTTTCGGGGGAAACAGAGGCGCCAGTGAAATACCACTCTTTGCGTTATAAATTTCTAACCTTACTATCTGAACCGATAGAAGGGACAGGTTGAGGTGGGCAGTTTAACTGGGGCGGTTTCCTCCTAAAAGGTAACGGAGGAGTTCTAAGGCACCCTCAACACGGTTGGCAATCGTGTGTGGACTGCAAGCGGATAAGGGTGCTTAACTGCGAGGCGTAAATGCCGAGCAGATGTGAAAGCAGGAGCTAGTGATCCGGTGGTTACGTGTGAAAGTGCCATCGCTCAACGGATAAAAGGTACCCCGGGGATAACAGGCTGATCGAGTCTGAGAGTCCATATCGACGACTCGGTTTGGCACCTCGATGTCGGCTCATCGCTTCCTGGGGCTGTAGCCGGTCCCAAGGGTCGGGCTGTTCGCCCGTTAAAGCGGTACGTGAGCTGGGTTTAGTCCGGCGTGAGCCAGGTCGGTCCCTATCTTCTGCGCTCGTAAGAATCCTGAATAGGAGTCACCCCCAGTACGAGAGGACCGGGGTGAGGATACCTCTGGTGTACCGGTTATCCTGTTAAGGGTAGTCGCCGGGTAGCTATGTATCTATTTGATAACCGCTGAAAGCATCTAAGCGGGAAACTAACCTAAAGATTAGGATTCTCTTGAGGGCCCTTGAAGACTACAAGGTTGATAGGCCTAAGGTGTAAAAACCGTGAGGTTTGTAGCCGATAGGTACTAATAGCCCGATTGACTTCCTTTTGTTTTACTTCTACCTTATTTTTCATTCTAAAAGGATTATTGTCTCTATATTCCTTAATCATTGTGTGATGTATTCATCTCCTCTAATAAATTTGCTCCCTGTAGATTCTAAAAAGTATTGTTTGTGTAATTATATTTTTCATTACCCAACAGCGCTCCCAAGCGATTTCCTTATCTTTTCTTTACTTAGAATTTTATATTCTACTCATAAGTTATCTTACAGTGCCTGCTATAAGTGCTTCCACTAAATTATCCTATTGCTACTACATATACATAAATATATCTAATAAGTTTTTAATCTTTTCTACCATACACACCATACCTAAAATTATGCCCTTGCTTTTAACATTTAATTAAATAACCTTCTTAAAAACCACTTTTGTAATCCCAATTCTACTTTTAAAACTATACTATAAATAGTAGTTATCAGCAAGGATTACCTTTGTTTTTTTATTCTTTTTTTCTTTCTTAGAATTGACTTTATAGACTTATATATTTTTGCATCGTTCATACTCAAAACACTTCACCATATTATTATATAGCTTCACAACCTGCGAATGAAAAAAGGTTGGGCACAAAAAATAAGAAGATCTCTTTCGGTTAAATTGCCAATATACTTTTATAAATTCTAAACTCCTTCCCTTTTAGAGTACTTAAAACTTCTTTATAGCAATTTAGTGCATGTAAACTTCCTAATAAGTTTTTGCGAGAGTATAAGATGCATTTAGTGTGTATTTCAGTATGTTTATGCTGCGGTAAATGGCTGAATATTGCTTATTTCCTCAGTAAACTGAGTAAAATTATTGTTTTAAAAAAGTAGAAAAAGTAAAATAGTAAAACTTTTAAGCAAAAACTAAAAAATATTCTATTTTAACAATCCGGACTTTCTGTCGTTTTTAGTTTTTGTATAATTTTTGCAACTATAGAAAAATTTTAAAATTATTCTAAGACAAACTTAAAACAAGAGAATAAAGAGTTAATTAATAATTCCATTTAATCTTTCTTTAACATTTGGCATCCTATACCATTTTTTATACTAAAAATCCATTGCCTTTATTCAACTTTTTATATCATCCATAATACCCCGCCTTTCTATATATTATAATTGCATTGCCAATTTTATGCATCAACTCCTTAAAATACCTTAAAAATGCGATGGGTTGCTCTTATGTATAAGAAATAAGTCTATTACTTTGCATTCTTAGCCAAAATGCAAATCTTTCAAAAATAACAATTTTGCCAAAAGCGCAAGGTATAATGGTCAAATAACTTTTACGACATATAATATATACCTAATAATTACATTTTATCTTTTATTTTTCCTGTATTTTAGATAATTTCTTTATGGCCTCACCGTAAAGAATTATTCTATTGCCAAAATTTTGGGATTTTTTTATTTGTGAGGTCAATAATTCAAATGTTAGTTTTTTATCCAACCAAAATTTCACTTCCCGATAATGAACTTCGCTGTCATTTCTCATTTCAATTTCACCATGTGTTTTTCCAGAAACCTTAAAAATTACTTTCTGATCATTCACTTGATTTTTCCCTCTTGCTTTAGAGTTTTCAACTTTATAGTTAGTTTTCAAAACATCTACGACTTCTTTGCTTCTAAACACATGAAATATCCCTTCATCTTTAATAACTAAAAAATCAACCTCACCACTGTTAAACATACTCTTATCAATAAATGCTGCAAGAAGTTTTTTATTTTCCAGTTTTTGACATAACTTCCTCATTGGTTCTTGCAGTTTCTTTTTATAAATTTCTTTATCTTTTAAATAATCTTGTCTATTTTCTGGAAAACTTTCTATACATTGCAAAAATAATTCACCGAGTCCATTCATCCCCCCAAAAGTGTAATTTTCTTCAAATCTCTTTTTACCATAAAGGAAAATCTGCCATTTCTTTTCTCCACTTTTTACAGAATATGAATAACCTTTAGAATCAATCACATCTTTTTTAGCTTTGAGATCGCTTTTATATTCCTTCCCAATCCCTAATAATTCAGCAAATTCGTGAGCATCCTCATGTCCTTTTCTTTTGACATAGCTTGCTTTTTCAGGTGTCATTGCCTTCTTTTTTGCCATAGTTTAACCTTCTTTGATTACCAATAATTCTTGTGTTTTTTTAATATGATTACTATTTTTCATGTGGCGGTTTAATCCTATCCTTGTTTCTCCCTGTCCCATGGTGTAATGTATAGGCAACTCTATAATTTCAAAATCTTTATACCATCTTCTAATTGTAGGTGAATCGTTATAAGATAAAATAAAAGGACCTTTATGATTCAATAACAATTTTCTCAATAACTCGTGGTTAAAGTTATTATGATGAATCGGAAAATTTCTTTGAGGATAGAGACCTTTAAAAAGAGTGCTATCTTTTCCTAAATAGTATGGTGGGTCGCAATAAAGAAAATCGTTCTTAAATTTTGGGATTACTTCCTCAAAGGTTGACCATTCTATGGTTATATTTTTAACATTAAAGTTTTCAACCCGTTCTAACATACGCTTATACATTTTTTCATTTGCATACACGCTTGACATCCAACCTAAAAATCCCGGACCGTAAGAAAGATTATGATTAAAATAATAATAAACTGCCAATTTTAAAGATGGTAATTTTATTTCTCCTTTCCAATGTCTTCTTAGTTTCTCTTTAACCCAGTTATAAACTTTTTTTGTAGGTTTTAATTTTATTAATTCTTGATATAATTCGTGCGGATTTTCAATTTGAACTTTCCAATAATTAACAAGAATATCAAATATTTCAAAACCGATTACATCAATGCCCAGCTCCTTTGCTACTGCTACCTCAATTGAACCACCACCAAAAAACGGTGAAATTAATCTTTTTATATTTTCTGGTAATCTTTCAATTACATATCCTACTGCCCAACTTTTCCCTCCAGCATATCTTAAAGGAGAACCTAAATATCTTTTATATTTTTTTCTCTTGCCTTTTAATTTCTGTAAGAATCTTTGTTTGGGGGTTATTGGGAATAAATAATGCTGAATAGAATCTGGGCTTTTCGCTTTTTTTATCCATTTACGATTTAGATGAACTATGCTCATAATATTCTTATATTATAATTTTACAATTTAATTTTCTTTTTTGGCTGACGAATTTTGGACAACGGGTCCAGTAAAAAAGAAGTTCTGTTGAAGGCGGAATTTGGGTTAGTGCGCTAAGACACAAACCTTTTATGCCGTCTTATACACTGTGCAGTGCTTTCTTTTAATTTCTTCCCTAAACCCGGGTATTTAGCGACAAATATTTATTACACGAATTATTAAATAATTTTTCAGGCCAGTTGTCATCATCTAAAAATAGTACATGGTTATTTATATATTCATCTTCTGTTGGGGATTCTTCGCTTCCTTCTACCAACTTTATGTGTGGTGTGGAGGATAGTATGAAAGATTCCAATATCACATTCTTATTGCAAAGTTTCTGCTCTAATTGCTTAATATCTTTTTTAGCAAAAAGTATTTTTTCATCGTCTAATACCTTCGTGTACACTAAACCTTTTGGTTCTATAAAGACAATGATCTGTCTTTCACCTTTTTTTACCCACATGATAAAATCAGGATAGAATCCTGCCCACTTGAGCTGGAACCCAACTCCGGAAAAGGGATAATTCCTTAAAAGATATACCTCATACGAAAAGTTTTGTTTTTTCAAATACTTTCTTAACCCCATTACAAATTTTTTTTCGCTATCCACCAAACCTTCGGGAGATATCTTGTCTATCTCTGTATTTTTAATTAATATTGGCACATAGAGTGAGCCATCAAAATAAACTCGTGGTAAAGTTTCAGTATCTTCTTTAGTTAGCCTTTCTAAATCTTCTGTTAGCTCTCTTATCTTATTGACCAGTTTTTTCTTTTTCTTATTTATCTGTACTATGTAACCATAACTTTCTTCGTAACCATAACTTTTTTCAGAAACAAGTTCAGGAACACGTGGTAAAGGTAGTTGTTTAACCTTATCATAGCGTAAGTTTTCTGTTTCAAAGCGCTTGGCATTTTTTCTGTAAAATAAATCCAGATATTTTTTAATAACTAAAGGTGCTATATCCTCCAGCAGTTTTATGGATTGCTCATCTTTGACTTCAAAAATTTCAGGAAGTGATTGGATTTCGTATATACCAGATAAAATAATCTTTTCAAGCGTCTTTCTATCAAAAACCAAATTCCAGTAATTTCTCTGCACCTTAAATTCAAGTATTTCCAGCCATATCCTTCCCCAATCAAGTAAATCTTTATATTTCTGTAGGAAGCTCGATCCATTACCTGCTTGTTTTACTTCTTTTACTTCTATTCCATCCTCTTTTCTATCTTTTGCCGTATATATTGAAACCTTTGGCAAAAGGTCAACTGTATAATGGATTGTTTTGTCAATCTTTAATCTTAAAATTTCCTCTTCCTCAAACTTGTTTTGTGGTTTGGAAAGCGTATAAAGAGTCTCCAATTTATCTTCATGTTGAAGCTTTACAGGTATTTCAATGGTTTCAAACTCAACTTCCTCACGCCTTATTGCCTCCAAGAATCTACTAAGATAGTCTGCCTTAATTCCATAAATATTGTGCGTCTCTAATAGCCGGATTGGCGAATTCATGCCACTTCTTTTAAGGGACATATCTTTACCTTTAAGCCGAACTCCTCTTCCAAAAAGCTGAATAATCTGCGGACCTTGCTCCTTGCCGATATTCAAAAGTCCCATTGAGCAAACACGCCAGGTATCCCAACCTTCAATGAATTTTTTTGAGCCAATCAAGATATTTATTTTGGAGTTTTCTTTTTTAATGTCATCAAAAAGAGAGCCTGAGATAGCATCCTTTTCTATAGAAAATCCTTTTTTTTCCAATTGTTTTTTGAAACCCGAAATATCGCCAATACTTATAACTCCAAAATATTCATTCTCCCCGATTTTTAATCCTATCTCACCTTCAGCATTTTTTAACTCATATAACCTGAGATTTCCTTCCCCACCGAAAACCTTTTTGTATAGGTCTTTAGAGTCAATGTTCATTTTCTTGAGATACTTCTTGAGATACTCCTTGAGATACTTGAATCTATCATCAAAGATATCTTTATCCTTATCATATTTTAAGTTTGTATTACCAGTTAGAATTTTTTTTGCCCATTCCTCTACCCACTTTTCATCTTGGATCACTCTTTTTATAAACTCCACAATTTGAATAACATCAGACTCCTCTTTTTTTCCGGTAACAGTTGTTCCCACGAAGATCCACAGAGGCTTTTCAAGGTTATATTTTTTTGCCAACTTTTTTTTGTTATTATCAGCAAGCAATTGCTCATAAAAAGACAAAAGGTTGGCAATAAACATAGCTTCTTGGAATTCCTGATTAGAAATCGTTATCTGCTTTTTCTGCTTTACATTCAAAACGGAGAAGTTTTTGCCATAACCATCAAGATAGAAGTATTTATAGGAATAATCAAAAATGATTGATTTTGCGTATTCTTTAAGTGTTTCTTTATTTTCTTCGCTTAAAATCTGTCCGAAGGTCGCACTGTATTCAAAGACAAAGCCATTTTCAGCAAGCTTATTTCTCAGCGTTGCCCATTTTTGCTCTTCTGACTTTTTACCTTTATGCCCTTCATCTACGAAGATAAGATTTCTGCCATCAAAAACCTCAACTGGAATTCTTACTCCTCCACCCTTTTTCTCTTCCACAAATTTAGTTATCTCTATGACTAAAACCTTATCTTTTCCCCATAGCGAATTAGGATTTAAAGTACCAGCATAAAGCTCGCAAGGAATATTACTTTTTTGTAATTCTTCAATGTGCTGTTTTGAAAGCCCCTCGTTTGGAGTAATCAAAATAATATTGTCAGGAGAAAATAACTTGTAATTTTTGAATTGATGATAGTTTATGTGCATTATCAGGGTTTTTCCAGAGCCTGTCGCCATCCAGAAGGCAAGCTTTTTTAAATCGTTTTCGGTAAATGAATCTATAATTTCAATATCGTGTTCCTTCGTATAGTTTCTTAGAAATCCATTAAGTTCATTCAAAAACTCTATTTTTCTATTATTGAGATTGTCTAAAACGTATTCTGTAAAAAGCACAGCCAAATACTGAAAATACTTAAGAGTTAGAGATCCACGCCCTTCCTTTATTTCATTTACATAGTTTTGAATATTTTCATCGTACTTTAAAAGTGTGTATTCAGAAATCTTCAAGTTCTTAAAAGAAGAACGCAACACATTTACAAAATGACTTCTTCCATCGCTATCAATTCCAACCTGTGCATCCTTCAACTTCTCCTGCAGGTTTCTAAACTCACTTACTCCGAAGAGTGAAAGAAGATATTTGTTTAAAACAAGATATTTTTCTATAGTTATCATGCTTGTTCCTCTTCAGTAACAAATTTTATATAATCATCAGGCAACATGCAATGTTTTGCACTTTCAATTATAATTTTTCTGTATTCCTCCGATCGTTTTCCTTTCTCTCGTCTCTCTCAGATATACCCGGGCATTATATTCTTTTCCATCGTCATCTTTGACTCCTACAGTTTTTCTATCATAGGAAGTTGGATAACCCTCATACCTATCTAATGTAGAATAATCATCGTATACAAATCTGTATCTTTCAAGATAGACATTTTTTACAAATTTGGAATTTGGACATCTATTTTTTATCTGGTTATGTTTCAAGTTTGAACTATAAGCAAAGTAAAACATACCTACCTCTCCATCAATCTCTTAAACTCAGGTTCGATATAATGAATATCTACTGTATGCTCACCGAGTTTAGTAGTCAAGACACTCTGTCCGTTTACATAAACAATATGTGGTGTCCAGGTTTCAAGTTCTTTTATGATAAACTCTTTATCTTTTTTAAAATCATCATCGGTCCAGTTATCTTCATATTCTCTCCAGACAATGGCTATTTCTTTCCCTTCTTTTTCACCAAGGAAGAATAAGTATTTTCTATTGTTATTTCTTGTTTTTATCTTTTTAAGCTTCAATCCCAAAAGGTAGTTAAATGTCTCTGGTATGTCTACAATCATTTTCTGTGGTTCTCCAACCTCTTCGAGATTTGCCTTGAGCTTATATGCGAAGGGGTTTTTAAGCATTTCAACATTGAGTAGATAAGAGCTTTCCCTTGTTTCAAAATCAAGGAAGTATTTTAGAAGGTATTCGTTTTTGAAAAGTTCTAGTGCCTTTTTATCTTCTTTTAATTCAATGTTGTCGAGTGTGTCTTCGTATTGTTCTAAGATTTGGTATTTGAAAAATCCACCAGCTGTTTTCTCATTATATTTTTCCTTAACATCTTTCTCTTTAGAAATACCTGATTTATCATAAGCTAAAACTTTTTTCATTCTTGGCAAAACGACTGTCCAGAAATGCTCTCCCATCTCTACACCAATCCATTTTCTTTTGAGTTTGTGTGCTACTGCTGTGGTTGTGCCGGAGCCAAGGAAGAAGTCCATGACTAAATTGCCTTCATTTGATGTGGATTCTATGACACGCTTGAGGAGAATTTCGGAATTACGAGTAGGAAACTCAGGGTCTTGTTCGTATCCTGGGATGTCTGTCCAATTATTATTTATTTGGTTATATAAACTCAATATTTCTCCTTGAAAAGATTGGGCACCGCAGTTTTGGCATTTTTCACCTTTTATTTGATAAATCTCTGTAATGATTGTTTCACAATTCAAACATTTTAATCTTGCTAATCCTTCTTTAACTGCTATATCTAGATTCTTTTGAGAAAAAGCCCGGTGTCTACCTTTCGGAGGATATAATTTGATACCAAAAATTTCTCTATAGGTAGTAGTTTTTTGCTCTTCTGGCATACTTAAAAAGGGCATCCAAAGGAAATCATTCAATTTCTTTTCTATCTCTCTATAGGTATTATCATTAACCAATCCTTTAAGAGTCTTTAATGTTTCTCGGTAATACTTTATATGTTCTTTCTCTCTTTCCAGAATATATAAATAACCATCTTCAGAAGATTTAAAATAAAAAAATAATGAATCTGTTTTATTCAATAATCTATTCTCCGCTTTTCTAGTTTGCATACCCCTTGTAATTATTATCTCATTCCTAAAATTCTCTTCACCAAAAACCTCATTCATCAAAGGTCTTACGAGCCAATTGCCATTATAATCGCATCGAACAAAGATGCTTCCTCTATCATTTAATAAATCTTTTGCCAAGTTTAATCTATTTTCTAAGCAACTCACCCATGTAGAATCCTTGTATTTGACATTGTATAGATAATCTGCATCCTGCTCTTTGTTAAAAGGTGGGTCAATATAGATTGTCTGCACTTTCTCTTTGTATTTGCCAAAAAGCAAGTTTAATGCCTGCCAGTTTTCACTTTTGATAAGCAATCCATCTAAGAGGTCGTCTAAATCGTTATTTTCGGTCAGTTTTTCAAGAAGTTTTTCCTTGAATTCTTCACTGAAATATTTTGTGTCAATTGGTAGTTTCTTATTTTTTAATTCCTTTTCTGTCTTTGGTATGTTAAAACCTAATTTCTCCTACTCATTCTTCTGTTCTTCGTTATTCCATATTTCCTGATGAAACTCCTCTGGCACTTTGTCAGTAGTGATCACATATTCTGTTTTTAAGACAAACTTTTTTTTCTCCCATAATCTTTTCTGGAAATCTTCGATCTGGGATAGGAAATCGATGATATTCTCTCCAATCTCGCGTATTACTTTAGCACGGGTAATGTGTTTGTCTAAGAACATTTCCTTTTCTAATGTTTCAATATTCAAAACTTCAGCTTTAATGAAGTAATCTAGTTGTTTTGAGAGGAATCTTTTAAGGTTTTTGTGGATGAAATAATCCTTCGTGTTTTTTGCGGTAAATCTATTTAATTGGTAGAGGAGAAGAGGCTTTTCAGTTCCTTCGCTTTTGAGAAAGAGAGGCTTATACTCTTTGCTTAATTGTACTTCCAATTCAATATCATTTAATTTCTTTAAAACTTCATCATAAGACCTCTGATTGATCTTTTGCTGTTTAGATGTATTGCTTCCACCTTCTACTTGATAGCTTTTGATCTCTTTTTCAGTCAGTTCTCTATATTGAAAATAGATAATCAAGGTTTTGTTATCAATTTTCTCCAATGGGTTTTCATTATCAAGGATAAAAAACCTTTCCTTTGTGGCTTTATTTGAGCCTAATTCTTCCTTGGCTGATACAATACGAAAGATAATCTTATACTTATTAGCATTAAAGGTGTAATCCCTAAAAAGTAGCCCTGTTTTTATATAATACTGCTCATTATTGACCCAATAAAGTTTTATCTCTTCACCGTTATATGGAATAGCATATTTATGTCCTTTAATTGAATAGCGATATTGAGGGACAAAATCACCTTCTTCATAATAGCGCGAGAAGAAATTATATAGGTCGTTAAAAACCTGTAATTTAATATCATCAATTGCTTCCGCCTCATCTTTTTGTTCTTTTACCTCAAGATAAGCTTTGCCAAGAGGTGTATCCTTAAATTCTTTTTGAAGGTCTCCGGTAGATGTAAAAGCCTGTTTTCCAAAACTTTGAATAATCTTCTTTTTTACTTCTTTAAATCTCTGATTTATGTTGGTAAGTCTTTCATCTTTATGTTTAGCAAAGGCAGTTTCTACTTTCTCTTTAAGGTCTTCTTGAATGAATTTTTCTATACTATCCCGTTTATAATTTAGAACACGATAAATCTCGAAATCCAAATCAGAGGCTTCAAACTGAAAAATTTCTTTAAATAGTTCTTGAAGTTTTACGATGCTATCCATAATCATATCCTATTTTCTAAGGCACGCCATTTCGTATAACTTGTTCATAGACGAAGCATTTTACTTTTTGTTATGTTTAGTAAGTATATACGAAGTATTTTGTTTATACCAATTCTACCTTAATTACCGGAATTTTTCATTTTTACAAATTTTGCATTCTGTGTATCCGTTGTTCAGGTCTAAATTATTTAAATGGACTTTTGATTTCAAAAAGAGTTTTTATTCTAAAATGAGTAAAAATTTCTGTCATTTTACTATTTATTGCTTTTTTCTATGATATATATTTCTACTCTTCTATTTTTTGCTTTATTTTCTTTTGTAGTATTTTCAACTATGGGTTTATTTTCCCCAAAGCTTTCAAAGTGCATATTTGATATTGAGATACCTTGCTTGTTTAAATATTCAAGAACTGTTAAGGCTCTTGCACCGCCAAGCTCATGATTTAAACCAGTTTTCCAGATGGGTAATGTTTTTACAATAGGGTCACTATCAGTATGTCCGACTATTCTCAAATATAAATTTTTCCCTTTCACCACTTGATTTACAAATTCTTCTAAGACTTTTTGCCCTTCTTTTTTTAATGTTGCTTTACCTGGGTCAAAGAGTATTTTATCACGGATTATGAGCTGTTCTTCTGGACCTATTTCCAGTTGACCAGGATATTTTTTTACAAGGTTTTCCAAATCCTTTCTTATTTCTTCGTTTAGTTTTAAAGCAGCGTGGTATTTTTCTTTTTGTCTCTCTAATTCCGAAGATAAAATTTTATTTTGTAATTCACACTTATCTAACTTTGCTTCTAAGATGGCTTTCTTCTTGCTTAGGTCATCCGCGACTGCCTTTAATCCTTCTGTATCAGTTTCATATTGTTTCAATAGTGTGTTATATCTTTCAGATGTTACGCATCCCATAATATATAATAGGAGTATAGCATAACCAATTATAACTAAAAAGCTGTTTTTCATTGTCTTTTCCCCCTTATCTCAAAAGTTTCTTTCAATACCTCTTCCAACTTTACATCTTCTGCACCCAAAGTGGAAGCAACTTGTTGACCTATCTGCTTTGTAAAATTAGACGGTTGCACAATTTTTCCGGGTTTTAATATATGGAAGCTATCATAGACGAAAAGACCTATTACAATCATTAACCCGAATACTAAAAGCAATATAATAGTATCTCCAACATTTTCTTCATATCCCTCTTCCATAATAGCTGGAGGTACTTTCACCGCTGGCTTTTTTACTTTTAATGCAACAGGTTCTTCTTCCTCCTCTTCCTCTTCTTTTTCTTTAACTGTTGTTCCTTCCTCTAAAAGACTACCTAAATCAACTTCTGTTTCTTCTGTAAAAGTTGACTCTTCTTTAAATAATTCTTCTTCTTTTTGTTGCGGTTCTATGTTTAATTCAAAAGTTTCCTCTTCTGTGGTGGGTGGGCTTTTTGTTTCTTTTTCTTTTATTGTGTCAGTATCTTTTAATTCCAGAAATAAATCTTCTTCCTTCTGTAATTTAGCTGTTTTTTTTTCAGGTACTTCGAGCTCTTCCTCTACCTCTTTAATTTCTACTTTTGGAATTTTTTCTTGCTCTTGCTTTTTAGTTTGAGTTGTTGCAGTAATCTGTTTCTTTGGTGTTTTGACAGGTTGCTGTATTGGTTTTTCTTTCAATTCTTCTTTTTTCTCTTGAGTAGTTTCTACTGTGGATGTGCCACTGTTTTTCTTAATCATTTTTACCACATCACTTTTCCTAAATTTTATTATGCCTTTTTCAGTTGGATCCTTAAATGCCTGTAATTTGCCTTCTGATATCATATTCATTATATCATTTTGTTTTATTTTAGTCATTTTTTCAACTTCTTCGAGAGTAAGATATACTTTCCCTTTAATTTCTTCCTTAAGCTTTGTTACATCGCTTGTCAAAAATTTTAGTTTTTGTGTGACATCATCTTTGAAAGCAATAATCTCTCCCTCTGAAATCAATTTTGTTAGATCTGTTTCACTAATATTTAGTTCTTTGAGGACGCTATCAAAATCAACAAATTCGGGCATCTTTTACTTCTTATCTTCTAACTTACAAGTCTTTTTTACATTATCAAATGTTGGTGAAGTAGTTCCAAATGACTCACACTGTATATCAGTTTCCAGATTTCTGCTGGTCCAAAATATTATTTGCCCTGCCAATAGCTTATAAATTAATAACCTTTTGGTTTGCGAATCATATATTACAGCAGCATCAACTCCTGCTACTTTACCCAGAATAACGGTTGCCCCACCAGCTGAGCTTAAACCTTGTGCATGCATGGTTGGTATCATAATTCGATTTGCATTGAATATCAAAAAGCAAATAACGAAACCTAACACAAAACCTGCTATTGCTATATATATATTCTTCATATTATTCATATCCTCCTCTCCTATAATATTTTCATAACATTAATATTTCAAAGATTACATTTGTTATCTATGATTCAAATCACCTCCTTTCCATAATTTTCAAACTGACTTTACAAATTGAAATTTTTGAAACCACCAATTTTATCTTACCGCAGGTAAAATATATATTTCATCTTCTTCACAAATTTTAGTATATATACTTCGTAGTTTTCTTACCTCAATATTATTGATGAAAATATTTATATAAGGATAGATATTGCCATTACTATCGCACACTTTACTCAAAAAGTTAGGATTAATTTGTGTACATTCTTTCAAAATATCAAATAGTGTATTATTTTTAATTTCTATATCCCTTTTATTTCCAACAGACTCTTTTAAAAGTATACTTACTTTCAGCTTTGCCATATCATTTATTTTAAATCTTGAAAAAAAAATATTCAAAAAAACTGAGAATTATTAAGCCAATAACTTTATCTAAATTCTCCATAGTCGTTTGCTTTGTCGTTTTTATCTATTGGGACTTTGCTATCTAATTTTGCCATTTCCATTAGTGTGCTTAAGTATAACTTTTTTATCTGTTCTTTTGTATATGAAAAAAGTGATTTACTAAGATATTCATCTTTTTTGTCAATGAAATCTTTTGGGTCAGGGTCTATTTTTTCATCTATTATAAAAATAATGCAGACATAATGTGGTTTTGCTACACAAACATAATCATAATCGCCAATATCCAATGACTTTGCTTTGGAAGTAACTTCGTTAAAAGATATTCCTTTAATTTTCAAGTCACTATCGTATTTGAATGTTGTGATTTTTGTATCTTTTATTTTATGTTCATCAAGTATCTTATAAAATGCTTCCTTTTTTAAAGCTTGACTTAGATACCTTTCATGAAGTGGTCCTTTACTTTTTAATTCTTGGTTATATTTAATATATAAAATGTCATACAGTTCTTTTGTTTTAGTAATAATTTTTTTAGGTAGCTCTTCTAATTTTAAGGCATATTCTTCAAAGTTAGTCTGATAAGAAACCTTCATCTTACCAATTTTATTCAAGAAAAAATAACCTGGGGTTTTTAATCGCTTTTTACCAATGACTTGATAGAGTCCGGATACTTTATTTGTTCCTGTTGTTGTAAATTTTTTAAATTTCATACTTACAACTGCCTTAGGTAGTTCTTTTTTTACTAAATTGGAAGAATCACCTAAACCTAATGATGGAAATTCGTCATAAGGAAAATAATCTGTTTCCTTATAATCTATCTTAAATTTATTTTTCAATTCTAAAAAGTCAGAATTAGAGAATTTATCAGCATGGAAAAATAAATATTTCTGTAATTCCTCTATTTTTCTATCTATTAATTCATTAAGAGCTTTTTCTACCAAGGTATCTTCTATTTTTTTTTGGACCTCAGGGGCATTGTATGGTTTATAGATTTCTTTTTTCTCTTTACCTTTACCTGCTTCAGTTTTTTCTATGAATTCCTTTTTGTTTTCTTCATAATATTTTTGCTTTTCTTCCTCAGTTGGTTTAGGAATAGTTTTTTTTAAATCCTCATGAACGAAATATAATAATCTTAGCTTTATTTCCTCTTTTGGATTCCATTTAGGGAATGTCTTATTTATGAAATCAGCCTTCTTTATAGGAGAGATTTTTTTTAAGTATTGGATTTGTTTTTTTATATCATATAGAACATAACTTAATTTTATTGTTTTATTCTCATCCTTGTAAAATTCAAATGCTTCGTTTAAGCCACCAGGCTTTGATTGGTGTGTGTAAAAATCTATAAATTTCATTACTATCATATATTGCTTGAATGTCTCTAAAAATTTATCTTTACTTAACTGGCTTTCCTGAAGCAATAGGTCTAAATCATTACCAAATATTTGTTTAATCTTATCAGATAATTCTTTTTGAGTGATATATACTTTTTTATCCTCAGCGTGTTTAAGTAAAACCAATATTTTCCAAACGCCTTTGTTTTTTAACAACATTCTTGAAGTAAAACGGGTTTTAGTTTCATCTTTTTCTATTTCATCATCTTCTAAGATTCCGTAAATATTAAGTAAAGCTATCGGCGATAAAAACATTCTTTGTGATATAATTGAAATCAAATTATTCCAATATAGTTTAGTAAGGTAGAAATCCCTTTTTTTTACTTTGTGTCCAAAAATGTAGCCTGCAGGAGCACTTTCTTTCATCTTTTCTAATACAAATAAAAATTGATAAGTTATTAGAAAGGAACCACCGATTAAAATCGTCAAACCTATAAATATCTTTCTTTCGTGTTTTTTTACCCAGCTATAAATATCCATAACTGGTTTAGCTTTCTATTAAGGGTAGTTCTGTTTTATTTTTTATACCTAAATATTGAAAAAACTTTTCTGTTACATTATATAAAAGAGGTTTACCGATACTTTCTTTTTTACCTACAATTTCTATAAGTTCTTTTTCAAGTAAAGAATCAATTGCACCTGAGGAATTTACTCCTCTTATAAGGTCAATTTCTGATTTAGTTATGGGGCCTTTATATGCAATTATGGCCAATGTTTCTAATACACCTCTATTTAATTTTAAATTCTCTTGAATATTATAAAATTTCTTTAGTATAGGGGCATATTGATGTTTTGTTACAAAGCAATACCGATTGCCTTCATACTCTACAATTTCAAAACTATACTCATCTGTGGCATACCTTTCTTTTAGGATTTTTATGGCGGTGCTAATATCTTCTTCTGAGGAATCTTTAAAAATACTTTTCAATTTTGAAAGTTCTACTGGTTCAGATGAGGAAAAAAGGATTGCTTCAATATTACGAATTATATTATTAGTAAAGACTGGGTTTGCAAACTGATTGCTTTGAGTTTCTTCTATCATATTAAATTAGATCCAATAATTTATTAGCCCAGTAAGTGATAATAATGTCTGCTCCGGCTCTTTTTATTGAATTAAGGGTTTCTAAAACTGCATTATTTTCGTCAATAAATCCACTTTTTGCCATTAGTTTTATCATAGTATATTCTCCGCTAACATTATATGCAGCAATAGGAAGATTAAATGTTTCACTTGCTTTTAATATTATATCTAAATAATATCCTGCTGGTTTTATCATGAGTATATCTACACCTTCTTCGAAGTCGGTTTCACATTCTCTTAACGCTTCTTTTGCATTTGAGGGATTCAATTGATATGTGCTTCTATCACCAAACTGAGGTGCAGAACCAGCTGCTTCCCTAAATGGACCATAAAAACTTGAGTGAAACTTAGCAGAATAGGACATTATCAAAGTGTTTGTTAAATTATTTTTGTCTAAGATTTCTCGTATAACTTTTACTCTGCCGTCCATCATATCTGAAGGAGATACAATATCAGCTCCCGCTAAAGCATAATTTAAAGCAGTTTTTCCCAAAAGTTCTAATGTTTTATCATTGTCTATTTCCTGCCCTCTTGAAGTTTTTATTACTATTCCGCAATGTCCGTCACTTTTGTATTCACAAAGGCAAACATCACATGCAATTACTATATCCTGTCCAAATGTTTTTCTTAATTCTTTTACAGTTTCCTCAATAATGTTGTTTTCTGTATAAGCGCCTGTTCCAAATGTGTCTTTCTTTGACGGGACACCAAATATAAGAAAATTATATAATCCTTTTTCTACGAGCATCCATATATATTGTTTTAATGTATCAATTGAATAAATAAATTGCTCTGGTAGAGCTGGAATTGGCTTTTTTATTTTTGTTCCTTCTGTTACAAAAACAGGATAAATTATATTATGTAGTGAGAGTTGCGTTTGAGTAAATAAATCCTGTATTCTTTTTGACTGCCTGTATCTTCTCAATCTCGTTAGAGGATATTTCATAATTTGTATTTTCAAGAAACATATTGTAAAACCCAAAATATAAAATGCAAAGATGTATGGAAATGTTACAGGTAGATTTTGATATGGCAATATATATAAAAGCCATTGTAGTATCAACTATTATATCTGAAATAAATATCTCTAATATAATGTGTATAGATATGAAAGAGTGAAACATTAAAAGTTAAGGAAATTAACTATACCCACACAGTTTATCTATTCTAAAATGATTATGCATAAAGAATTCACTAATAAAGACAAGGTATTTAATGGTCAATATGTATTAAGTTAAAGTTAAGGTAGTTGGTAAGTATGATTGCAATGTAAAGGCGGTATAGAAATATAATGAAGTTAAAAATGGAAACGAATTTTCACACAAGAATATCACGAAATATAGGCTGAAGGAAATTTCTGCGAGATGATACGGAGATAAAGCACAATTTTATGTTCGTTTGTAAAGCTAACTATAGTGGGAACCTAAAAAGCTTTTACCGCAGGGTAGAAGAAGAGTTTTGCAAGAAATAAGTTTTAAGAATACTGATTTTTTGGAAGTATTTATATAGATATGACTTACTAAAATGTGTTAAGGAGGAGTCGTTGTAATAGATAAAAAAATGTATAAAATTTTAAAAGAAATCTGTTAATAATGATGTTGTAGTAGATTATGTTAAAAGATGTTGTTATTGACAAAGTGGCAATGTAACAAATTAGGTAAGATATAAATAAAAATTCTTCAAAAAATTGAACATTATCATCCATAATAATATTGCTTGACATTTCATAAAAATTATTTTTAATTTCAGTATGCAAATTCAAGTATGTAAGAGTAAGATAAATAATGCAATAATTACGGATATAAAAGAGGAATACGAAGGTAGTATTACAATAGATTTTAATATTATGAAGAAAGTTCTATTATATCCATATGAGAAGGTGTTGGTAATAAACAAAGAAAATGGAGAAAGGTTTGAAACATATGTAATAAAAGGTGAAGCAGGGTCAAATAGTATTATTTTAAATGGTCCTGCTGCGAAAAAAGGCAAAATAGGTGATCGCCTTATAATAATGAGTTTTGGTATTATAGATTTTGATCATGTAAAAACATTTAGACCGAGAATATTTGATTTTAATACAGTAATGATAACTGATAATAAGGAGCAAAAAAAATGAAGAAAGCGAGTAGTAGTAAAAATAATATTATTAAGAATAGCAGTAGCATTAGGGGGGCAAGTATTTTATCCAGAGTTTTAAATAAGGGTATAAATAGTGTAAAGTTTTTTTTTGATACATTAGTTTATTTGACAAAGAAAGCACCTTACTTTCAGGATATAACGGATGATATAAAAAATGCTGTAAAAAAAAGTGGCATACTAAATGGCATAGCTTTCATTTTTTCTTTGCATACAACTTGCTCGATAAAAATAAATGAGTATGAACCTTTACTTTTAGAGGATATAGGAAGATTTTTAAAGAAACTTGCACCTGTAGATGATTATTACAAGCATAATGATTTTTCAATTAGAACAGTTAATATGTGTGAAGATGAATGCAAGAATGGGCATGCTCACTGTCAACAGACATTGATGGGGACAAGTGAACTTGTACCAATTAAGGATGGAAATCTTGTTTTAGGAACATGGCAAAGAGTGCTTCTTATAGAGTTGGATAGAGCCAGAGAGAGAAAGATCTTGGTTGAGGTAATGGGTGTATAATAGAAATGTTGCATGTTTAATAGTTTATTGATGTTAAGAGTATATTCAATATTAGCGAAGTGGAATAATGTTATAAAAGCCGTTGTAAATAAGCGAAAAATCGGAATTTGCCATAACAAGTATGTATGAGGTTGAATAAATGGCATATTTTATAAAAGATACATGTATAGGATGTCAGGTTTGCGCTAAAGTTTGCCCAACGGAAGCGATAACAGGAGCTTTGAAGAAATTACATGTGATTAATCCAGATCTTTGTATTGATTGCGGAGCGTGTGGAAGTTATTGTCCTGTAGATTGTATATATGACCAATATGGGAAACAAACATTCAAAATACCACCTAAAGAACGTCCTACAGCACAGGTGATAGAGGAATTTTGTACAGGTTGCACAAATTGTGTAGATGTTTGTCCTTTTGATTGTTTGGAAATGGTTCCAAGCCAATCTAATCCTCACTTTTTAGTAGCAAAAGATGTTAGACCCAAAGATTGTGTTGCATGTCGTCTATGTGTTGAAATTTGCGGGGATAAAATGGCTATTCGTATATTTTGGCCAGATGGCACAGAAGCAAAAAATTTAGATAGAACGCGTAAAGATTCTACACCTATAAAACTATCAGGGAATTTGGCAGGTTTTTGGATGGAATATGCAAATGTAGAACAAGTATGACATACAAAATAGAAGAAGGCTGTAAGGGAGAAGTATGTGAACGTATTTGTATACAGGTATGTCCAACAAATGCTATTAAAGGTGGATTAAAGTTACCAGAAATAGACCCAAAATTGTGCATTGATTGCGGAGTATGTGGAAGTTTTTGTCCAATCAACGGGATTTATGATCAGTATGGTAGAAGAACTTATAAAATTGAATCTTATAAACGTCCTGTTGCAAAAGTTATAGAGGAGTTGTGTAGTGGTTGCACTAATTGTGCAGATGTTTGTCCTTTTGGTTGTATGGAAATGGTCCCGAGCGAGTTTGATAATCACTTTTTAGTTGCAAAGAATGTTAAACCCAAAGATTGTGTTGCATGTCGTTTATGTGTTGAAGTTTGTGGGGATAAAATGGCTATTCGTATATTTTGGCCAGATGGCACAGAAGCAAAAAATTGGGATGTAACAGGAAAAGATTCTGTGCCAATTATATTAGCTGGTTACTTATCAGTATATCAGGAAAGTAATTTTAACTGAAACGCATAATAAATAGAAGGCTTCTTTTCCATTTTATATCATCTGCAAAATTAGCTTATATTTTAATTTCTATTTTATTGGTATATCTTACTTATTATATAATCATCCCATCTCAACAAGAGGAATTTACTGCTCACAAAAATGTATTTTTTAGAATATTATTATTTGCCATTGCAGTAAATGTAATAGCAGGAACGATTAAAAGATTCACTTTTAGAATTGCACAGATAGGGTTTGTATTAACTCATTTAGGGCTTATAATAATAATTATAGGTGCTTCAATATCTTCCTTTACAAGTAAAAGAGGGCTTCTTATGATTGATGAAGGTATGGTTAAAAATTATTTCATTATTTTTAAGGAGTCTCCCAATGTAAGTAGAGAAGGTAAAATGCCTGCATTTGATAGATTTTTGTTACCTTTTTCTGTAAAACTTATTAAATTTTCTATTGATTACTACTATAATTCCTATATTCCTTCCGATTATAAAAGTATAGTGGAAATTATTGATACCTCAGATAACTTTACCTATGAAATACGAATGAATAAACCGTTAAAACATAAGGGTTTTGAACTATTTCAAAGTGATTTTGTGTTAGGTTCAGGAAATAGTGGTAAAAATGTATCTATTTTGTCTGTAAATTATGACCCTGGTAAGAATATTTCTTTTATTGGCTTTATAGTTTTAGCGGTGGGAGTTGTAAATCTTTTTTTACTAAAAAATTTT
>FWPU01004377.1_pt1 | contig 33021 bp, 32 predicted proteins | sample 2228361 | NCBI WGS metagenome assembly FWPU01 (sample SAMEA103939777, study PRJEB20133) | metagenome
CTGATGGCCCTGGCCTACTGTTTGAAGGCCACGGCCCAGCCCTTCCGGCGCGGGCTGCGCGGGACCTTCGAGGCCCTGCTGCGCGGCTGGCTAGCGGCCCTTCAGTCGGGCGACATACCCAGGAGGGAGCCATGACCGAGCGTACTGACGAGCTGGCCAACCTGTTCCTGGAGGCCAAGGCCAACACGGGCCGCCGTCCCAACACGCTGCGGCGCTACCGGGACACCCTCCAGCGGTTCTCCAGGCTCTATCCCGTCCTGCCGCTGGCGCCGCTGGCCATCACTGACTTCCTGGGCCAGTTCAAAGGACATTGAGCGAGTGGGGGTGTAGCAGCCATGCGGCCCAGGGCCTTACCATGCGCTGCATGGCGCGTCCGCCTGACAGCAGTTTGACAGCAATTTTGACAGCAACGGCCAGATACACAGGGAACATTCCAGAACGTAGTTTCCGAACAATAACCAGGATTCCGCGCCAGGGAGAGACGAACAGGAACAACGGGAAATAGCGCCGTGGGAACTTAAAATCCGCTACCCGCGAGGGTGTGGGGGTTCGAGTCCCTTCCTGGGCACATCTGCATAGACGGCTAAACAGGTTTGTGGGAAATTGGCTGTCAGCCCTGTAATGAGCGTTTGACAGCCACCAGATTCAGGACTCACGACCCATCCAACAGTGCGCCCATGAAGCGATGGCCCTGCCGTCGTCCAGAGGCAGAAAACCCAATGAAAATCTTTAGTCTCGTGCAGGGTCTAGCAACGGGGCTACTCATGCTGGCCCTGGACGTCATTACCCACGAATACGCGCACTTGCTTGTAGGACGTGCTCTCGGTCTAAAGACCATCGGCCCTTACTGGTCACCGGAGCTTCTCGCGCCTGCTGTCGGCTATGACGTATCGGAGTGGTCTTGGCAGCTTACCCTTGCCCTTTACAGCGGCGGCCTAGTCGCTGCGGTCCCGCTGTTTGCCACGTACTTTCTGCTTGTCTCAAAGGGCCTCGTTACCAGGAATCGCATGTGGTGGTCACTTTCGGCCTGGATATGGATGCTCGCCTTCTACCAGGCGGGCCAGGGCATCATCGAGGGCGCGTACCACGATATGTACATTGCCCGCCACCTAGCCGTGTTCTATGCCCAGGTTGCCATGGTCTTGCTTGGGGCAGTAACTTTTGGGGCGATGCATTGGCGTGATGTCGAGGACTACCTACGTCGCAAGGGGCACGTCCGAAATTAGAGCGAGCTAAGCGTAGATTGGCCCCCTTGGTGGTGAGTTTGTCGAACCACGCGCATATGTGGCACATACTCACCTCGAAACCCCTCTGAAACCATAAAACGGGGCCTCGGCGACGCCGAGGCCCCTGCGTTTGTCGCAGTACGCGGGCGGCGTTACTCGCCGGCGGCGATGGCCTCCGTGGGGAGCGAGGGTATGGCAGGCTCAATCAGCCCGTAGCCGCCTGCCTTACGGCGGTATACCACGTTGTGCTGCCCGGTGGCCGCATTGAGGAAGAAGAAAAAGTCATGGCCCAGGAGCTCCATCTGCTCGATGGCGTCCTCGGGGAACATGGGCTTCAGCTCGTGGCTCTTCATGCGCACGATAAGCCCCGTCTTGTCCTCGGGAGGCAGCGCCGTAGCCTGCAGGGCTACCTCTTCCTTGTACGCCGCCGTCTCGCGCCTCCTCTCGAAGTACACCTTGCCCTTCCAGTCCCGTATCCTGCGCTCCAGCAGGTCGTGGACGCTGTCTATGGTGGCCAGGACGTTGGGCCCGCGGTCCTCGACGCGCAGCAGCGTCCCGTCGGAGGTCAGCGTGGCCTCCACCACGTAGCGCTTCTCGGCCGGCCGCGTGTGCTCGAAGGAGACCTCCACCAGCGCCGCGCGCAGGTTGGGCAGCGAGTAGATGCCCTTGCTCAGCTTCTTGAGCACGTACTCCCTGACCCGCTCGGCGCCCTCGACGTTCCTCAAGGTCACCTGGATTTCCACCGGAGCAACCTGTATCGCCATAGTTACCTCCCGTTGCCTCTGGCAGTGGCCCGCCCCAGCGGCGGCGCTACCTGGTGTCTCACTGTCCCGGCATGTAGTTGCCCACGCCGGTGCTGTGGCCCGGCCCTATCCTGCGTATGCCGCGGCCCGGGCAGCGCGGCCCTCCTCCAGCAGCCGCCTTATCTCCTCGTCGGACACCTGGGTGAAGTCCGTGTAGTGCTGGCCTACCGTCCAGCCATCCACCTGCCGCAGCAGGCAGAAGACCTCGTCGGCGATCTGCCGCAGGGACTCGCAGGCCGCGCTGGAGGCGATGGGCGTCGCCACCAGCACCCTGCCCGCCCCCCTCTGGCAGGCGCCCAGGACAGCCGTCTCCATGCTGACGCCCGTGGCGATGCCATCATCCACGACGATGACGGTGCCGTTTTCCCTCCACTCTCCCCACCAGCGCCAGGACTCAGGGCGCGCCGCTGTGCCATCTCAAAGGAATTATGGCATCGCAGGTGTGAGGAAAGTGTGAGGATGGCGGTGCTAGCCGTGAGCACACCATGAAGGATCGCGCCGGCAGGCGCGTTTTATGCTAGCACCGCCCCGGAGTGAGGGCAACGCTACGGTATGTGTGACTCAGAAGGGCACAATGAGCTAGTCTGAATGCACTTTCACCAGCGGACAGATGGACCTGGCGACAGAAACGGAATGGCCCCCGGAGTATCCGGGGGCCATGCTTTTCGACATTGGTTGCGGGGGCGGGACTCGAACCCGCGACCTTTGGGTTATGAGCCCAACGAGCTGCCGCTGCTCCACCCCGCTACAAAGGTTACCAGCCTCCAGCCCTGGCTGGAGGCTACCAGGAGTACTGAATCCTGGCCTGGAATAAATGAGCTTTAATGTGGGTCAAGTCCTCGGCCGATTAGTACCGCTAAGCTCAAGCGGTCACCCGCCTTACACTTGCGGCCTATCAACCCAGTAGTCTTCTGGGGGCCTTACCTCTGGCCGAAGCCAGAGTGGGAGATCTCATCTTGGGGTTGGCTTCGCGCTTAGATGCTTTCAGCGCTTATCCAGTCCAGACTTAGCCACCCGGCAATGCCCCTGGCGGGACAACCGGCACACCAGAGGTCTGTCCTCCCGGGTCCTCTCGTACTACGGGAAGCTCCCCTCAAATCTCCTGCGCCCACGACGGATAGAGACCGAACTGTCTCACGACGTTCTGAACCCAGCTCGCGTGCCGCTTTTACCGGCGAACAGACGGACCCTTGGGACCTTCTTCAGCCCCAGGATGCGACGAGCCGACATCGAGGTGCCAAACCTCGCCGTCGATGTGAACTCTTGGGCGAGATCAGCCTGTTATCCCCGGGGTAGCTTTTGTCCGATAAGCCACGGCCCTTCCACGCGGGACCGTAGGATCACTTTGCCCGACTTTCGTCTCTGCTCGACTTGTAGGTCTCACAGTCAAGCCCCCTTATGCCAATGCACTCTGCAGGTGATTTCCATCCACCTTGAGGGGACCTTTGGGCGCCTCCGTTACCTTTTAGGAGGCGACCGCCCCAGTCAAACTGCCCACCTGGCATTGTCCTCCGCTGGCGCGGAGTTAGGGCCGGAGTCACAGAAGAGCGGTATTTCAACGGCGACTCCACCGGGACTGGCGTCCCGGCTTCACAGTCTCCCGCCTATGCTACACATCCATAACCCCAGCTCAATGCCAAGCTACAGTAAAGCTCCACGGGGTCTTTTTGTCCTGTCGCGGGTAGGGGGCATCTTCACCCCCCTTGCAATTTCACCGAGTCCCTCGTTGAGACAATGCCCAAGTTGTTACGCGATTCGTGCGGGTCGGAACTTACCCGACAAGGGATTTCGCTACCTTAGGACCGTTATAGTTACGGCCGCCGTTCACCGGGGCTTCGGTTCGGAGCTTTGGCCCGATTGCTCGGGCCGGACCCCTCCCCATAACCTTCCGGCACTGGGCACGCGTCAGCCCCTATACTTCGCCTTTCGGCTTGGCAGAGACCTGTGTTTTTGTTAAACAGTCACTTGGGCCTCTTTGCTGCGACCCGCGAGGGCTCCGCCCGGCGAGCGGGCTTCACCCCACGGGCACCCTTTCTCCCTAAGTTACAGGGCCAATTTGTCTAGTTCCTTAACGAGGGTTCTCTCGTACGCCTTGGGACTATTACCCCAGCCCACCTGTGTCGGTTTGCGGTACGGGCACCGCTACTTCTCGCGACGAGGCTTTTCTCGGCGGCCTAGGTTCAACGGGATCCCCCAGGGCTTAGGCCCTAGAGTTTTCTCCCCCCTCAGCTCGTGACGCCAGGACGGATTTGCCTATCCTGGCATGGCCTACAGGGGAGAACACACCATGTCCGATGGGTGCGCCCCGCCTACCTTTCCGCGTCCCCCCGCCGCTGATAACGAAGCAACAGTGGTACGGGAATCTTGACCCGATGTCCATCGCCTTCGCTGTATGCGCTACGGCTTAGGCCCGACTCACCCTACGCCGAACAACGTTGCGTAGGAAACCTTGGGCTTCCGGCGTCCTGGATTCCCACCAGGATTGTCGCTACTCATGCCGGCATTCTCACTTCCCAGCGCTCCACCAAGGCTTGCGCCTCAGCTTCACTGCACTGGCAACGCTCCCCTACCGTCCCGGCTTTCGCCGGGACCCGCGGCTTCGGTAGTGGACTTGAGCCCCGATCATTTTAGGCGCGGAACCCCTCGACTAGTGAGCTATTACGCACTCTTTAAAGGATGGCTGCTTCTAAGCCAACCTCCTAGCTGTTTTAGGAATTCCACTTCCTTTCACACTTAGTCCACATTTAGGGACCTTAGCCTGCGGTCTGGGCTGTTTCCCTCTCGCCGATGGAGCTTATCCCCCACCGACTCACTCCCGAGGACCATCTTGGGGCATTCGTGGTTTGGTTGGGTTTGGCAAGCTCACGCCCCCTAGCCCATCCAGAGCGCTACCTCCCCAAGACTGTGCCCCGAGGCTGTACCTAAATACACTTCGGGGAGAACCAGCTATCTCCGGGTTCGATTGGCATGTTACCCCTACCCACAGCTCATCCCATGCCTTTGCACCGGCAAAGGGTTCGGTCCTCCACTCGGAGATTATCCGAGCTTCAACCTGGCCATGGGTAGCTCACCCGGTTTCGGGTCTAATCCAGACAACCTACCAGGCATGGTGGAGACTCCACCGCTTGCTTCCGCCCTTCATCGCCCCTTGCGGGGCGACTCCGGGCTTCCGCCAGCGGCTTCATCTCCGCCCGGTCGCGCCCTGTTCGGACTCGCTTTCGCTACGGCTCCGGGACTTATATCCCTTAACCTGGCTGCCTAGATTAACTCGCCGGCTCATTCTTCAATAGGCACGCAGTCAGCCCGATCACTCGGGCCTCCTACGGCTTGTAAGTCTACGGTTTCAGGTCTATTTCACTCCCCTCCCGGGGTGCTTTTCACCTTTCCCTCACGGTACTGGTTCACTATCGGTGGCCAAGGGTATTTAGCCTTGGAGGGTGGTCCCCCCGGCTTCCCACAGGATTCCACGTGTCCCGTGGTACTCAACGCCGCGCCAGGAGTCCTGCCGCTTTCGCCTACGGGACTATCACCCTCTATGGTCGTCCCTTCCAGGCTCATTCGGCTAGCGACAGGATTGGTAACTCCTCTCTCCTTGCTGGGGCAGGAGTAGGCGCGGGTTACAACCCCCGATGGACATAGGGCCCCAGCCCGTTAGGTCCACCGAGTTTGGGCTGTTCCCCGTTCGTTCGCCACTACTAGGGGAATCTCCGTTGATTTCTTTTCCTCAGGGTACTTAGATGTTTCAGTTCACCTGCTTACCTTCCCGCCGGAGCGGGATGTACCGGGTTAGTCCCCCGGTACGGGTTTCCCCATTCGGGCATCCCCGGCTAAGCTCGCTAGGCAGCTCACCGGGGCTTATCGCAGCCTTGCCACGCCCTTCTTCGGCCCTTGGCCCCAAGGCATCCACCGTAGACCCTTACTAACTTGACCCACATTAGAGGTCATTTATTTACGCAGGACCAGGATTCAGTTGTTAAAGTGCCAAAAACGGCGGCGGCTGGGTAATTCCCAGCCGCCGCCAGGAATCACCTTGTGCCGTATGTCAGTTGGACTGTATCAGCATCGTCGGTTTGTCAGCCACCATATGTAATTATAGGTGATAGCCCCCAGCCCGTCAAGAGTTTTCAGCGGCCTGCTGCCGCATTCTCTGGGCCTACGTCCCGTGCCCTGACGGACTCCCTCTTTGCCCAGCCTTTCCCAGTCCAGCAGGTGCTTCCTGGCCCCTCTGGCAGCCCATAGCAACGGGGGATCCTCTTCCTTCCACCCACCCGGCTCACCGGGCAGGCCCCGCTGCCCCACCAGTTGACATTCCTCATTATAATTACTCCAACAGACTGTGCCTAGGGTGGAGTATATGACTACGCTCCGGTTCGAACTGCTAGAGGGAGAGAGGGTCATCCTGGAAAAAGGCCCCGCCGTCCTGACCAACAAGCGCCTGCTGGCCAACTGGCGTAGCGTGGATGGTCAGGGCGAGCAGCCCGGAGACCAGGCGTTCCTCAAGGACATCGCCAGCTTCAAGAAGCTCAGCGGCGGCCAGGAGAGCCGCGTGAAGCCCGGCCTGGGCTGGCTTGGGCTGGGCATCGCCATCATTCTGGCCGAGGTCATCTTTACCACCGTGGTGGACCTGATCCCCGCCGGGACACTGGCAGAAAGCATCCTCTTCCTGGCGGGCGCTCTGGCCCTGGTGGTCGGCCTCTACATGCTCCAGTCCTCCCTCTTCCGCACCAAGCCTCACACCACCGTCTTCTTCACCGTGCCCGGCTCTCCGGACATCGCCGTGACCTTCCCGGGCCGCAACAACCCGGATGCCGACGAACTGACTCGCCAGTTTGTGCGGGCCAAGCGCGGCCTATAACGCGGCGCTCCCGGAGGGCAGTGCCAGGCCTGGAGTCAGTAGTACCCCTGCCCCGCGCCATTTGTGGACCGTGGCAGGTGCGCCGGGGCGTCGGCCTGTTGACCGGCTGGTGCGCCTTCGGCCGGGACGCTGGCCAATTGCAGCAGTCCGTCCACGCACCCGGCGGCCGCCTGTGCCGCCTGGGCGACCTGCTGGGCCTGCTCCTCCATGTGCGTCGCGGCTTCCAGGGCCTTCTCCACCCACTGGGCCGCTTCGCCAGCGAGCCTGTGCACGTCCTCCAGGAGGCGCAGGCATGCCCCTATCGCCTCCCCTGGCCCGGAGGCGCCCTGTACCCACGACTCCACCAGGCTGCGCGCCTGTCCCGCGGCCTCGCCAGCGCGTCTCGCCAGGTTGTCAGCCCCGGACATGCAAGCGGCCTGGCCGCTCTCCCGCACTCCGGCCCTGGCGGCCTCGATAGCGAGGTTGATGGCCAGCACCCTGGCCTGCGCCGCCACGCCGTCCAGGGCGCTGGCGGAACCGGACACCTCCCCTGCCTGTCGGTGCAGGGCGTCCAGTCCATCCCTGGCCGCTCCCACCCTGGCCGCGGCCTCCTTCAGGCATTCTAATGCCTGCGCTGCCCTGTTCATGCCAGCGCGGGCGCTTTCCACGGCCTGCCAGGAAGCAACGGCGATGCCGTGGGCGCCCCTCGCCGCCTGCACCGCCGTTAGCGACAGGCCCCTGACCATGGACATTAGCTCTGCTGGATCTCTCGTCTGCACCTGAAGCCCTCGACTGTGACAGTTGTGCCTGCCTTCACTCTAGCAGACCGAGAGTGCATTCCCAACCGCGACTGCACGCTATCCGCTTTCGGCCAGCACCCAGCTTCGGGCTGCAGGCCACCTGTGCACGGGGTGTGTAGCCAGGAGCGGTGCCTGAGAGGGCGTAGGCCCAGGGGACTAGTAGTCTGTCACCTGTGATTTGATGCATGGTCTAGCCCCCTTCCCCTCGGCAGGCTCGGGGCAGGCTCTAGCCTTCCCCCAGCGGGGGAAGGGACTGTTCTCTCCCCCTGTGGGGGAGAGCTAGAGAGGGGGCCAAGCCTGTCATCAAAACAAAGTTGACGCTGTACTAGTGGTGTGTCACCTGTGATTTGATAGAGTCAGTCCCCTCCCGCCAGGGGCCCATAAGCGGACAGCTTCTGGAGCAAAGGGGACATGGGGTGAAGGCAGAGGTGCAGACCTCACCCCCGTCGCCCCCTCTCCGAATTCGGAGAGGGGGCCATAGATTGACCAACGCTGTGCCCTTAAGCACTGGGGGTGAGGTCAGTCCGGCCTGGCCGCCTTCCAGCTACCCTTAGCTGTCGCTGGCTGCCGAGGGCGAGGACTCCGCCTGGCCGGACTGCTCCGTCGGCTTTGCTCGGGCATCGCGCCGCTCGCCCCGGACTCCCGACAGCACCATAGCCAGGAGCATGAAGCTGGCCGCCACCAGGAAGGCCCTGCTCATGCCGGTGACGAAGGCGCCCTTGACGCCCTCATTGCCCGGCTCGGACACCGCGGCCAGGCTCGGCTCATACCCCAGGGCGCCCATGACGGCCACAACAATAGTGGTCGCCAGCGCCACGCCGGTCACGTTGGCCGACGTCCGCGTGAGGTTCAGGAAGGCCGAGACGATGCCATACCTCTCCCTGCCCAGGGAGCTCATGATGGCGCTGGTGTTGGGCGATGAGAATATGCCCATGCCGCAGCCCGACAGCACCATGCCCATGACCACATGCGCTGGAGAGGAGTTGGTGTGCAGCCGGGAGAAGGCGAACATGGCGGAGGCCGACAGCGCCATGCCCAGCACCGCCAGCCAGCGCGTCCCCAGCCTGTCCGACAGCCGGCCGCTGATGGGCCCTATGACCGCCATGCACAGGGAGCTGGGCACCAGCATCAGCCCTGCCAGGTTGGCCGGGTAGCCCAGCCCCTGTATAAGGTAGAAGGGCATGAGGAAGTACACGCAGGACCCGCCCAGGAAGGACAGGAAGCGGGCCATCACTCCCAGGGAGAACACCCTGTCCCGGAAGAAGCCCATTTCCAGCATGGGGTCCGTGGCGCGGCGCTCCCACCACAGGAAGGCCACCAGCAGCGCAGCAGCCGCGCCAAAGCCGGCCAGGACTGGCGCCGATGTCCAGCCCAGGCGGTGGGCGTTGGTCATGGCCAGCAGGAAGCTGACCAGGCCGGCCGAGGAGATGCTGGCGCCGGGCCAGTCGAAGCGCAGCCTGTGGCCCCCGGCCCCACGGGCGGACACGGCCGTCTGGAGTATTGCCAGCGCAGCCGCCGTGGCCAGCAGCCCCACCGGAATGGCGGCGAAGAACACCGAGCGCCAGCCCAGGCCGCTGACCAGCAGCCCGCCCACGATGGGGCCGCTGACCGAGCCTGTGCCAATGACCGTCATGTACAGCCCCAGGGCCTTGCCGCGCTCCCGCTCCGGGAACACCTCGGTAATCATGGCCATGCCGTTGGCCTGGATGCCGGCCGAGCCGATGCCCTGGATGATCTTGGCCCCCACCAGGACGGGCAGGGCCTGGGCGGTCCCTCCCAGCGCCGCGGCTGACATGAAGACCAGGAAGCCCATGATGTAGACCCGCTTGCGGCCTATAATGTCCGACACGCGGCCCATGGGCATGAGCATGGCGCTGGTGCTGAGGACGTAGCTGAGGGTTATCCACTGGGCTGTGGGAATGTCCGCCCCGAAATGCTCTGCTATTCGCGGCAGGGCGATGTTCACGCCCGACTGGTCCATCACCGTCAGGAACATCCCGATGGCAATGGCGACGTACGCCCACCACTTGTAGTGTGGGCTGTTGACGATGGCCTTGGACGGGCCTGGCATTAGCGTCGCTGCCATTGGTCGCCTCGCAGCTCAGTCCTGGGCGCCCGTCGGTACTCGTCCCTTTGTCGCGGGCGCCGCCTGCTTCGCTCCGACGCTCACCTTGACGGAGGAGAGGAGGATAGCCACCGCCAGAAAGCCGGTCATGGTCAGCAGCGCCGTCTGCAGCCCCTGGGTGAAGGCAGCCTTGACACCCTCGCCGCCGCCGGAGGCCACCGCTTCCAGGCTGGGCGGGTACCCCTGGGACGCCATGACCGCGGTGACTATGGTGGTGGCCAAGGCGACACCAGTGACGTTGGCCGTGGTGCGGGTCAGGTTCAGGAAGGCTGTGGCAACGCCATAGCGCGGGCGCTCCACGGTGCTCAGCACCGCGCTGGCGTTGGGCGAGTAGAAGCTGCCCATCCCCACGCCCTGCATCACCATGGCAGCCACAATGACCCCAACGAAGGGGTTGTCCAGGATGCGCGACAGCAGCAGGATGGATGCCAGACACAGCAGCAGCCCGCCAATGGTGAAGCGTCGCCAGCCGAACCTGTCCGATAGCCGCCCGACTACGGAGCCTGTCAGGGCGAAGCACAGGGCCGTGGGAGCCATGACCATCCCGGCCTGCCCTGGCGAGAACTCCAGCACCTCCTGTAGATAGAAGGGCATCAGGAAGAAGATGGATGTGCCCGACAGGAAGGCCAGGAAGCTGGCCAGTGTACCGTAGGAGAAGAGCCTATGCCGGAAAAGCCCCAGCGCCAGGACCGGCTCCCGTGTCCTCAGCTCCCACCAGACGAAGGCCGCCAGCAGCACCACGACGCCGGCCAGAGTCCCCGATACCAGGGGTGACCCCCAGCCTACCCGGTAGGCGTTGGTCATCACCAGCAGGAAGCTGGTCAGGGCTAGCGAGGACAGGCCTGCGCCCAGCCAGTCGAAGCTGGGACGCCGCTGGCGTCCTCTCATGGCGCTGGCGTCGCTCTCCAGCACCAGCAGCGCCACCGCTATAGAGGCCATGCCCAGAGGCAGGGCCATGAAGAACACCGAGCGCCAGCCGAAGGCCCCCACCACAGCGCCGCCCACAATTGGCCCAGCTACCGCCGCGCCGCCGATGACGGTCATGAACAGCCCCAGCGCCTTGCCGCGCTCCCGCTCAGGGAATACCTCGGTGACCATGGCCATGCCGTTGGCCTGTACCATGGCGGAGCCGACGCTCTGGAGCACCTTGGAGAGGACTACCAGCAGCAGCGTGGGCGAGGAGCCGGCCAGCACGGCGCCCAGGGCGAATATGCCCAGGCCAGCCGTGTACACACGCTTCCGCCCCACCATGTCCGAGAGCCGGCCCATGGGCAGCAGCAGGGAGCTGGTGGCAAGGATGTACCCGACTACCACCCACTGCACTTCGGGGATGGTAGCGGCGAAATGGTCGGCTATGCGGGGCAGCGCCAGGTTGACGCTGGTCTGGTCCAGCACCGACATGAACATGCCAACGGCGACAGCCCCGAAGGCCCACCATTTGTAGCCGGGGCGCTGAGCAAGACCAGAGCGGTTTTTCAGCAAAGTGGGACTATTGTAACACGGCCTTCTGGCCGGTGGAGAAGACCAGCTCCCGCAGGACAAGGCGCCGGTTGCTGGTGAAGGGCCTGACCTGCTCCGTCCAGCGCCCCCTGTCCACGGCCCTGGCCCAAGCCTCGCTGGTCAGCACCTGGGGGCCGGCAAGCTCGTACATGGCGCTGTACCTTGGCTCGTTCTCGGCCACGACTGTCTGCCTGCGCCCGTTGACCAGCCTGACCAGCGTGGCTGTCCTGAACCGCGCCGCCGATAGCACTCCCGGCACCTCCAGCAGGTAGGGGATGTGCTCCTTGTCGTAGATGTCGTTGAACAGCGCCTCCTTGTCGGGCTGCACGTCCATGCTGGCGGAGAACAGGTACCTGGCCGGCGGGGCCGCTTTGCCCGTCTCCTGGGATGCGAAGACCAGCTCCCGCATCACGTGGCGGCGGTCCCCGGTGAAGGGCCTGACCTCGCCAGGCCAGCGCCCCAGGTCAGATGCCTCGTTCCATGCCTCGCTGGCCAGCACCTCGGGAGTGGCCACCTGGTAAATGGCAGAGTACCTCGGCTCATCGGGCAGGGTGATGGTCCTGACCTCGCCGCCCAGGACCATGGTCAGCCCTGCAGTCCTGTACCTGGCCGCCGCGACGACGCCGGGCACCCTGGAGATGTTGGGGATGTGCTCCCGGTCATAGACCTCGTTGAACAGGGCCTCCCTCTCTGGGGCCACGTTCATGCTGGCGATGAAGATGTACCGCGTGCGGAACGGCATTGCACAGCCCTCCTGGGACATCTTGCGGCACCAATGGGCCGATTATACCAGACCCCGGGCCTGAAAAGACGGCGGGGGCAGACGAGAAGCTGTCTTGCCTGCCCCCGCCGTACCTGGTTGCGAGGCGAAAGGTCGCCGCCGGTGTCAGCCTATGGCCTGTACTGGTCCACGCCCACGGTGGCCGGGTTGGGGTCAGTGGGCATTACCAGCGTCTTGGCCCTGTCCGCGCCGATCACCACTATGTTATAGCGGTCCGCGCTCTCCAGCACCGGCACGGTTATGTTGAGGCGCTGCTCCTCGGTAAGCTCCTCCAGCCAGCGCCAGTTGGCGGCCACGCGGGCCTCGCCCTTGAGGGGCATGTACTGGATCATCTTGCCCAGGCTGCCCTTGGCGTGGAAGTGGATGAACTCCTTGGCGGCCCGCTTGGAGAAGCCCTGGGCGCCCACTGGCCGCGCCACGTCGGGCGGCATGAAGATGAGCCTCTCTGCCGAGTGGCGCTCGCCCAGGCTGCGCGTGCCAAAGGTGAGGCCGTAGGCGATGGTCTTCAGCAGCCCTTCGGCAGAGGTGTTCCCCTGGTCCTGCACGTCCAGCTCGCCATCGGTGATGAAGATGGTCACGGTGCTGTCCTCGCGCTTGAAGCCCTTGTCCACGTGATAGGGCGGCCAGGGGCTGGCATCCTCGTTCTCGGCCACACAAGGGACAAACTTGCGCGTGGTGCCTATGGTGTCCATGTCCATCTGGTCGGGGTACCAGTAGCCTATGTTCTTCAGGCAGAGGAAAAAGGCCCGCCCGACGGTGATGTTGGTCCTGTTGTTGCGCCCCGGCCCCAGGCCAGACCTGGGGTTCAGGCCGATCTCCCTGGCGATGGGGCCATTGACCATCAGCAGCGGCGCGTGGGGGCTGGTGGACATCAGGAGTGACTTGCCGCCGTGGGCGCCCATCTGGGACAGCGCCTTGACCGCGCCGATGACCACCGGCATATGCTCAGGCCTGGCGCCCGCCATGGCCGCATTGATGGCGATCTTCTCCACGGTGGCCAGGCCGAAGCCCGGAGGCATGTCGCAGACCAGGTGGTCCGGTGCCAGCCTGGTGCCCTTCAGGAGCCTGTTCACCGCTTCGCGGGTAGGCGGCAGGAGCAGGAAGCCATCGCCCCAGTCCCGCTTGATGAACTCCTCGTTCATCTTGAGGACGGCGTCATAGCGGTCGTCGCCCTCGAAGCGCTCCACCTGGGCGGTCTCGGCTATGGTGGGCATGCCGCTGCCGTCGCCGTTGCTGGTCAGGGCGCGGACCAGGTCTTCAAAGGCCAGTTCTGTCTGCTTGACGCACTCGTCCAGGGCCAGGTTCCTGTAAATGCGCGGGACTATCACGTAGCGCAGCCCCGGCATTCCGAAAGCGCGGGAGCTGGCGATGGCGTCGCCCTCGAACCGGCCAGACACGATGGGCACTCCGGGCTTGCCCGCCTTCTCGACTTCAACCATGTCGTGGACCATCCACGACGCGCAGGTCCCTCAGTCGGCTGTTGCGCCGATGATGACGTCAGACTCCTCTATGGCGCGCTTCAGTATATGGGGTGGAGTGGGGTAGTTACCACCGGTGTAGAAGTTGACCTTGACGTTCTTGAACCTCTCCTGGAGCATCTCCCCTGCCCGCTTGAGGGCAACATCCCCGCCGTGGGTGCCGCTCCACACCAGGCCGACGGTCTTGTTGTCCAGGGTGGACGGCCTGGGGTTGATGGGTCGAGCAGTCACCGCCCCCCTTTGCTGGGCCACAGGACTCAGGACCTCTAGCAGGTGCATCTATTCACCCTCCTTTATATTTGTGCTCTGGGGACTACTCAGGCGCCGCCGCAAGCGTTCCTCAGGCCTGACTGGCCAGGCCCCGGGGCCAGGTGCCCCAGGGGTCAGGCCTGGGCCAAGGCTGCCCGGACCAGGTCGCCGCTGGCACCACGCGGCTGCCCCATATTATAACCTTGTCTCTTGATTTCGACGATAGCCCCTCACGGGACCCCTGTTCACCGCTGTTGTCAGTCAATCGGCCCTGTCCAACTGGCCCCAGTACATGGTCCCTGGCAAGTACACCCTTCGCAGCAAACAGCGTTTATGCGATACTCTTTGCACGATTCGCCCCGAGGAGGTGAGGCATGATAACCAGGTTCGGGACCCTGTTTGCCGGGCACGTGGACCTTGACAACATCGGGCTGGAGGGGACGCCGGTCAACGACCGCTGGCTGCCTAACAGGCGCCTGGCCACGGTCTTCGACAAGGCCCAGGCCATCGCCCAGCTCCTGGACCGGGAAGGCTACGATACCTTCTGGATGGCGGAGCACCACTTCCAGCGAGAGGGCTACGAGTGTATCCCCAACATCCTGATGCTGGCGGTCCACCTTGCCCACGTCACCAGGCGGATCAAGTTCGGGTGCGGCTTCAACATCACGCCCATGTGGCACCCGCTGAGGCTGGCCGAGGACTACGCCGTCGCGGACATCCTCACCGGCGGGCGCGTCATCTTCGGCGTTGGCCGGGGCTACCACACCCGCGAGGTTGAGGTCTTCGGCGCGCCCATGCTGGACGCCGATGCCAACCGCGAGCTTTTCGAGGAGCAGGTGGAGATCATCTTCAAGGCTTTCAACGAGCCGTCCTTCTCCCACCAGGGCAAGTACTACACCATACCGCCCAGGGTGCCCTACCGCGGCTACGAGCTCAAGGAGCTAACCCTGGTGCCGCGCCCGGTCCACCTGCCCGTGGAGTGCTGGCAGCCCATCGTCAGCGCCAGCCAGCGCGGCATGGACTTCATGGCCAGGCACGGCATCAAGGGCGTCATCGGCGGCGGCGCGGCCTCTGGCGGCGCCAACGAGAAGGTGGTGCAGGCCTGGCGCGAGGCCCTGGCGCGTCATGGCCGCGAGACGCAGCCGGGGGGCGACCTCCTCATTGGCTTCTCCTTCCACATAGCCGAGACCCAGGAGAAGGCGATAAACGAGGCCCGCAAGTTCTTCGAGGAAAACATGAAGATGTTCGCGCCCCTGGGGTTTGTCCGCGGCATCACCGAGGAGCAAGTCCAGGCCATTGCTGACCCCAGGAAAGCGGTACGCACCAGGCTCCCCACCATCGAGGAAGCCGTCAAGGCCGGCGCCTGGTTCTGTGGCCCGCCCGAGCACATCATCGAGCGGCTCCAGGAAGTCCAGGAGAGATACCCTGGCCTGGAGCAGATCAACGTGAACAACGTCATCGGCACGCCCCAGAAGGTAGTCCTGGAGCAGCTCCAGTGGTTCGCCCGGGAGGTCATGCCTGCCTTCAAGGGCAAGGTCGAGGCGTCCGCCGCCGCCAGCTAGGGCGCTGGGCCTGGCATGCCGCCAGCCGGCGGTGTAGCCTGAATTAGACCGGACGGGGCGAGTCGTCAGGCCCGCCCCTGCCGCGCAGCCACGCGGGGAGCTCCGTATCCCCGGTATCGTTCACGGAGGGCTTTCTCAAATGATAGGCGAGTTCACAGTCATACCGCGCTCCACTCGCGAGCAGCAGGCCCAGCCACGGGAGCTGCTGGAGGCGGTGCAGAGGGCAGGCGACCTTCTGACTCCAGTCCTGGTCGTAGCGCCTCATCCTGACGATGCCGAGTCAGGCGCGGGCGGCACCATCGCCCGCTGGGCCAGGCAGGGCCGCAAGGTCGTCCTGGTCGTCTGCACCAACGGCGACAAGGGCACCAGCGACAGGGGCATCTCCCCCCAGGAGCTGGCACTGCTCAGGGAGCGGGAGCAGCGCGAGGCAGCCAAGGTGCTGGGCATCTCCGAGGTGGTCTTCCTGGGCTACCCGGACCAGGGGCTGGAGGACACGCCTGAGTTCCGGGAGGAGATCGTAAGGCAGGTACGCCTCCACCGGCCCGAGACGGTGCTGACCGTTGACCCCAACAGGCCCTACATCCGCCACCGGGACCACTACATCACCGGCCGGGTGACCCTGGACGCCATATTCCCCTATGCCAGGGACCACCTGGCCTACCCCGAGCACCTGAGAGAGGGACTGGAGCCCCACAAGGTGCGCGAGGTCTATCTCTGGGGCACCGATAACCCCGATACCTTCCTGGATGTGACCGACACCTTCGATGTCAAGCTGGAGGCGCTGCGCTGCCACCGGAGCCAGGTGGGCGACGGCTGGGAGCTGCGAGAGATGCGCGCTCGCACCCGCTACGAGGAGGTCGGCAAGAAGATAGGCGTGCCCTACGGAGAGCAATTCAAGCGCATCGAGGTCTTCTGACGCCAGAGCATGTGAAGATTAAGGCATTATTAACTATTCACCTATACCAGCCCTGGTACTGGCACCCTGGAGCCCTGCGCGTATCCAGCGAGTATTACCTTGCATATGAGGGCTTTCCTCTTCCAGATAAAGCCGTGGCAACTGAAAGCGGCATGAGACTTGCCGCTATGCGTGCATATCCTCAGCCTCATGCCTCTGCGGGCGCCCCCGGACTGGACTAGAATAGCGTCACTGACCCTGAAGACTACGGGAGGTGTCGAAGATAAGCATGGAGGCAGTAAGCCTGGTAGACCTGGAGGCGTGGGCCAGCCAGCGAATGCCCCACAACCTGTGGGACTTCGTGGCGGGAGGCTCAATGGATGAGGTAACACTGCGGAGGAACCGCAGCGCCTTCCAGGAGATAACCATCCGGCCGCGCTACCTGGTGGACGTGAGCAATCGGGACATGTCCACCACAGTCCTGGGGCATCGCATCAGCATCCCCATCATGACGGCCCCGGCCGGCGCCCAGCGCATGGCCCATCCCGACGGCGAGGTAGCGGTCGCGCGAGCGGCCGGCAGCATGGGCACCCTCATGGCCCTTGCCACCAGCTCAGGCTACAGCATCGAGGAAGTCGCCGAGGCGGCCAGCGGCCCCCTCTGGTTCCAGCTATACCACTTCGATGACGACGTCACCACAGAGCTGGTGACCAGGGCCAAGAAGGCGGGCTACTCGGCCATCATCCTGACCGTGGACACGCCCCTGACCAGCCCCAAGGACAGGGACGCCCGCAACGGCTTCGTGCGCATAGAAGGGCAGGTCTGGGGCAGCCTCAAGTCCCGGCCAGACCTCATGGAGCGGGTCCGCATCCCTGACACACCCGAGCGTGCCCACCGGCGGGAGCGCGTCCTGGACTGGCGGCGGCTGGACTGGCTCCGCTCGCTTACTGGCCTCCCCCTCATCATCAAGGGCATCCTCAGCGTCGAGGATGCCCTGCTCTGCGCCCAGCGCGGCGTGGATGCCATCATCGTATCCAACCACGGCGGCAGGACTATGGACAGCCTGCCCGCCACCATCGAGGTGCTTCCCGATATAGTGGACGCGGTGGGTGACAAGCTGGAGGTGTACCTGGACTCTGGCGTGCGCCGCGGCGCCGATGTCCTCAAGGCCCTGGCCCTGGGAGCACGCGCCGTCCTGGTGGGACGGCCTGTCTTGTGGGGCCTGGCCGTGGATGGCGAGGCAGGCGTGCGCAGGGCGCTGGAGATACTGCGCGACGAGTTCGAGCGGGCCATGGCCTTCTGTGGCTACACCAGGGCCAGGGACATCGGCCCCAGCGCCGTATCCCTTCCCTGCCGCTGCCCCGGCCACCAGCGCAGCGCCGCGCCAACGGAGATGGACGCCAGGCGGTAGCCAAGCCAGGCACAGTCCCATTACCCATCATCCGGCGCCATGAAGACTCCAAGGCTAGAGCTTGACCGCTTCAGGCTGGGCCAATTGCTGGGCGAGGGCGCCGAGTTCCAGGTCTTCGCGGCCACCGACAGCGCCAGCGGCCTGCCGGTGGTGCTCAAGCGCCCCCACCCTACCATCGTTGGCCGGCTGCAACACCGCGACATCGAGCAGCGGCTGGAGCGGCTTATCGCTGCGCGGGAAGAGCTGGGGGACGCGCTGCCCCACATGGCGAAGCTCATCGGCTACGTGGCCCAGGGCAATCACGACGGCTACTTTGGGGATGCCCTGGGCCAGCCCTACACCGTCATGGTGGAGGAGCGGGCCAGGGGAGTCCCCCTGGTGGGCAGCGTCATGGACGGCATCAAAGGCATGCCCCTGGGGCTGCCCCAGAACCTCTTTGTCCTTCACCCGCTGGTAGCGCACCCGGAGAGGGGCGCCCCCACCGTCCCCGGCGACGTCCTGGACGTGGCCGAGAGCTTTCAGCTCACCGGCATGCTGCTCCTGGACCTGAGGCCCCAGAACGTCTTTTTCGACCCGCGCACCGCCCGAATAACAGTGGTGGACATCAGCAGCATCGCCGCGCCCCGGGAGGCCACCAGGCGACGCGGCGCCCTGGACCTGCACGACTTTTACCTGGAGATTTTCAGGTGGTACACGGCCCCCCACGGCCCACCCCTGGACTCCGACGCCTACGGCATGCCTTACGGAATGGACCAGGCGCCCCTCTTCGCCCGAGACCTGGAAAGGCTGACCAGCGCCTTCTCCGAGTCTGCCCCGTCGCCGCTCAGGACGGCGGCGCTGGACATCCTTTCCCGGGTACGCCAGCGAGGCTTCCGCGACTTCGGCGAGTTCCGCCGGCACTTCCAGGAGTACCTGGGGCTGGTAGCCCAGCGCTACGCCCCGCTGTCCGCCGACGCCCGCCTGGTCGCGGCCTGGAGGAGAGCGGCCAGCAGGCTGCGGGAGCCTCACTGGCGCAAGTTCCTTTTCGATCCTGCCCCTGACCTGGCGCCCTACGGGGTGTGAGGCCCCCCTGCAGAAGCCAGCGTCCTGGAGAACAGCGCCAGCAGCAGCCCCTGAAGGCTCTCCTCGCGGGTGCCAGAGGTGTCCAGCCGGATGTGGCGACGGGCGGGCACGTCGTCCATGGGTTCCCAGCTTGCCTTCTGGGCGTCGTACACCTCCAGGCGGCCATCGGAGGCTGTAACCTCGCCCGTCTCGGCCCTTTGCACCAGCCTGGCCCTCACCACCTGGTCCGGGGCCACGCACTCCACGACCCACACCTCTACGCCCAGCTCGCGGCCGATGGCCAGCGCCTCCTGCCTGCCCTGCCGCCGGCTGAAGGTGGCGTCCAGCACCACCGACCGGCCGGCGCCCAGCAGTTGGCGCGCCTGGCGGAACATGGCCTCGTAGGTCAGCCGCGACATCTGGGGAGAATAAAGCCCCTGGCCAAAGGGGTCATACCGGTGCTCAGTGGGCCTCAGCCCGGCAAGCTGCTTCCTGGTGACGTCCGAGGAGATGTACTCCATGTCCCAACGGCCCGCAAGCTGGCTGCCCAGGTAGGACTTGCCGGTGCCCATCAGCCCGCCTATCAGCACAAGCAGGGGCCTGGGCAGCGACTTGCAGGCGTAGGCATGGGCCAGGTGAAAGTAGGCCCGGGCTGCCTCGGTGACCTTGCGGCGCTCGTCTTCCGCCAGCGAGGCATCCTCCAGCCTGAAGCTGGTCACCTTGCCCCGCACAAAGGCCCGGTAAGCCTTGAAGAAGTCCAGCAGCTCCCTGATGCCTGTATCGCCAGACTCCTCTATGTATGACTCCACGAAAGCCTCGGAAAGGTCTGGCCTGTCATAGAAGTCCAGGTCCATTGCCAGAAAGGCTATGTCCTGGGCCACGTCCAGGCACCGGAAGCGCTCGTTGAACTCGATGCAGTCAATGATCTCGATGCCATTTTCCAGGAAGATGTTGGCGGCGTGCAGGTCGCCGTGTCCGTCCCTCACGCGGCCTTCCCGCGCCCGCCTCTGGAACACGTCGGCCTTCACGTCCTCGAAGGCGCGGGTGTAGGCCGCAATGTCGTCATACTCCTCCCGCGACAGGCATACGCCGACCCAGGGCAAGACCTGCTGGAAGTTCTCCTCGGTGTTCTGCCGCACCACGGACAGGTCGCCGTGAGCGGTAATCTCGGCGCTGGTGGGGGCCTCGCGGTGGAACCTGGCGACCCTGGCCGCCACTCGCCTGAGGTCGCCAGGCTGCAGCTCGCCCCGGCGCAGGAGCCTGTCCAGGGCCCTTTCTGCAGGGAGACGGCGCATCCTGACGGCGTACTCCACCGTCTCGCCCGGGCCTTCGACCCTGTACTCGCCGTCCTGCTGGCGGATGGGCACCACGCCCAGGTACACGTCCGGGGAGATGCGGGAGTTGAGGCGGACCTCTTCAAGGCAGTAGAAGCGGCGGCTTTCCAGGGTGGTGAAGTCCAGGAAGCCGTAGTCAACAGCCTTCTTCACCTTGTAGACGGTGTCATCGGTGAAGAAGAGGTAGGAGACGTGGGTCTCGGCCAGCGTGATAGCGCTGACCGGGTGGGGGTACGCTTCCGGCCTGAGCAGCGCCCGTACCAGAGGAGGACGGTAGGCGGCTTCTGCGCTCACTGGATGGCCGTTCTAGGCCGCGATAGGCTCCGGGCCTTTCGTCGCAACCTGGGTCCTGCCAAGGCGCCAGCCCACAAGTCCTATCTTCGTCCGGCCCTCAGCAATGTCTTGCTCGTCGAAAATGGCGTAGTACCGCACGCCCACGAAGGGCATATAGTCACCCAGAAAGACCACGGGAGCGGTCTCACCTTCCAGGCCCAGCCCGACTTCCATCTCGCGAGTACCCATCGTGACTGGCATTGCTCTCCTCCTTTCTCCCCGCCTCTGATTGGCCTGGCTTGCCCGGCGGGCCAGCGCTGCGCCAGCGTCTCGGGTACCGGACTTCTCCCCTTGCTAGCCGGCGAGGTTGGGGCCTTGGCTCACAGAGTAGCAAGCTCCTGGCGAATTCTGCACCGTCCTCCTCTGGGTCTCCCCGCCAGCAATTTACTTTCCTCTATCTAGAGATTATACGCACCCGGTGCCCGCTGTCTACAGCACTGGCCTGCTGCATGGCCCCACACCATTTGCAGCAGCACCAGGCCCCGCAGCCTGGTGCTACTCGGGTGCCTCCTTCATGGCCCCTGCGCTGCCTTTGTCTTCTCCACGCCGGGTACGGCCCGGCAGAAAGAAGGCAATGGCTATACCCACCAGGGCGATGAGGACTCCGTACCCCAGGGCGGCCAGGCCGACGTTGGCCATCATGAAGAGCGAGAACCCCACGCCCAGCACCGCCGTCACGGGCACGCCTGCAATGGCAAGCGGCACGCGGAAGGGCCGCTCCAGCCCTGGCCGGCTGAATCGGAGCCAGATGAGCGCCACGTTGACCACCGCGAAGGCGACCAGCACCGCGAAGTTGCTGGTCTGGGCCACCACCTCGATGTCTCCCAGCAGGGTGAACACAGCGGCGATGCCCGACGCGGCCAGCGTCGCGAGCCACGGCGTGCGTCGCCGGGGGTGGACAGCGCCCAGCGCCCTGGGCAGGCTCCCCGATGACGCCATCCCGTACATCAGCCGGGACGACGTGAGCAAAAGGAACAGCACCGTGTTGGCCGTGGCAAAGAGCGCTATGGCCGCTATGGCCTGGGACGCCCTGGTGCCGGTCGCCGCCTGCACCACGTCGGCCAATGGCGCGTCGGACTGGCTGAGGGCTTCCCACCCCAGTACGCTGACGGCGGCAAAGGCCACCGACAGGTACAGTACTGTGCTGACTGCCACCGCCAGCACGATGGCCGCTGGCACCGTTCTGCCGGGGTCCTTCGCCTCCTCGCCCAGGTTGGCCACCTGCTCGAACCCGAGGTAGGCGAAGAAGAGCAGGGTCGTCGCCCGGAACAGCCCCGCGAAGCCCTGGGGCGTCTCCAGATAGTTGATGTTACCAAAGAAGCGCAGCGACACTCCCACCACTACCAGCAGGCCCACTACCTCGATGCCGGTGAACAGCACGCCCACCCATACCGTCTCCTTGATGCCGACCAGGAGTACGGCGCAGGCGACGCCTATCAGCAGGACAGCCGCCGCGGCGATGGCCAGCCCCAGGAACTGGGACAGGTAGCCTCCGAACCCCAGCGCCACCGCCGCGGCGGAGATCATGTACGAGAACAGCATCAGCCAGCCGACGGTGAAGGCCAGCCTCATGCCGAAGGCTTGCCTTGTGTACTCGAAGGCGGCGCCTGCCCTGGGGAACATGGATGCCAGTTCCGCATAGCTCAGCCCAGTGAAGGCCGCCGCCAGCGCCCCCAGCAGGAAGGGCACCCAGATGGCGCCGCCGGCCAGGCCCGCCGCCCGGCCAATGATGACATAGATGCCCGCCCCCAGGATGATGCCTGTACCTGTGGCGGCAAGCTCAAAAGTCCCCAGCCCCCGCTTCAGGCGAGGGGCTGGGGACTCAGCCGCCCTCTTCAGCTCGACCATACGCTTTGTCTTCTTGCTGTCCCGTCAGGTGCCCATGCAACTGTGGCCGGCCAGGCTACTATGGAGTCCGCGCCACTCTGGCCGGAATGATGAGCACCGGGTCGCCGGCACCCCTGACCAGCGCCTCGGCCACGCTGCCCAGCACGAACCGGGTCAGCCCCGACCGGCCGTGCGTCGCCAGGGCCACTATATCCTCAGGCGTCTCGGCGGCGATTTCGATGATGCTGCGCGCCGCCGGGCCTCGGAGGACTCGCTGCTGCACCCTGATTCCGCTGCTCTCCAGCGTTGCTGCTACAGCCTTGAGATAGCTGGCCGCCTCCTTCTCCATCTCCTCCAGCAGGTCCACTGTGGGGTAGCTCTCCCTGTAGTAGGCCTCGTAGATGCTGCTCGGCTCCACCACTCGGACGAGGATGACCTCCAGCTTCAATCTTTCGGCCAGGTGCGCCACGTAAGGCAGTACCGACTCGGCCAGCGTGGAGCCATCCAGCGGCGCGATGATGCGGGATATGGAGACGCCCTCCTGCCAGTACTCTCGCGCCTTCTGTGGCGTCATCAGCAGCACCGGAACGTCGGCGGCATGGACGACCTTGTCGGCGACGCTGCCCAGGATGCCGCGCCCCAGTGCGCTCCTGCCGTGGGTGGACATGGCGATGAGGTCGCACCCCGTGTCGTGCGCCGCTCGGACAATCTCCTCCGCGGCGTGGCCGGTGGTTGCCAGCGTCTCCGTCTTCACGCCTTCCTGGGCCAGCCGGTCGGCCAGCTCCTTGAGCCGCTTCAAGAAGCCCGCCTGGACCTTCCTGGACACATCGTAAGCGGTGCGAGGAACGCCTATGGCGTCCAGGTCCACTACCGACACCAGCACCAGCGGGATATTCAGGCCCCTGGCCAGGAACGACACGTAGGGCAGGATGCCCTCTGCCAGCTCCGTGCCATCCAGCGGGACCAGGACCTTCTGGAACATGCTGCCTCCTGATTTGCACTTGCGCGAGATAGGTACATCATACAAGACAGGCAGGCCGAGCGCACCACGTCAGGCCTGCGCCCCCTCGCGTTTTGCCTGGGCGGGCACCACCAGTACCGGGTCGCCCGAGCTACTGACCAGCGCCTCGGTCACGCTACCCAGCGCCCAGCGGGCGACGCCCGAGCGCCCATGAGTGGTCATGGCTATCATGTCCGCGGACATGAGCCGCGCATGCTCTATCAGCGCCCGTGCGGGAGCGCCCCTCAGCAGCTCCCAGCGCACCTGGAGGCCCTTGCTCCTGAGGCTGGAAGCGATGCCTTTGAGGTACTCCGTCGCCTCAGACTGGATGCGTGCTTCCGCGCTATCGGGGACGTAGCTGGCCCAGTCGGGAGGCCTGACCCGGACGGCGCGCACCAGCACGACCTCCAGGGAGAGCTTCTGCGCCAGGTGCTCCACGTAGGGCAGCACACTTTCGGCCAGGGGCGAGCCGTCCAGGGGCACCATGGCCCTGGCGATCCTCGTACCAGGCTGCCAGTAGCGCCTGGCACGGTCGGGCGTGATGGTAAGCACAGGCAGGTGAGAAGCATGCACCACCTTGTTGGTAACGCTGCCCAGGATGCCGCGGGCCAGCAGGTTCCTGCCGTGGGTGGACATGGCGATAAGGTCGCACTCTTCATGCTCGGCCAGGCGCACTATCTCCTCGGCGGGCTTGCCCACCGTCACGATGGCCCTGGCTGGCACTCCCTCCGCTGTCAGGCGCTGGACCACCTGCTCCAGCCGCCGCGCCACCTGCACCTGCACGCCCTCGATGACCTGGGTGTTGTAAGGCCCGCCGCGCTCGTGGGGGTAAGGTGGCCCCTCCTGGCGTTGCGGCGGCCTGCGGACGATGGCGACACCGCCCATGTTCCCGGTGTTCTCTATCCAGGTGCCGCCCCCGGCTACCGGGTCGGGGAAGTCCAGGTCATCGGGGTCCACCACGGACATAGCCACCGCCTGCATTCCCAGGCCCCTGGCAAGCTGTATGGCGTAGGGCAGGATGCCTTCGGCGATCTCTGACCCATCCAGAGGTATGAGCACTTTCTGGAACATGTAGCGTCCTCCTTACTCTCGGCTACACATAGGCCCTCTCTCGTTCCAGTATGACCTCGCCAGGGTGAGGGAAGCATGAGAGTCTGCCGACTGGACATGAGAATAGTGTGAAGACGACGTTGCACCCACCCGCCCAGGGGCGTAGCGTACCGAGGGTGGGAGGGAGGGACACGGACGCCAGCCTTACAGTGCCTGCCAGGCCCTTGCCTGCCAAATACAGGCGGGCGCTGGCAAAATACGTTCCCCAGCCAGCCTTGGTGGAGGGACGGGCGCGCCGGGCGGGTCAGAACCGCCCGCCTGCGGCTTCCTCCCGCAGCGGCAGCTCCATGATTACCAGGTCCTGGAGGCTGCCGTAGATGTCCTTGATGCGGTCCCTGAGGACAGCCACCTCCTGGAAGCCCGTGTCCAGCGCAGCCTGCACGGCCCTGCGCTCCCGCCGCTCCACCAGCTCGAAGAACAGCTTGTGCAGGCCCAGCCCACGGCCAACGTCTATCAGCTCCTGGACCAGCCGGGTGCCGATTCCCATGCCCCGGTACTCCGGGTCCACGACTATACGCAGCTCGCCGACGTGCCGCCGGGCCGGGGAACGGCTCCGGTGCAGCGTGCCGTCGGCCACGATTTTGCCGTCCACCTCGGCTACCAGCGGGATCACCCGCTCCAGGTCAATGTGCTCCGTCCACTGGTGGATGATCTCCGGAGCAGTGACGTTCTCCTTCAGATAGAACCTGTCTTCTTCGGGGACCCTCTGGAAGAACTGGAGCAGGGCTATCTTGTCGTCCTTCGTCAGCGGCCGGATGACGATATGTGTCCCGTTTTCCAGCCTTACGTGCTTGGGGTACTTCTGGAGATTGGCATACTTCACTTCCATAGCACCGCCTCCTTGCCGCCCACGACGGGCCGGCTGCCCAGCTACCTTGTGGCCACTTCCTCCGGGGGCTTGATGAGCATGACAGGCGTCGCGCCCGAGGAGACGACGGCCATGGCAACGCTGCCTAGCGCTCCTGGCCCTCGCCCTCCCTTGCCGCGGGTGGACATCATGATGAGGTCAATGCCCTGCTCGGCGGCATGGCGCACTATCTCCTGGGCCGGGTTGCCTATGGTGACCCGCCACTCGCAGACTATCTGCTCCTTGGAGAGCGTCTCTGTGACCCTCTCCAGGTACCTGATGATGTCCGCCCGGGCGCTGCGCTGGGATGGCGTCAGCTTGCTGACCTCGGCCTCCTTGGACTCTATGACGTGCAGCAGCGTGACCTGGGAGTGAAAGGTAGACGCGATGTTCTTCACATGGGGCAGGATGTACTCCGCCAGGTGCGAGCCATCCAGGGGCACCAGAATGTAATCGTAGCTCATGTCAAAAATCCCACCATTCCTGCCACTTGCCCAGTGGCAACTCCAGTATTAGCAGGTCGTGAGGCTTGCCGTGGATATCGCGGACGTGGTTGGGCAGCGTCGCCAGGGGCACGAAGCCCATCGCCTGGGCAGTGCGGATGGCTGCATCCTGCTCGTCCGCTACCACCTCGAAGACCAGTTTCTCCAGCTCCGAGTCCCTGGCTATGGCAATCAGCTCGCGCATCACCGCTGTGCCTACACCCTTGTTGCGGTACTGTGGCTCTACCACGATGCGTATCTCGCCGATATGCCGCCTGGCCCCTGCCCGCCGGTGGTGCAACGTGCCATCGGCGACGATATGGCCATCCACCAAGGCCAGCAGCGGCAGGACGCGCGAGTAGTTGAGGTTGCTGGCCCACTGCCGGATCACCTCGGGCGAGGTCACGTCCTCCTTCAGATAGAAGCGGTCCTCCTCGGGCACACGCAAGAAGAAGTCTAGGAGGGCCTGCTCATCGTCCCTGCGCATGGGCCTGATGACGACCTTTTCGCCGCTGCGCAGGTCCACCTGTTTGGGGTAAGCCGTCATGGCATAAACGGACATCTTTCCCTCCCCAGGGGCCTTCCGCTGCCGCCCACGCAAGACTCAGCCGGGGAGCGCCTTGCGACGCTCCCCGGTACAGGGCCTGCGATGGCCTTCCGGGGCCGCACGGGCATACCAGATGTAGCTAGAACAGCTCCGGCGGCGTCGGGACTACATCTATGACACGCAGCTCCATGATCACCAGGTCGTGGGGCGTGCCATCCATATCCCGGACGTGGTGCATCAGCACCGCCACCGGCACGAAGCCCAGTACCTGGGCTGTACGCCTGGCCGCCTCTTCCTTCTGGGCCACCACCTCGAACACCAACCACTCCAGGCCCTTATCACGGGCTATCTCAATGAGCCTGTGGAGCAGCGCACGCCCGATGCCCCGGTTGCGATAGGCCGGGTCAACGACGATGCGTACTTCCCCCACGTGCCTGCGTGCGCCGGCGCGGCGATGGTGCAGCGTGGCGTCGGCCACGATCCTCTCGCCCTTGAAGGCCAGCAGCGGCAGCGTCCGGCCGTAGTCCAGGTCCTCGGCCCATTGCTGGATTACCCTGGCAGAGGTCACGTCCTCTTTCAGATAGAAGCGCTCCTCCTCGGGTATCCGGCGGAAGAACTCCAGCAGCCTGTCCCTGTCCTCGGGGACCATGGGCCGGATGGTAACCTCGTCCCCGCCTTCAATGGCCTGGACAGCAGGATAGCCCTGTAACGGGTATACAACGGCAGCCATGCTCCTCCCCCTCCCATCACCACGGCTACCTGGGCGGCGGCACCACCAGCACCGGATCGCCGGAGGCCCTGACCAGCGCTTCGGCCACGCTGCCCAGCACCCACCGAGTAACGCCAGAACGCCCATGAGTTGCCAGGGCCACGATACTCTCGGAGAGTCGCTGCGCCTGCTCCAGTATGGCATGGGCGGGCGCGCCACGCAGCACATGCCAGTGTACCTTCAGCCCCCGGGCCGACAGCTTCTGCGCCACATCGGTCAGGTACTCGGTGGCCTCCTCCTCAGCCACGGCCTCGAAGTCCGTGGGAATCCCGGCGTAGGGGTGGCCGTCCATGTAGACCAGGTAGGTGCTGCTGAGCTTCACCACCCGCACCAGCTCGATCTCCAGCGCCATCTTCCCGGCCAGGTACTCAACATAGGGCAGCACAGTCTCCGCCAGGGGCGAGCCATCCAGGGGGACCACAACCCGGGATATCTTCGCTTCAGCGTCATAGTACTGCTTGGCCCGCTCGGGTGTGATGGTCAGGACAGGCACCTGGGCCGAGTGTATCACCTTGTCCGTAATGCTCCCCAGGATTCCCCTGGCCAGCAGGTTCCTGCCATGGGTGGACATGGCGATAAGCTCGCAGCCCTCCCGCTCCGCTGCCTTGATGATCTCCTCCTCCGGGCGGCCCACAGCCACCAGCGGCCTGGCCTCGACGCCCTGGCCGGCCAGGCGCTGGGCCACCTGCTCCAGCCTGCGCTGGGCCTGGACCCTTGCGCCCTCCAGGACCTGAGAGAAGGCAGGCTGGACGCGTGACGCAGGTCCCCGCCGCCTGCGACTGCCCTCCCCTCGGCCAGCCTCAGCCTCGCTCTGCGGGCTAGCGCCAAGAGTCTCGGCGCTGCTCTGCCCGGTATAGCGGCGTGGGACATTTATCTCGTCGGGGTCTATCACCGTTAGCAGCACCAGCGGCATATGAAGGCCCCTGGCCAGCCTCGTTACATAAGGCAGAATGCCCTCGGCCAGTTCCGTGCCATCCAGTGGGACCAGCGCCCTTTGGAACATCTACGGCTCCTTGGTGTACAAGCTTTCGACCAATGATTATCGCCTGTTCAGGCCAACTTTGCCACCAGTTCCCGCTCCTGCGCGCTCAGGCGCAGCATATGGAGCACGCGCTCGGCCTCGGCGGGTGTAGCTATGTCCTTGGTGTAGCTGCACTGCAGGCACTGGAGGTACCAGCCGTACAGGTCTCGGTCCAGGGCTATGTCGCCCTTGTGGCACCTTGGGCAGGACTTGAACCAGACCATTCTCATCTCCCCCTTTGAGTCTACCGTTTGCTGGGCTAAAGTATCACCCTGTTAGCATGAGGAAGGCGTGAGAATACAAGTCCCTCTCGTAAAGATTTTGTGAAAAATGACGCAAACCTTGCTACTCTACCTGAGCTTTCGGGCTATCAGAGCTGACCACTCCCAGCCGCACAGTCCCAACCTACGGAAGTGCCAGGGCGTGGGCACCGTCCGTGAGGAGTAATCCAGGACGCAAAAACCTGTTCACCCGCCGCAGTCCTGGGCAAAATGGGCATGGGCCAAAAACACGCCCTACTCAACCGATGTCCCCAGGAAAGTCACGCCAGGTCCCGCGCCCAGTAGTACTGGCCGTGGGCCTGCACCAGGGACACGGGGTCGTGGTCCAGCAGGTCGCCGAAGGTGGTGCGTGTGACGGGCCTGGACGAGTTGCCGTCCTTGCTGAGGGCCAGCGCCCGGGCCTGCTCCTCGCTGGGGAAGGCGATGGCCCGCCCCCGGTCGTCCCGGAAGGCCCACAGGGGCAGCGAGCGCTCCACGCCGGCCTGGGGCAGCCCCTCGGTGAAGGGACGCAGCCTTTCGGGCGAGGCGCCGTGCTCCTGGAGGAACTCCACCAGGGCCTTGTGCATCCTCCTGGCCACCTCCGGGTGCTGGTCTATCACGTTGCGCTCCTGGGCGGGGTCCGAGGCCAGGTCATACAGCTCCGAGGGCCTGCCTTGCGGGCTGGCGATGAGGGCCCAGCGGTCGTCGGTGACCGTCAGCGCCTCCACCACGCGGTCGGAGCCTGCCCAGCCGTCGAAGAGACGGCCCACGCCTGGCTGGCGTGTGACGCCCGCCAGCACCGCCGGGAACCTGCCGGAGAAGGCGTAGCGCCGGCGCGAGCGGCCGCTGCCGTCCATGAGCGGTAGCAGCGACTGGCCGTGTACGTGGGAAGGCACGGGGATGCCCAGGGCGTCCAGTATGGTCGGCAGCGTGTCCGGCGGCTGCACCAGGCCGCGGATGCGCTGGCCCTGCCCCAGGCCATCGGGATGGCGCACCAGGAGCGGGATTCGCGTCGTCGTCTCGTACAGGTTGCCGTACTGCCCGCCGGGCTTGCCCTCCAGGTCGTGCTCGCCGAAGAGATGGCCGTGGTCGGTGGTCCAGATGACCAGGGTATTCCTGAGCAGCCCCAGCTTCTCGATGGTATCCAGGACGTAGCCCACCCAGCGGTCGGTCAGGGTCACCTGGCCGGCGTACAGGGCGCGGACGTCCCGCAGCTCCTCCGGCGTCATGTAGTCCCACCGGCCGTACTGGGGATAGATGAGGTGGTCGCCCTTGTAGTCGGGGTCGGCGTAGAGGGCGTGGTCGTACCAGGGCGGGTCGAAGGGCTCGTGGGGGTCCCACATGTCCACCCACAGGAAGAACCTGTCCAGCCTGTAGTTGACCTCCAGCCAGTCCATGGCGGCCTGGGCGATGCGGGCGACCTTGTACTGCCGCTCGTAGCGCCGGTAGCCCTGGTTGCGCAGGTATAGCCTGGTGGCCTCCACGCCCCTGAGCTTGTGGCGCTGCGCCGGCAGGGGTGTGGGGATGTCGGGGTCGGTGATGTAGGGGTCGGCGTGCTGGCCGCGCACCCAGTTCCACGCCGTGAAACCGCGGGTGTAGTCGAAGTTGTGGTAGCCAAGCTGGGGCGGGTCATATATCAGGTAGGTGGTATAGCCATGCTGGGACAGCAACTGGGCCAGGGTCACGTCCTCAGACGACAGCGGCTCCCAGCCGCGGATGGGGAAGCCATAGCGGCCAGTGTGGTGGTCCCACCGGTTGGGGATGGTGGGATAGGAGGCGATGTAGGCCTGCTCGAAGACAGCGGCCTGCTGGGCGAAACGGTCGAAACTGGGCGTTTTGACCCGGGTGTTACCGTAGCAGCCCAGGTGGTCCCGCCGGAAAGTGTCGTTCAACAACACGATGACGTTCACAGATGGCTCCTGGCTTTGCTGGCGGTGCGCCGTGTCAGCCCGTGGCCACCGCGTGACGGCGCACGCCGCCTCTCCACAGTAGCCTACGAGGCCGGATGGCCGCTGTCAACCAGTCGCCGGCCTGGGAACTGATGGGCCTACTGCTCAGATGGGGCCTGGAAGCGGTACCCGACCTTGTGGTAGGTCACGATGTAGCGAGGGTTCCGGGGATCAGGCTCCAGCTTCCGGCGTAGCTTCCAGATGTGCGTCTGCAAGGAGCCTTCCCCTCCCACTTCTGCCGCGTTCATGATGCGGTGCTTGCCTACGGGCATGCCGCTGCTCCTGACCAGCAGGTCAAGGATGGCAAACTCCTTGGGGGCCAGGTGCGTCTCCTGCCACTGGCCCCCAAGGCCCAGCCACACGCGTCGCCCGAGGAGGTCAATCCTCAGGTAGTTGTTGAACTCCTGGATAGACATGGACTCTTGCTGCCTGCCTGTGTTCATAGCCAGTAGCTCCGCCAGGTCAGAAATGGCTTCCTTGTGTCTTTAAGGTATTCCAGCCAGCGGGGCCATTTGCGACGGAGGTTGTGCAGGCGCCGAATGCGGCTAAGCCAGAGGGCCTTCCCGGCTGCCTGCTGGCTGGGCGGCTACGGGTTGCGTGCAGGCGGCGCGAGTCCTAGAATGGTGCCAACCCAGAAGGAGGCAGCACCATGCCCCAGACCAGGGCAGTGTCCCGCAACATGCGTCTCATCGCGCACCACGACCTGAACGGCTTCGGCAACGGCGGCGAGGGTATGGCGCTCCAGGCTGCCCGTGGCGGCCGGCGCATCCTCTACATCGCCCATGAGAGCGGCCCCAAGGACTTCACGGCCATAGATGTCACCGACCCGGCAGACCCCCGCCTGGTGGTGCAGACGGAGCTTTACAGTCGGGAGGTGCGCTCCAACTCCCTGGCCCTGGTGGACGACCTGCTGCTGGTGGCCTACCAGTCCTCCAGGCCGGGCGTAAGCCCCGTGGGCATGGGCGTGTACGATGTCAGCGACCCCGCTAACCCCAAGAAGGTTGCCTTCTTCGACACCTCTGGGCCCCACTCGCGGGGCGCCCACTGCCTGTGGTCCGTGGACGGCCGGTACGCCCACCTGAGCACCGGCGCGGCGGACTTCGTGCCCACCAACCCCAGGGATGACCAGTTCTACATGGTCGTGGACGTGAGCGAGCCGCACCGCCCCAGGGAGGTGGGGCGCTGGTGGCTCCCCGGCACGCGCCAGGGCGACAGCGAGCCGCCCCCCAGGCGCCATACCCACATAGACGCAGGCTTCCGCGTGCACAACGCCAACGTCTATCCGCGGCGCCCGGACCGCGCCTACCTGGGGTACCTGGACGGTGGGGCCATAGTCCTGGACATCTCGGACATGGCGCGCCCCCGCCTGGTCAGCCGGGTGGACTACCATCCGCCCTTCCCCGGCTTCACCCATACCGTGATGCCCCTGTTCGACCGCGGCCTGCTCATCGTCACCGACGAGGCGACCACCGAGGACTGCTCCGACTGGCCCAAGCTCACCTGGGTCATGGACGCGCGGGAGGAGGCCAACCCTGTGCCCATCAGCACCTTCCCCATGCCGCCCAGGGAGGAGTTCTGCGGGCGCGGGGGCAGGTTCGGCTCGCACAACATCCACGAGAACCAGCCACTGCCGACATCGTGGGTGTCCGACAGGTACATTGTAGGTGCCTACTTCAACACCGGCGTGCGCGTCCACGACATCAGCAACCCCTTCCAGCCCCAGGAGGCGGCCTACTACATCCCGCCAGTCCCGACAGGCGCCCGCGGCGTCAACATCAACGACGTGTACGTGGACGAAAACGGCCTTGTGTACGCCATCGAGCGCGCCAGGGGGGGCCTGTACATCCTGGAGATGGAGCTATAGTCTGGTGCTGAAAGTCTTCGGATAGCCGTAGGGGCCCAGACTGTGAAGGTCCTGATCATCGAGGACTCGGACCACCTGGTAGAGGTAATCCGGGTAAGCTGCAACATGCGCTGGCCGGGCACCGCTTTCATCTCCTCCAACGAGGGCAAGAAAGCGTCCCAACTGGTAAGGGCAGAGGCGCCTGACGTGGTGCTCCTCGACCTGGGCCTCCCGGATGGCAACGGCCTTGACGCGCTGAGGGAAATCCGTGCCTTCTCCGAAGTGCCGGTGCTTATCATCACCGCCCGGAGCAACGAGGCGGACCGCGTCAAGGGCCTGGAGCTGGGCGCTGATGATTACATAGTCAAGCCCTTCTCCTATGCTGAGCTGCTGGCCCGCATCAGGGCAGTGCTGCGCCGAACACAGAAGCCGGCAACACGCAGGGGGCCTGTGGCCGTGGGCCAGGGCCTGAGGATTGACCTGGCCCGGCGCGTGGTGACCCTTGACGGCAGAGAGGTAGGGCTCACAACCAAGGAATGGCCTTGCTGACTGTCCTGATGCAGAGCGAGGGTAAGGTTGTCCCTGTTGAGGCGCTGGCCCAGGCGGTCTGGGGCGGCAACTATCTGAGCAGGTCCACTATCGCCATGTGCGTGCGCCGCCTCCGCCTGAAGCTTGGCGACGACCCTCAGAACCCCAGGATAGTCCTGGCCCACCACGGCGCGGGCTACAGCTTTTCGACGCCTCCATAGCCACGCCCTATCGGTGCATGCTGTACCGCCGCGTACCTGGGAAGGCCATACCTCCGCTGCCTGCTCCCTCGCAAAGCCTTGTACTGACTGGACAACTCTATAACTCGGATATAGCCCTGTGTAACACCTCGGAAGACAGGGCGCACATGGACATTAAGCCGCTGCCCAGGTCAGCATGCCCCCTTCCCCTCGGCAGGCTCGGGGCAGGCCCCCTTCCTGGCCTTCCCCCAATGGGGCAGGGAGAG
>FWPU01004378.1_pt1 | contig 33017 bp, 30 predicted proteins | sample 2228361 | NCBI WGS metagenome assembly FWPU01 (sample SAMEA103939777, study PRJEB20133) | metagenome
CCGTGCCGGCCGCGCTCGGGCGCGCGCTGGTCCACCTGGCGACGACGCTCGGCGCGACGTTCGTGAAGGTCGGACAGATCGCCTCCACGCGCGCGGACCTCCTGCCGCCCGCGCTCGTCGCCGAGCTGGCGACCCTCCGCGACCGGATGCCGCCGTTCCCGTTCGCGTCGGTCCGGCACACCGTCGAGACGAGCCTCGGCCGTCCACTCGACGCCGTCTTCTCGCAGTTCGATCCCGTGCCGATCGCGGCCGCGTCGGTGGCGCAGGTCCACCGTGCCGTGCTCCGCGACGGCGGCGACGTCGTCGCCGTCAAGGTCCGCCGCCCGGACGTCGCGGAGAAGGTGCGCCTCGACCGCTCGATCCTGCTCGTCGCGGGGCGTCTCCTCGAGCGCCTCGTCCCGACCGTGCGGCTCCTGTCGCTCGAGCAGGCGCTGCGCGACTTCTGCGACGCCGTCGAGGCGCAGCTCGACCTCGGGCGCGAGGCCGAGCACAACCGCCGCTTCACGCGCGACTTCGCGGGCGACCCGGACGTGCGCTTCCCGCGCCTGGTTCCCCACGCCTGCTCGGACGCCGTGCTGACGATGGAGCTCGTCGAGGGCGTGCGCGAGGACGAGCTCGAGGCGCACGGTATCGACGTCCGACGCGTCGTCGACGCCGGCATGCGATGCGTCTGCCGGATGGTGTTCCTGCACGGCTTCGTGCACGCCGATCTCCATCCCGGCAACGTGCGCTTCGACCCGCCGGGGCGGGTCGTCCTGCTCGACCTGGGCCTCGTCGCCACGCTCGACGACGCCGACCGCCGCACGACCGCCGAGCTGCTCTGGGCGCTCTCGACCGGCGACGGCGTCACGGTCGCGCGCCTCTTCTACGAGAACGCCCCGCGAGCGGCCGTCCGCGACTACGCCGCGTACGAGCGCGAGGTGGTCGGGTTCGTCGACGGGGTCCGCCGCCGCGGCCTGGCGAACCTCCAGGTGACCGTCGAGATCGGCCGCATCTTCGACATCCTCCGCCGCCACCGCATCCAGGCCCGCAGCCACATGACGCTGGTGAACCTGGCCCTCATGACGGCGGAGGGGATCGGGAAGCGGCTCGCCCCCGACCTCTCGCTCACCGACGCGGCGCTGCCGTACCTGGCCGAGGCGCTCGGGCGCACGGCGCCGGCGGCCGCGGGCGTCGCGTGAGCCGCCGGCCGGGGGCACGGGGCGCCGACGAGGTGCGGGCGCCGGTCGGCCGGACGGGGGTGAGGCATCCGGCCGAGACGGCGACATTGATCGAGTGGGCGGTGCGCGGATCGAACGCGCGACCCCCGGCTTGTAAGGCCGATGCTCTCCCGCTGAGCTAACCGCCCCGGGCGGTCAGTTGAGCATGTCCTTCAGCGTCTTGCCGGCCTTGAACTTCGCCGACTTCGACGCCGCGATCTGGATCGTCTCGCCCGTCTTCGGGTTGCGCCCCGAGCGCGCCTTCCGAGCGGACACCGCGAAGGTTCCGAAGCCGGAGATGTTGACCTTGTCCCCGTTCCGAAGCGCCTGGACGATGTCGTCGAATACCGTGTTCACCGCCCGCTCCGCCTGCCCCTTCGGCAGATCGAGCTTCGTCGCCAACGACTCGATCATGTCCGCTTTGGTCATGGACCCTCCCCTGTACCACCCGGAAAAGACGGCCGCTCTAGCAACCGTCCGGTAGTGTGTCAATGTGTGACGACGTCCGGATTGGGAGGGACGCCGGGCTCGAACGCGGCCGGGGGCGGCACGGTCTCGGTCGGCGCCGGCTCGACCGGCTTGCGGAGGTACGACTCCGGATCCTCGAGGACGAGAGCGTGGCGCAGCACCTGGTCCATGTGCTCGACGAGCTCGATCTGGATCGACTTCAGGATGACCGGCGGGATGTCGCGAATGTCCTTCTCGTTCTCGGTCGGGATGAGGACCCGCTTGATCCCCCCGCGGTGCGCCGCGAGAACCTTCTCCTTGAGCCCTCCGATCGGCAGCACGTAGCCCCGAAGCGTCACCTCCCCCGTCATCGCGAGATCGTGACGGACGGGGATGCGCGTGAGCGCGGACACGAGCGCGGTCGCCATCGTGATCCCGGCCGACGGGCCGTCCTTCGGGATGGCGCCCTCCGGGATGTGAATGTGGACGTCGACCTTCTGGTAGAAGTCGCGCTCGAGGCCCAGCTCCTCCGCACGTGAGCGGACGTAGCTCATCGCCGCCGTCGCGGACTCCTGCATCACCTCGCCGAGCCGGCCCGTGACGATCAGCTTGCCCTTCCCGGGCATGACCTGGACCTCGATGTTCAGCAGCTCGCCGCCGAGGTCCGTCCACGCGAGGCCCGTCGCCACGCCGACCTTGTGCTCGACCTCCGCCTTGCCGAACCGGAAGCGCTGCGGCCCGAGGTACGTGCCCAGGCTCTTCCCGGTGACGCGGATGTGCGCGTTGCGGTCGGTCTTCACGACCTCGACCGCGACCTTGCGGCACACGGCCGCGATCTCGCGCTCGAGGTTCCGGACGCCCGCCTCCTTCGTGTAGTGCCGGATGATGCCGAGGAGGGCCGAATCGGAGAACGTGATGTTCTCCTCCTTGAGGCCGTTCGCCTCGCGCTGCTTCGGCACGAGGTAGCGCTTGGCGATGTTGAGCTTCTCCAGCTCCGTGTAGCCCGCGATCCGGATGATCTCCATGCGGTCCTGGAGGGGCCGCGGGATGCGCTCGAGGTTGTTCGCGGTCGTGATGAACATGACCTTCGACAGGTCGTAGTCGAGGTCCAGGTAGTGGTCGTTGAAGGCGTTGTTCTGCTCGGGATCGAGCACTTCGAGCAGCGCCGACGACGGGTCGCCGCGGAAGTCGGTCGACATCTTGTCGACCTCGTCGAGCAGGAAGACCGGGTTGCCCGAGCCGGCCTTCTTCATCGACTGGATGATCTTGCCCGGGAGCGCGCCGATGTAGGTGCGCCGGTGCCCGCGGATCTCCGCCTCGTCCCGCACGCCGCCGAGCGACACGCGGACGAACTTCCGCCCCGTCGAGCGGGCGATCGACTTCCCGAGCGACGTCTTGCCCACCCCCGGCGGCCCGACCAGGCAGAGGATGGGCCCCTTCAGGTGCCCGACGAGGTTCTGCACGGCCAGGTACTCGAGGATGCGCTGCTTCACCTTCTCGAGCCCGTAGTGATCCTCTTCGAGGATCTGCTCCGCGTGCTTGATGTCGAAGTTGTCCTCCGTGTACTCCTGCCACGGGAGCGAGATGATCCAATCGATGTAGTTCCGCACCACAGTGGCCTCGGCGGACATCGGCGACATCATCTTGAGCTTCTTCAGCTCCTTCTCCGCCTTCTCCCGGGCCTCCGCGGACATCTTTTTCTGCTTGATCTTCTCTTCCAACTCCTGAATCTCGTTCTTGAACTCGTCCTTCTCCCCGAGCTCCTTCTGGATCGCGCGCATCTGCTCGTTGAGGTAGTACTCCTTCTGGGTCTTCTCCATCTGCTTCTTGACCCGAGTACGGATGCGCCTCTCGACCTCGAGGATCTCGATCTCGGACCGCATGAAGCCGAGGACCTTCTCCAGGCGCTCGGCCGGATTCGTCATCTCGAGGAGCGTCTGCTTGTCCTCGAGCTTGATGCCCAGGTGCGCGACGATCGTGTCGCCGAGGCGCGCCGGGTCGTCGATCGACGACACCGACATCACCATCTCCGGCGGGATCTTCTTGTTGAGCTTGACGTAGTTCTCGAAGGTCGCGTTGACGCTGCGGACCAGCGCCTCGACCTCCGTCGTCCGCGGGCAGACCTCCTCCAGCGGCTCGGCGTCGACGAGGAAGAACTCGCCGTGGTCGAGGTAGCGGACGATGCGCGCGCGCTTCTTCCCCTCGACCAGCACCTTCACGGTGCCGTCGGGCAGGCGCAGCAGCTGCACGACCGTGCCGAGGGTGCCCATCCGGTAGATGTCGTCCTCGGCCGGATCGTTCGTCTTGGCGTCCTTCTGCGCCGCGAGGAGGATGAACTTCTGCTTGTTCATCGCCTCTTCGAGGGCGCGGATCGACTTCTGCCGGCCGACGAAGAGCGGCACCACCATGTGCGGGAACACGATGATGTCGCGCAGCGGCAACAGCGGTACCCGGAGGGCGCCCGCGGCGGGCGGCTGGGGATCACGCTTGTCGTTACGGAAGAGCATGCCGTTTCCCGTCCGCCTCAGGCGGTCTCCGCGGCCTTCTGGTAGAGGATGATCGGCTGCTCCTTCTGGGTGACCACCTCCTCGGAGATGAGCACCTCCTTGATGTTCGGCTGCGACGGGATGTCGTACATGATGTCGAGCATGATGTTCTCCATGATGGCCCGCAACCCGCGCGCGCCGGACTTGCGCTTGAGGGCCTCGCGCGCGATCGCGGTGAGGGCGCCGTCGGTGAACCGGAGGTGCACCCCCTCCATCTCGAAGAGCTTCTGATACTGCCGCGTGAGCGCGTTCTTCGGCTCGCGGAGGATCCGGACCAGCGAGGACTCGTCCAGCTCCTGCAGCGTGGCGATCACGGGCAGGCGGCCGACGAACTCGGGAATGAGGCCGAACTTCAGCAGATCCTCCGTCTGGACCTCGACGAGCAGCTCGCTCATGCTCCGCTCGTCCTTGCGGCGTATATCGGCGCCGAACCCCATTCCCTTGACCCCGATCCGGCGCCGGATGATGTCCTCGAGGCCGACGAACGCCCCGCCACAGATGAACAGGATGTTCGTCGTGTCGACCTGGAGGAACTCCTGCTGCGGGTGCTTGCGGCCCCCCTTCGGGGGGACGCTCGCCGTGGTGCCCTCTATGATCTTGAGGAGGGCCTGCTGGACCCCCTCGCCCGAGACGTCCCGGGTGATCGAGGGGTTGTCCCCCTTGCGCGCGATCTTGTCGATCTCGTCGATGTAGACGATGCCGCGCTGGCACTTCTCGACGTCGTAGTCGGCGTTCTGCAGCAGCGACAGGATGATGTTCTCGACGTCCTCGCCGACGTAGCCGGCCTCGGTGAGCGAGGTCGCGTCGGCGATCGCGAACGGCACCTGGAGGAAGCGGGCGAGGGTCTGCGCAAGCAGCGTCTTACCCGAACCGGTCGGCCCGATGAGGATGATGTTCGACTTCTGCAGCTCGACGTCACCGGTGACGAGCTGCGAGTCGATGCGCTTGTAGTGGTTGTGGACCGCGACCGCGAGGATCTTCTTCGCGTGCTCCTGCCCGATCACGTACTGGTCGAGAACCTTCTTGATCTCGGCCGGCTTCGGAACGGCGGAGCTGGAGGTGACGGTCTCGTCCTGATCACACTCCTCGGCGATGATGTCGTTGCAGAGGTCGATGCACTCGTCGCAGATGTAGACGGTCGGTCCGGCGATGAGCTTGCGAACCTCGTCCTGGCTCTTCCCGCAGAAAGAGCAAACGAGGTTGCCGGAACGGTCGTCGCCGTGCTTGGCCATGGAACCCCCTTGGCCCTCCTCAGGCTCTCTTGTTCGACCGGGCGACGATCACCTCGTCCACGAGCCCGTACTCGACCGCCTGCTTACTGGTCATGAAGAAGTCGCGATCGGTGTCCTTCTCGATGCGCTTCAAGCTCTGCCCGGTGTGCTTGGCGAGGATGTTGTTGATCTGCTCGCGCACGCGAAGGATCTCTCGCGCCTGGATGTCGATGTCCGTCGCCTGGCCCTGCGCACCGCCGAGCGGCTGATGGATCATGATCCGCGCGTAGGGCAGCGCGTAGCGCTTGCCCTTCTCGCCCGCCGCGAGCAGCAGGGCGCCCATGCTCGCCGCCTGCCCCAGGCACAGCGTCGAGACCGGCGGCCGGATGTACTGCATCGTGTCGTAGATCGCGAGGCCGGCCGAAACCGAGCCCCCGGGAGAATTGATGTAGAAGTGGATGTCCTTCTCCGGGTCCTCCGACTCGAGAAAGAGCATCTGCGCGATGACGAGGTTCGCGACCTCGTCGGTTACCTGGGTGCCGAGGAAGACGATGCGGTCCTTGAGCAGGCGGGAGAAGATGTCGTAGGCACGCTCACCGCGACCCGTCTGCTCGACAACCATCGGAATCAGGTTCATACCCGATCGGCCCTCGCAGGTCGGCTCATTTTCATGGGCGGATTCTAGACGTTTCAAAAACCCCGGGCAACGACTAATCCCCCTGGCCGCCTTCGCGTGTCTCCACCTCCGTGACATCGGCGCTCGCGAGCAGACGCTCGAGCGTCCGTGAGCGGACCATCTCCGTGCGCAGCGCGTCACGCGCGTGCTCGTGTGCATAGTGCTCGCGAAGATGCTCCGCGTGCCTGCCGCTCGAGGCGACGATGCGTCCGATCTGCTCGGCCAGCTCCTCGTCGCTCACCTCGATCCCGAGCTGCTTCGCGATCGCGTCAAGCAGCAGGTCGCGCCGCACCTCGCGCTCGGCGCGCGGGCGCATCTTCTCGCGTGCCTCCTTCTCGTGCTCGTGGCTGCTGAGCTGTAGCCCCCTCGCCTGGAGCTCGAGCTTGAACTCGGCGAGGAGCCCGTCCATGCGCCTCTCGACGAGCGACTCCGGCACGTCGATCGGGGCGCGGCGGATGATCTCGTCGACCACCGCCTCGCGGGCGACCGCGTCCGCCCGGCGCGTCGCCTCGCGCTCGAGCTGCTCGCGGATCTTTCCCTTCAGCTCGGCGAGGGTCTCGCAGTCGCCGTGGTCCTTCGCGAACTCGTCGTCGAGCGCCGGCAGGCGACGCTCGGCGAGCGACTTCACCGTGACGGTGTAGCGGAGCTGCCGATCCGCCAGCTCGGCCGGCGCGCCCTCGGGCGGCGGCGCCTCGACGGTGAAGGTCTCGCCGACGCGGGCGAGCGCAAGACGCTCGTCGATCGCCTGGGGAAGCTGGCCCCCGGCGACCTCCACCGTCGCCGACTCGACCGAGAGCTGGGGTATCGGCTTGTCCTCGTGCTCGACCGCGATGCTGACCGTCGCGAAGTCGCCGCGCGCGAGCTCGGTGCGGTCCTCGATGGGCACGAGCTCGGCGTGCCGCAGGCGGATCTGCTCGAGGACCTTGTCGACGTCCTCGTCGCGGATCGCGACCCGCGGCCGCGTGATCGCGATGCCGTCGAGCCGCACCTCGGGGATCGGCGGCATGGTTTCCACGGTCGCGGAAAAGCGCAGCGCGTCGTTGCGGTCGAGCTCCCCGACGTCGAGCTCGGGCTGCGAGACGATGTTGAGCTTCGTATCCTCGAGCGCCGACGCGAAGCCCTCGCGCACGAGGTTCGTCATCACGTCGCTGCGGATCGCGTCGCCGAAGTGGCGCTCGATCACGCCGCGCGGCGCACGCCCCCGTCGGAAGCCCGGGATGCTCGCCCGGCGCGCGATCTCGCGGTAGGCACGCTCGAACTCGCTGGCGACGCGTTCTGCGGGGATCTCGATCTGCAGCTTACGGCGGGTGGGACTGATCTCTTCGACCTGGACCTTCATCTCGGCTCCGGCAGGGAGGGGGACGGGGCGGCGGCGGGCGGTGCCGTTCCGCGCGGCACCGGCACGGTTCGTCGAAGGTAGCGGAGGGGCGACGGGCTCACAACTGCGAGAGGGACGACTTTCGCCCGCATCGGTAGCAGCCGCGCCAGCCGTCGGCGAGCGCGGTGCGCCGGCGCCCCGCCCGAGCCGGCGGAAGGATCGTCGCAGGATCAAAGAGGTGGGACCGTCAGGGCGCGCCGTAGCGGAGGACCGCGACGTTGCACTCGAACGAGCGGTCGCAGGCAGTCGCGGCGACGGTCAGCCGGCCGGGCGGGCCCGCGACGCCGGCGCGATCGGTCGTGTCCTGGGCGCCGTACGGCGGGGGAGGTCCGTGATCGTCGTTCCGCCGTCACCGAACGCCGTGTCGAGCGCACCGTCCGCGTCGATGCTCTGGAAGGCGATCGCCAGGCGGAGGCACGTGTCGCCGCTGCTCGCCAAGCATGCGAAGCGGCGCGGCTCGTCCGGCACCCAGGACGATCCCGCCAGGAGGACGCCCTCGCCCTCCTCGGGCTGCCAGAGATGAACGAACCCGACACCGTGGGAGGTGCTCTCGACCGGCACGGTCCCGAGCGTCTGGCCCCGATCGCTCAGCAGCAGGATGTCGCCGTCGAGGTACCAGCGGAGAACTCCGTCGCGGCCCACCAGCAGCCGGCTGCCCGGACGGAGGATCGACGGTGCAACGATGCCCGCATCCGGCCCGCCTTGCGAGCCACCGCCGCAGGCGATCAGCGAGACCGCGAGCAGCGCGAGCCGATCCTCGTCGCGCCGTCGGTCCGCGGCGCTGGCCACTTCCGTCATGCCTCGCATGGTGCCCTGACCGCCATGGACGCTTCGGCGCCGCGGATCCTACGCCAGCGAGGTCCACGGGACGGGTCGCGGTCGTCGCTCGCGAAGGCGCGAGCGCCTGCGTCCCGCCAAATCCCTGCGCCTCGGGCGCAACGGGGCGGGACGCCGAAGCTTGCGAAACTGCGAGAGGGGGGACTCGAACCCCCACGGTTACCCGCTAGATCCTAAGTCTAGTGCGTCTGCCAGTTCCGCCACTCTCGCGCGTCCGCGGGACGTTCAGACGTAGCATCGACGGGGTGCCGATGCACTCGCTCGGTACCGACGCGGCGGCCCCCTCCTTTGCTCGAAGCGGGCGCACCGCTACAACCGCCGCCGGTGGCCGCGCCGCCGATCCGGGCGGGGGCGGCCTCCGGACGCCGCATGCGAGCCCGGGGTGACCTCATCGGCCTTCTGTCCTTCGACCTCGGCTTCGAGATCGACCTCGAGCGGGCGCGCGCCCTCACGCTCGAGGGACAGAGCGGCGGGATCGAGCACCGCCGCGCGGCGCCGCCCTACCACGCCTACGGCGCCGCGCCGCTCAGCGTGCCGCTCGGAACACGGCGGGTGGTCCTTGAGGGGGCCGAGGTCCCCGCCGTCGCCTCGGCGACGCTACACGACTTCGGCGCGGCGACGATCGTCCTCCAGCTGCCGCTCGACCGGGAGCTCGCGGACCTGCCGGCGCTCACCGCGCACCTAGTCGGGACGGGCGACCTCGAGAACGCCGCCCGCTCGCTGCTCGACGAGCTCCTCGGGCGCATCGGCCCCGCGATCGTCCGGCCGGAGCAGAACACCTTCTTCGAGGACTACTACGTCCTCCGCCTCGACCCCGACCACGTCGGCGACCTCGGCGAGCTCATCGCGCGGCACGCGATCACGCTCGCCTCGGCGCTCCGCTGCGAGCCGGTGCCGCTCTCCGAGGACGAGGCCGCCGAGGTCCTCGCGAACCGCTTCAGCTACTACCCGACCGACCTGATCGTCACCGACTGGAACATCGCGCTGATCGTCGACCGCGACTGGGCGGACGCAGTGAAGGTGCTCGAGGTCCTGAACGTTCAGCTCGTCGAGCTGCGCTACCACGACGCGCGGCTCGACGAGCTCGTCGCCTCCTACTACGGCCTCTCGGCACGGCCTCGCGGCTGGCCGCTCAGCTACCGGCCGCTCAGCCGGACGGTCGAGGAGCTGGGCGCGATCCGGCTCGACGTCGCGACGCTCGTCGAGCGCGTGCACAACGCGCTCAAGCTGAGCGGCAGCCTCTACCTCGCGAAGATTTACGCGCGAACCGCGGATCGCCTCGGGCTCAGCGTCTGGGAGGAGAGCGTAGCGCGCAAGCTCGACGTGCTGCAGCAGATTTACAATGTTGCGGTGCAGCGCACGGCGAGGGCGCGCGCCGAGGCGCTCGAGCTCACCATCATCGTGCTCATCGCGGTCGAGATCGTGATGTTCCTCATCGGCCTGGCTTGACGTGATCCGTTGCGGAAGCGGCCGGCGAAGGGCACCTTCTACGCGATGAGCGGGTCCGTTCTCTCGCCGGGGCGAAGCGTCGTCGCGTGAGCGCCAGCGGTCGCTGGGTGGTCGCCGGGGCGGCCGTCGCCGCCGCGGCGGCGCTCCTCTGGTGGTGGATGCGCGAGCCGCCGGTGCCGGTCGTGGTGGTCGCAGCCGACCGCGGGCCCGTCGAGCGGACGATCGCGAATACCCGCGCGGGGACCATCCAGGCCTGCCGGCGCGCCCGCATCGCGCCCGCGACCGGCGGCCAGATCGAGCGCCTCGAAGTGCGCGAGGGCGACCGCGTCGAGGCCGGGCGCCTGCTCCTCGAGCTGTGGAACGAGGACCTGAAGGCACAGCTCACGCTCGCCGAGCGCGAGGAGGTCGCGGCCCGCGCCCGCGCCGACGAGGCGTGCGCCCTCGCCGAGGTGGCCGAGCGCGAGGCGCAGCGTCTCGTCCGGCTCCGCAAGCAGCGCGTCGCCGCCGAGGAGGAGACCGAGCGCGCCCAGGCCGAGGCGACCGCGCGCAGCGCCGCGTGCACAGCGGCGAAGGCCTCGGCGAGCGTCTCGGCGGCCCGCATCGAGGTGGCGCGCGCGGCGCTCGACCGGACGATCCTCCGCGCCCCGTTCGCCGGCGTGGTCGCCGAGGTGAACGGCGAGCTCGGCGAGTTCGTCACGCCCTCGCCGGTCGGCATCCCGACGCTCCCGACGGTCGACCTGATCGACACGGAGTGCATCTACGTGAGCGCGCCGATCGACGAGGTCGACGCGGCGGAGGTGCGGGTGGGCATGCCGGCGCGCATCACGCTCGACGCCTTCCCGGGACGGAGCTTCCTGGGCGTCGTGCGGCGGATCGCCCCGTACGTCCTCGACCGCGAGAAGCAGGCGCGCACGGTCGACGTCGAGGTGGAGTTCGCGAACCCGGAGGACGAGCGCGGCCTCTTGATCGGCTACAGCGCCGACATCGAGGTGGTCCTCGCGACGCGCGAGCACGCGCTGCGCGTCCCGACCGAGGCGGTGCTCGAGGGCGGCCGCGTGCTGGTCTACGAGGACGGCGTCCTCGCCGAGCGGCGCATCGTGCCGGGCCTCGCGAACTGGGAGTTCACGGCCGTCGAGGAGGGCATCGCGGAGGGCGAGCAGGTCGTGGTGTCGGTCGCACGCGAGGGCGTCGCCCCGGGCGCGCGGGCGACGATCGAGGAGCAGGCGCCGCGGCAGGCTCGAGCGTCGTGATCGAGCTGCGCGGCATCCGGCGCGACTTCGTCGTCGGCGAGCAGATCGTGCACGCGCTGCGCGACATCGACCTCAGGATCGAGCGCGGCGAGTACGTGTCGATCATGGGACCGTCGGGCTCCGGCAAGTCCACCCTGCTCAACGTGGTCGGCCTGCTCGACCGGCCGACCGCCGGCACCTACCTGCTCGACGGCGAGGACGTGACCACGCTCGGCGACGCGGCGCTCGCGCGCGTGCGTCGCGAGCGGATCGGCTTCATCTTCCAGTTCTTCCACCTGGTCCCGTACTTGACGGCGGCGGAGAACGTCGAGCTGCCGCTGATCCTCGCCGGCCGGCCGCCGGCCGAGCGGCGCCGGCGGGTCGAGGAGAGCCTGGCGGCGGTCGGCCTCACCGACCGCGCCCACCACCGCCCCGATCAGCTCTCCGGCGGGCAGCGCCAGCGCGTCGCGATCGCCCGGGCGACGATCACTTCCCCGGGGGTCCTGCTCGCCGACGAGCCGACCGGCAACCTCGACCGGCGCTCGGGGGCCGACGTAATCGACCTCCTCGAGGCGCTGTGCGAGCGCGGCATCACGCTCCTCGTGGTCACGCACGACCCGGAGATCGGCGGCCGGGCGCGGCGGCGGATCCGCATGGTCGACGGGCGGATCGCCGCCGACGAGCGGAGCGCCGCGTGAGGCCGGCCGACACGCTCGTCCTCGCGGCCCGCTCGCTCGCGCGCCACCGGACGCGCAGCGCGCTCATGATGCTCGCGATGGCGATCGGCGTCGGCGCGGTGGTCATGCTCACCTCGCTCGGCGAGGCGGCGCGCCGCTACGTCGCCGAGGAGTTCACCGCCCTCGGCACGCACCTGCTGATCGTCGTCCCCGGCCGCACCGAGACCACCGGCGCCGGCCCGGCGATGTTCGTCTCCGACACGCCGCGCGATCTCACGCTCGAGGACGCGCTCGCCCTGCTCCGCAGCCCGGCGGTCGCGCGCATCGCGCCGCTGGTCATGGGGACGACGGAGGTCTCCGCGGGGGCGCTGCACCGCGAGGTGCCGGTCCTCGGCTCGACCGCCGAGCTGCTCGAGCTCCGGCGCTGGCGCATGGCCCAGGGCCGCTTTTTGCCGGCGGGCGACCCGCGAAGCGCGCGCGCCGTGGCGGTAATCGGACCGAAGGTGCGCGACGAGCTCTTCGGGCCGCGCTCGGCGCTCGGCGAGTGGATCCGCGTCGGCGACCGGCGCGTGCGCGTGATCGGCGTCCTCGGCACGGCGGGACGCTCGATCGGCCTCGACGTCGAGGAGCTCGTGATCCTCCCCGTGGCGCTCGCCCAGGAGCTGCTCGACACGCCGTCGCTGCTCCGCATCCTGGTCGAGGCGCGGCGGCGCGACGTGCTGACCGCCGCGCAGCAGGACGTGCGGCGCATCATCCACGAGCGCCACCAGGGCGAGGAGGACGTGACCGTCATCTCGCAGGACGCGGTGGTCGCGACCTTCGACCGCGTGCTGCGCACCCTCACCTATACTCTCGCGGGCATCGCCGGGATCAGCCTCGCGGTGGCCGGCATCCTGATCATGAACGTGATGCTGGTCGCCGTCGCGCAGCGGACGCCCGAGATCGGCCTGTGGAAGGCGCTCGGCGCGCCGCGCCGGCAGGTCCTCGTCTCGTTCCTCACCGAGGCGGCGCTGCTCTCGTCGGCGGGCGGGCTCGCCGGGCTCGCCGTCGGCTGGGCCGGCGGCGCGGTGATCGGCCGCCTCTACCCGGCGCTGCCGCTCGGCGCCCCGCGCTGGGCCGCGGTCGCGGCGCTCCTCACCGCGCTCGGGACCGGCGTCCTGTTCGGCGTGCTGCCGGCCCGCCGCGCCGCCCAGCTCGACCCGGTGCGGGCGCTGTCGCGGAGGTGAGGGGCATGCTCGCGCGGGACCTCGTCACGCTCAGCGCACGCGCGATCCTCGCGCACCGCCTGCGCAGCACGCTCACGGCGCTCGGCATCGCGGTCGGCGTCGCGGCGGTCGTGTTCCTCACGTCGATCGGCGAGGGCGTGCACCGCTTCGTGCTGGCCGAGTTCACGCAGTTCGGCACGACGACGATTGCCATCAGCCCGGGACGCGTGACGACGCACGGCACCCCGCTCGGCATCTTCGGCACGACCCGTCCGCTCACGCTCGACGACGCGGAGGCGCTGCGTCGCGTGCCGTACGTCCGCGGCGTCGTGCCCGTCGTCTCGGGCAACGCGGAGGTGAAGGCCGGCGCACGGACGCGGCGCACCACGGTGCACGGCGTCGGGCCCGACTTCCCGCACGTCTTCCGCTTCGCGGTCGGCATCGGGCGCTTTCTCCCCGACGACGACCCGCGCGCGCCGCGCGCCTTCGCGGTCCTCGGCGCGAAGGTGCAGCGCGAGCTGTTCGGTACGGCAAACCCGCTCGGGCGGAGGATCCGGGTCGGCGGCGAGCGCTACCGGGTGATCGGCGCGATGGAGCCCAAGGGGCAGGTGCTGGGCTTCGACCTCGACGACACGGTCTACATCCCGACCGGTCGCGCGCTCGGGCTGTTCGACCGCGAGGGCCTGCTCGAGATCGACCTGCTCTACGACGAGGGCGCGCCGGTCGACGAGATCGTGGCCGCGGTGAAGCGGATCCTGGTCGCGCGGCACGGCCAGGAGGACTTCACGGTGACGACGCAGCAGCAGATGCTCGACGTGCTCGGCAACGTGCTGAGCGTCCTCACCTTCGCGGTCGGCGCGCTGGGCGGCATCTCGCTCCTCGTGGGGGGCGTCGGGATCTCGACGATCATGACGATCGCGGTGGGGGAGCGCACCTCGGAGGTGGGCCTGCTGCGCGCGCTCGGCGCGGAGCGCCGGGTCGTGCTGCGGCTCTTCCTCCTCGACGCGATCGTGCTCGCCGGCGTGGGCGGGTTCCTCGGGCTCGTCGCCGGCGTCGGCGGAGCGCAGCTCCTGCACCTGCTGGTTCCGGCGCTGCCGGTGCGCACGCCGTGGTTCTTCGTCGTGCTCGCGGAGCTGCTCGCGGTGACGATCGGCCTCCTCGCCGGCGCGCTGCCGGCCCGGCGCGCGGCACGCATCGCGCCGGTCGAGGCGCTGCAGGCCGAGTAAGCCCCGCGGGACCGTCAAGCACCGCGGAACGGGTGCCCGCGGCGGCGCTCGTAGGCCGCGTGGTAGAGGCTGCGGTACTGCTCCGCCGCGCGATCCCAGGAGAAGTCCTGCGCCATGGCGCGCACGCGCATCGCCGCCACGTGCTGGGGCCGGTCGTACCAGGTGGAGAGCGCCCAGCCGATCGTGTCGGCGACCGCGTCGCGGTGCAGATCGTGGAACACGAAGCCCGTGCCCCCGCCGGTCGCCTCGTCGTAGTTGACGACGCTGTCCGCGAGGCCGCCCGTCGCCCGCACGATGGGCAGCGTGCCGTAGCGCAGGCTGTACATCTGGTTGAGACCGCAGGGCTCGAAGCGCGACGGCATCAAGAAGAAATCCGCCCCCGCCTCGATCCGGTGCGCCAGCGCCTCGTCGAAGCCGATCCAGGCGCGCAGGCGGTCGGGACGCCGCTCGCCGAGCCAGGCGAAGTAGCGCTCCGCTTCGGGCTCGCCGCTGCCGAGCAGCACGACCTGCAGGTCCCACTCGAGGACGCGCTCGAGCGCCTGCGCGAGCACGTCGACGCCCTTCTGCGCGACGAGGCGGCCGACCAGCGCGAAGACCGGCACCTCGGCGCGCACCGGGAGCCCGGCCTCCGCCTGCAGCGCCGCCTTGCAGACCGCCTTGCCGGAGAGGTCCTCCGCCGTGAAGTGGGCCGGCAGGTGACGGTCCGTCGCGGGATCCCACTCGCTCGTGTCGATGCCGTTCAGGATCCCCCAGAGGTCGGAGCCGCGCTCGCGCAGCACGCCGTCGAGGCCGCAGCCGAAGGCCGGCGTCTGGATCTCCCACGCGTAGGTCGGGCTCACGGTCGAGAGCAGCGTCGCGTGGTAGAGCGCGCCCTTGGTCAGGTTCAGCATCCCGAAGTGCTCGAGCTCGCGCGGGTTGTAGTGCTCGTAGCCGAGGCCGGTGATCGGCATCGCGCCGCCCTCGAACACGCCCTGGTAGGCGAGGTTGTGGATCGAGTACACGGTCGCGCAGCCGTGGAGCGGCCGGCCCCACTCGACGGTGTCGACGTAGACCGGCACGAGCGCCGCCTGCCAGTCGTGCGCGTGCAGCACGTCGGGAATCCAGTCGAGCGCCTTGCACAGCTCGAGCGCGCCGCGTGACAGGAAGGTGAAGCGCTCGAGGTTGTCCGCGTAGCCCTCGCTCGGCGGGCCGTAGACGTACGGCCGGTCGAAGTAGCGGTGGTACTCGAGGAAGTAGACCGCGACCGAGCTGCCCGGCAGGCTGCCCATCCGCACGGCGCTCCAGGCCGTGCCGAACCACATCGGCACACCGATCGTGCCCTCGAGCAGCTCGAGCGCGCGCCAGTCGATCCCCGCGTAGAGCGGCAGGACGATGCGGACGTCGAGGCCGAGCGTCGCGAGCGCCTTGGGCAGCGCACCCACCACGTCGCCGAGGCCGCCGGTCTTGGCGAACGGCGCGCACTCCGAGGCGACGAACAGCACTCGCATGGGTCTCGCGCCGCCCGCGCCCGGAGCGGCGCGCGACGGCGCGTCGAACGCGACGCTCACGAGGCGTAGAGCCGGTAATCGACGTCCGGGAAGATGTTGTCCCGCGCCTCGACCTCCGCGAGCCGGGCGGCATCGACCTGTCCCGACTCGGCCTCGTCGCACAGGCGGTGGAAGCGCAGGATGTGCTCCTCGAAGCGTCGCGTCGCGTAGGGGACCGTCGTCCCGGTACGCATGATGAAGGCCCAGTCGCTGCTCTGCGCGAGCATCAGCTCGCGCGCCGCCTGGGCGAGGCAGCGGGCGCGCAGCCCGTCCGCGTGCACGAAGCGCCGCGCGAGGTCGTTCATCCGCTCGGCCGCGCGGTGGAGGTGGCGGTACGTCCAGGCGTTGCTCTCGTCGAGCCAGTGGGCGTTGTAGCCGCCCTGGCCCCACGACGAGGCGCTCGGGGTCGCCACCTGGTTCGTCGGGTGGCGCTCGAGGTAGTCGCCGGGCGTGATCGCCTCGATCTCGTTCTGATCCCAGTGGAGCTGGCGGAACAGGTCGCCGAGGAAGATCGGGCCCTCGAACCACCAGTGCCCGAAGAGCTCCGCGTCGTACGGGCTCACGATGATCGGCGGCCGATCCATCCTCGCGGCGAGCTCCGCCACTTGACGCTGGCGCGAGCGGCGAAAGTGCTCGGCGTGCTGCCCCGCACGCTCGCGCGCGATCTGCGGGTCGTAGACCCACTTGTCGTGCAGCGCCTCGTGGGTGATCGCGTGGTACTTGTAGCCGGTGTAGATCCGGTGCCCCTCCGGGTGCACGTAGGGCGCGACGTACTCCATCGGCAGGTCGAAGCCGATGTCGCGGTAGAAGTCGCGGTAGTGCGGGTCGCCGGGGTAGCCCTCGCGCGCGCTCCACACCTGCTGCGAGGATTCGACGTCGCGAGCGAACGCGGCGACGCCGCTCGGGCAGTAGACCGGCGCGTACGCGCCGAACACCGGCCGGCGGTCGGCGTACAGGAGCCCGTGCGTGTCGACGAAGAAGTAGCGCACCGCCGCTTCGCGCAGCAGCTCGTCGACGCCCGGCACGTAGCCGCACTCGCCGAGCCACATGCCGCACGTCCGCCGGCCGAAGCAGCGCTCGTAGAGGTCGGCGGCCGTGTGCACCTGGGCGCGGAGCGCGGCCCAGTTGCGGTCGAGGAGCGGGAAGAAGGCGTGCGTCGCGGTCGCGGTGATGATCTCGAGCCGTCCCGCCTCCTGGAGCTTGGCGAAGGCGCGAACGAGGTCACCGTCGTGGCAGCGCCAGGTGTGGCGCAGCGACGCGAAGCGGTCGCGGTAGAAGCGGGCGAGGCGCTGGTAGTGCGGCTCGGGCGCCGTACGCTCGATCTCGCGCTCGCCGAGCTCGACCAGCCGATCGAGCGCCGCCGCGCAGCGCTCCTTCAAGAGGTCGTCGGTGAGCATGGTGAGGAGCGGCGAGGAGAGCGACAGCGTGCAGCGGAACGGCACGCCGTCGGCGACCAACCCCTCGAACGTCTGCAGCAGCGGCAGGTACGTGCCGCTCACCGCCTCGTAGAGCCAGCCCTCCTCCATGACCGTCGGGTCCTCGGGGTGGCGGACGAACGGCAGGTGCGCGTGCAGGACGATGGCGAGGTATCCGCGCGGCATCGGCTCACCAGTGCGGCGGGCGCGGCTCGGGCTGGTCCTCGGCGGCCTCCGGAGGGCGGTCGCGCCGCGCGACCTCGCTCGCGCCGCCGTGCCGCAGCTCGCTCGCTCCGCCGAGGCGCACCTCGCTCGCCCCACCCAGCCCCAGCTCGCTCGAGCCCGCGGCGACACGCCGCTCGGCGCCCCGCTCGCGCCACTCACTCGCACCCGCGAAGACGCGCTCGCTCGCGCCGCGCCCGAGCGTCTCGCTCGCGCCGAGGTAGGCGACCTCGGACGCCCCGGCGAGCCACAGCTCGCTCGCGCCGCGCAGCCGGCGCTCGCTCGCACCGCGGCTCGAGAGCGCCTCCGAGCCGCCGGGGAGCAACGTGCGCACCTCCCTCACCTCGCCGCTCGCCCACTCGCCCGCCGGCCACCAGCGGTGCACCACCCAGCGGGCGAGCACGCGGCGCGACGCGCGCCCCGAGAGCCCGCGGATCACGACCTCCCAGGGGCCGCGCACGACGTGCGTCACGCCGGCCACCTCGAACGTCTGCACCGCGTCCGGCTCGGATCGCTCGAGGATCTCGACCGTGGGCGCGTCCACCGGGTAAGGGAACGGTCCCGCCTCCCAGCTCGTCTCCTCGACCTCGCCCTCCCAGGTGATCGTCCGGCGGATCTCGCTCCAGCCGGCGGGGAGCACCGCGCGCCAGTCCCAGCGCCGCACGAGCGTCCCGGGGACGACCGGCTCGCGCTCGTCCGCCGACGGGGGAAGGACGAAGCCGTCACCGTTCGGCAGCGCGAGGCCGCGCGCCGGCGCACGCTCGTCCGGCGCGGGCGCCGGCCCGCCCGGCCCGATCGGCGGCGGCGCGGTGAAGCGCTCGGCCGGCTCGCCGCTCGCGCTCTGCACGGTGAGCCACTCGACCTCGCCCGGCGGCGCCACCTCGGCGCGCGGGAAGTCGACCCGCCCGGAGCGCGCGATGCGCACGAAGTAGCCTTCCTCCGACTTGAGCCCGAGCTCGACGCAGGCGGTCGTTCCCGGCCGCGCGAGCGTGAAGAACCACTGCCGGTCGTGCCGCTCGACGCGGTGGTCGAAGTACGAGCGCGCGTTGGTGCCGTCGAAGATGCGGCCCGTCACGTCGTAGACGCGCAGGTTCAGCCAGGCGGAGGCGCCGCCCGTGCCGAGCCGCTCGCGCGCCGCGGCGATCGCCTCGTCGGTGACCTCCCAGTAGACGTAGAGCCTGTCCGGGTCGACGAGGAGCGCGGTCACGCGGTCCTCGCCGTAGCCCCAGGGGATCGTCTGCCGCGCGGGCTGCTCCTCCGGGCGAGGACCGGGGTCGAACTTCCGCTTCTCGAGCGCCTGCGGCGCGGATTCGACCGGCGCCCGCCCGGCCGGCCGCTGCGTCGCGGGAGCCGGCGACCCGATGCCCAGCCCCGCCAGCACGCGACGCGCGCGGCCGACCGCCGCGACGCCGCGCTCGCGGGCGACCGCGGCGCACTCGCCCACGACGTCGAGCAGCGATTTGCCGCGCTCCGCGCCGCGAACGGCCCACAGGCCGCTCCAGAGCTTGTGCTTGAGATAGGAACTGTCGTGCGGCACGAACGAGCGGCTCCTCCCGAGCGGCGCACCGCTCGGGTTTCGCGAACCTATCACCCGATTGGCGACGGACCAACGTCCGGCGCCGCGCGCATCAGCGGGGCCGGGCGTGCATCGCCTCGGCGCACTCGACGCACGTTTCGGCCCACGGCAGGGCGCGCAGGCGCTCGACCACGATCGGTTGCGCGCAGCGCACGCACGTGCCGTAGCGGCCCGCCGCGACGCGCGACAGCGCGCGGTCGATCGCCTCGAGCTCGACCCGCTCGCGGTCGTCGAGCTTCTCGAGCGTGCGCGCGATGGTCTCCTCCTGCCCGCGCTCGACGAGCTCCGACTCGAGCTCGTCACGCAGCGCGTGCAGATCCGTCTCGAGCCGCTCCTTCTGCGCGAGCAGCTCCCGGCGCCGCGCGGTGAGCACGCGCTCGAGCTCGGCCGTCACGGCGCTGCTCGCCGCCTCGCGTGCCACACCTTTCCCCGTGTCCTTCAGCGCTCCTCCCGGGCTTCGACCCAGAGGCGCTTCAAGTCCTTGGGAAGCTGGCTGTAGATGTCCCAGGCCTCGCCCTCCTGGCCGGTCGGGCTGCCGAGCAGGGTCTGAAGCGCCGCGAAGACCGCCTTCGCGCTGCGCTCCGCCTCCTCCTCGTCCGGCAGCCCCGCCCACTGGCGGATGCGCCCCAGGAACTCCGAGCGGTGCATCTTCTCGACGCGGCGGTCGACGCGCTCGTTGTCGGTCCACAGCGCGCGCAGGCCCGCGGGGAGCTGTGCCGCGACGTCGGCCGCCTCCTTCGGCGTCAAGCGATCACGCAGGCTCTGGAAGACGGCGAACGTCACGCCCTCGGCGCGCTGCTCGTCGCACTTGAGACGGCGGGCGACGGTCTCCACGAAGAGCTTCTTCTGCATGGTTGGCCCTGCGGATCGTCGATGCAGGTGATGCGTCCGAAGACCACGATGCCAGCCTCGGTCCCCTTGTCAATGCAGCCCGCGCGCTCGCTAGAAAACGAGCAGCGATTGTTGTACCCGTCGCGGGCCCGGCTGGGCGGGCACGCGACATTCGCCGTACGGAGGGAGGAGCCATGCGGAGCGGCTTTCGGAGCATTCTGGGCGCATTGGCCGTCGTCGGGGCGTCGTTCGTCGTCGCCGGCCCCGCGCTCGCAGAGGACGACAAGGACAAGATGGAGCTCGAGGTCGGCAAGCAGCAGTACATGAAGTACTGCGCCACCTGTCACGGACCGAGCGGCACCGGCGAGGACGGCGTCGCGTCGCGCCTGTTCACCAAGCCGCCGACGAACCTCACGCTGCTCGCGAAGAACAACGGCGGCAAGTTCCCGATGATGGAGGTCATCAACATCGTGAAGGGCGACCAGCCGGTGGCCGCGCACGGGACGCGCGAGATGCCGGTGTGGGGCGAGATCCTCGGACGGCCGCTCGAGGAGACGATGTACGCCCAGGACGCCGCGAGCGCGCGCATCATGAACATCGGCAAGTACCTGGAGTCGATCCAGCAGAAGTGACCGCGACGGGGGTCGCCGCCTCGCGGTTGCGCTAGCATCGGGGCGATGAACGATCAGGACGAAGTCGTTCGCGCCCTCGGCGACCCCGCCTTCTATCCGCATCCCGCGGAGCGCGTCGTCCACCACCGGACCCACGTCTCGCACGTCTTCGTGGCGGGGGACTACGCGTACAAGCTGAAGCGTGCCGTCCGCTACTCGTTCGCCGACTTCTCGACGCGCGAGCTCCGCCACCAGTTCTGCGTCGAGGAGCTGCGCCTGAACCGACGCCTCTGCGCGCCGCTCTACCTCGGGCTGTCGAGCGTGACCCGCGAGGCGGACGGCCGGCTCGCGCTCGACGGGCGCGGCGCGACCGTCGAGACGCTCGTCCGGATGCGCGCCCTGCCCGCCGACGGCATGCTGCCCGAGGCGCTCGCCGCGAACCGCGTGACCGAGGAGATGCTCGCCACGTTCGCCGCCGACCTCGCACGCTTCCACGCGAGCCCGGAGACGGCCGTGCCGGAGGGAACCGGCGCCGACCCCGACGCGCTGTGCGCGCAGTGGACGCACGTCATGGAGGACGCGGCCCCCGCCGTCCCCGAGCTTCTTTCGCGCGCCGACGAGGCGGTGCTGTCAGACTTCGGGCCGTCGTTCGTGCGCCGGCACGAGGCGCTGCTGCGCGCGCGCGGCGCAGCGGGACGGATCCGCGACGGACACGGCGACCTGCACGCGGGCAACCTCTGCCTGATCGCCGACGGCCTGCCGGCGCTCGCCGACGCGCCCGCCGTCCCGCCCGGCCTCTACGCCTTCGACTGCCTCGAGTTCTCGCCCGAGCTGCGGCGCAACGACGTCGCGTCCGAGGTCGCCTTCCTCGCGATGGACCTCGAGACGCGCGACCGTCCGGCGCTGGCCCGCACCTTCGTGAGCGCCTACGTCGACGCGACGGGCGACACGGACGTGAACGTCCTGCTGCCGTTCTACGCGTGCTACCGGGCGTGCGTCCGCGGCATGGTGCTCGGGCTCAAGGCCCGCTCGCCCGACGTCCCGCAGGGCGAGCGCGACGCCGCCGTCGCACGCGGGCGCGCCCACTTCGCGCTCGCGACGCGGCTCGCCTGGCGCGCGGGCGGCCCGGCGATCGTCGCCTGCTGCGGGCTCAGCGGCACGGGCAAGACGACGCTCGCGCTCGCCCTCGCACGCGCGACCGGCTTTCCCCACCTGTCGAGCGACGAGATGCGCAAGCGCCGCGCCGGGCTCGACCCGCTCGCCCGCACGCCCGTCGCGCTCACCGAGCGTCTCTACCGGGACGAAGCGCGGCTCGAGGTGTACCGCGCGCTCGCCGGCGCGGCCGAGGCGCTGCTCGCGCGCGGCGACGCGGTGATCGTCGACGCCACCTTCCACCGCCGCGAGGAGCGGGCGCCGATCGTGGCGCTTGCGCAGCGCGTCGGCGTGCCGCTCGTCTTCCTCGAGTGTGTCGCCGACGAGGCGACGATCCGGGAGCGGCTCGAGGCGCGCGCCGCGCGGCGCGACGCGTCCGGCACGGGCGAGCCCGCGCTGTCGGACGCCGGGTGGGAGGTCTACCAGGGGCAGCGGGCGCGCGCCGAGCCGCTCGGCCCCGACGAGCCGGCGATCGTCGTCGACACCGCGCGCGAGCAGGCGGAGGTCGCGGAGGACGCGCTGCGCGCGCTCTGGCAGTGGCGCCGCGCGCAGCCGACGCGCGCCGTCAGACCCGCCGGCTGACCTCGCCGGCGATCCGGTGCGCGAGCGCCATCGCGGTCAGCATCGGGTTCACCGACGGGCTGCGCGGCAGGATGCCGGTGTCCGCGATGTAGAGGTTGTCGACGTCGTGGCAGCGGCCGAGCTCGTCGACCACGCCCTTCTTCGGGTCGCCGTGCATGCGCGTCGAGCTGAACGCGTGGTTGCCGCCGCAGGTCAGGTCCGAGGCGCGGTAGTCGTGCGTGCGCAGCACGTCGGCCTCGGCGAGGGAGTGCATCTCGTCCGGCAGGCGGTGCACGCCGGGGAGGATGCTGCTCGCGCCGGCCGCGAAGAAGATCTGCGCAAGCACCCACATCGCCTCGCCGAGGATCTTCACGTCGTCGGGGTGCAGGCGGTAGGTGATCAGAGGATCGAGCGTGCCGCGCCGCGCGCGCACGCGGCCGAACGAGCGGTTGCACGACGCGATCGCGTCCCAGATCGCCGAGTAGGGGAAGCGGGCGAGGTTCGCCTTCAGGTCGAAGCCGAAGCCGGGCAGCCGGACGGCGAGAACGCCGGGCGGCGCCCACAGGGTCTCGAGCTTGAAGCCGCGCTCGACGAAGTGGAGCGACTGGTAGCCCTGCGTCGCGCCGAAGTTCGGGTACGTCCGCTCGGGGAAGATCCCCATGATCGCGACGCCTGGATGGAACTGCAGGTACTCGCCGACCGCGCCCGAGCCGTTCGCGAGCCCGTCGCTCCGCTGCAGCAGGACGGGCGTCGCCATGCAGCCCGCCGCGAGGACGACGATCTTGGCGTGGACGCGGAAGCGGTAGGAAGCCTCGCCGGTGAAGGGACGCACGACGCGTCCCTCGACTCCCGTCACGCGGCGCCCCGACCACAGGACCCGCTGCACCTGCGTTGAGGTGAGCACCCGCGCCCCGCAGCGCACGGCGGCCGGCACGTAGGTGATGTCGACCGACTGCTTCGCGCGCGGCCGGCAGCCGGTGAAGCACTCGCCGCTGCCGCGACAGCCGCGCACGTTGCGCGGGATCGGCTCGCTCGAGAAGCCGAGCGCCCGGCAGCCGTCGCGGAACAGCAGGTTGCGCGCCCCCTGCACCTCCTCCGGCGTCGGCGCGATGCCGAGGAAGTCCTCGACCGCCTGGTAGTGCGGCTCGAGGTCGGCGCGCGTCGTCGAGCGAAGCTGGAACTCCTCGCACCACGAATCCAGCGTCCTCGCCGGCGAGCGTACGCAGATCGCGGAGTTGACCAGCGACCCGCCGCCGAGCGCGATCGCCTGCATGGTCGGCATGTAGAAGCCGCCGCGCGTCGAGCGGAGCCCGCCCTCGCGCATCGTCCGCGCCATCGAGAGCGCGCCGTCGAGCACAAAGTCGTCTGGGGTGAACGGCGGGCCCTCCTCGAGCAGCACGACGTCGTGCCCCGCTTTGGCGACCTCGTACGCGACGACCGCGCCCGCCGGCCCCGAGCCGACGACCACGACGTCGCACGACTCGTCGAAGTCGCGCGCGTACTGCGCCCAGACCCGGACCTCGCCGCTCATCTCGCGGCGGCCTCGTAGTCCGGGTGCAGGGCGCCCACGACGCCGAGCGGCTCGGCCGGCGGCCGGGGCACGACGTCCTCCGGCCGGTAGCGGATCGTCGACGGGTGCTCGCCGACCCGCGGCCAGAGAAGATCCGCCTCGCACACCGGGCTCTCGATCGCGCGCGGGGCCAAGCCGAGCGCGCGCAGCACGGCCGGGTCGCCGAAGTAGCCCATGGTGAGGATCGCGCGGAGGCTCACGAAGACCAGACGCCGCGGCAGGAGCCGGCTCTTCTGCCAGCCGCGCAGGTAGGCCACCTGCTGCTCCTCGTCGAGGCGCGAGAAGCGGCGGAAGCCGCCGCGGCCGGGCGCCGGGAAGACGAGCGTCGCGTGCTCGACGAGCAGGAAGAGGAGGCGCATGAGCCGGCGCGTCGCCGGCGGCTGCGCTGCGACGAAGCGGTCGACGTACTCCGGGATCCCCGCCTCGACGCCCGAGGGCGGAATCGCACCGCCCGGCGGGTACGAGGCGAGCGCCGCGGCGCGGATCGTCGCGTGCTCACGCGGCGTGAGCACCTTCAGGGGGACGGACGGTCGCGGGTAGCCGCCGAGCACGCGATAGGCAGCCGCCGCCGCGACGACGGCGAGGAGCAGGAGGGGCCACATGCGGCTCGACCATAACGATTTCGCGCCCGGCGCCCACGTCGGCGCGAGGGCCGGCGTCTTCCCGCGCTCGCACGGCCGGTCGAGGCATGTAATGTGGAGACACACCCGCGCGCTCGCGCCGTCCGACGGCTCACGGAGACGCTCCATGGCAGCGATCGACGTCATCAAGCGCCGGCTCAAGGAGGACCGCATCCCCGAGGTCCCCGAAGAGATCGGCGAGAAGAAGAAGCGCCCGAGGGAAGTCGCGTTCATGGACGTGAACCTGTGCTTCCCGTGCGGCAAGTGCCCGGAGTTCTGCCCGGTGCAGTGCATCGAGTACCTGCGTCCGGGCTCGGTGCCGGGGCGCGGCGTCCAGCCGGTGCAGGACCGCTTCCAGGAGTGCATCGGCTGCTACATCTGCGTCGAGGTCTGTGCGCTGCTCACCGACTACGACGCCGTGCGCATGTACGACGTGGACCTCGTCGAGGAGATCCTCGGCGTGAAGATCGGCGACAGGAAGCCCGAGGTCCCGGTGCCGGCCGAGCCGTACGAGGAGTACTTCTCGGAGGGCGGCACCTACCGGCACCTCGGCAAGGGCTCGCGCATCAAGGAGAAGATGAACGCCGAGGAATGGGCGATCATCCGCCGTGCGAAGGGCTGAGACGGCGAGCCTCCGGACGACGCCCGAGGGCGACGCCGCGCCGCCGGGCGGCGCGCCTGCGACGACGCTCCGGAGGCTCGTGCTCGGAGCGCTCGCAATCACCCTCGCGGCGCTGCTCGAGCTCGGTCTCCTCGAGTACACCTACGGCCGGCTCGGCATCAGGCACCGCGTCTTCACCGGGCTGCTCCTCCTGTCGCTGGTGGGGAGCGTGGTGAACGTCCCGGTCGGCAGGCTGCGCGTCGCCGGCGCGCCCGGCGACGGGGCCACGCGCGGGCCGCTCGTCGCGCTCAACGTGGGCGGCGCGCTGATCCCGACGCTGCTCGCGCTCTACGTGCTGCTGGTCCACCGTCTCTTCCTTTCGGGCGCGGCCGCGATCGCCGCCGTCGCGCTTCTGAGCCACCGGCTCGCCCGGCCCGTGCCCGGGGTCGGCATCGCGGTGCCGCTTCTCGTGCCGCCGATCGCGGCGGCCGTGCTCGCGCTGCTCCTTGCGCCGGACGCGGCGGCCGCGCTCGCCTACGCGGCGGGAACGGTCGGCACGCTGATCGGCGCCGACCTCGCGAACCTCCGCCGTCTGCGCGAGCTCGGCGCCCCCGTGGTGTCGATCGGGGGTGGCGGCACTTTCGACGCCGTGTTCTTGACGGGCCTGCTCGCGGTCTTTCTCGCGTGAGGGGCCGCCTCTCGTTGCCCTCGCGCGCCCGCGAAGGCATCGTCGGCGCATGGCGGGCGAGCCGATCCGCTACGACGCCGAGAGCGGCGCCTACGTCGACTGCCGGGTGAAGCGCGGCTTCCCCCTGGGCGGCATCGGCACGGGAGGCGTGTGCCTGTCGACCGACGGCGGCTTCGGCGAGCTGCGCGCGAACAACAACTGGATGTGCCCGGTGCGCGGCCTGCGCGGGAGCTTCTTCGCGGTCCACGTGGCGCGCGGCGACGAGCGGACCACCCTGCTCCTGCGCCACGTCCCCGGCGACGGCGCGCCGCCGGAGTACGCCGGGGCGCGCAACGTCGCCTCGACGACCTTCGTCGGCACGCTGCCCTGCGCCTCGCTCCGCTACCAGGACGACGACCTGCCGATCGGCATCCGCCTCGACGCATTCTCGCCGCACATCCCGCACGACCTCGTGTGCTCGACGATGCCCGTCGCGCTCTTTCGCTTCACGCTCGAGAACCCGGACGACGAGCCGGTCGTCGCGGCGCTGCTCTTCTCCTTCGAGAACGTGCTGGGACGCGGCGGGACCGGCCACCTCGGGGTCGAGCTCGGCGAGGAGGGCGAGCTGCGCGGCGTGCGCCCGCGCGTGGTCTACGACAGCGTGCGCGGCAACTACCAGGAGGAGACGACCGTCGGCGGACGGCGCGGCGTGCGCTTCCGCACCGAGCAGAGCTACGACGAGCGCGACCACCGCCGCTCGGTGACCGGCGAGTACCTCATGCTCGTCGAGAACGCCGACGGCCTCGAGGTCAGCGTGTGCGACGGCTGGAACGCGGCCGGCGAGCGCGCCACGCCGCTCGACGAGCTCGCGCGCGACGGCCGCATCGCCTCGCACGAGACGGGCCGGCGCGGCGAGGACGGCGTCTACCGGCCTGCGGCGGCCTGCGCGGCGCGGCTCGTCCTGCCCGCGCACGGCACGCGCGAGGTGGTCTTCCTCCTCGGCTGGTGGACCGCCGACCACGTGACCGAGCCGTCGCTCGCGACGCGCGGGAGCGCGGGTGGCGTCCCGCCGCCGCACGACGGCACGCGCGTCGGCCACGTCTACGAGGCGCACTTCGCGTCGCTCGACGAGGTCGCGTGCCGGGCGCTCGACGAGCGCGCGTCGCTCGAGGAGCGCTCGACCGAGCTCCTGCGCCTGCTCCGCGACTCGACGCTCCCCGCGTGGCTCGTCCGTGCGCTCGCCAACTCGATCGACTCGGTGCTGTGCAACACGGTCGTGCCGAGAAACGGCCGGCTCTACACGATCGAGGGCGTCGACTGGAGCTGGCCGATGGGCGGCCTCACCGGCACGATCGACCAGCGGCTCGCCGCCCACCCGTACCTCTCGGTCTTCTTCCCCGAGCTCGATCTGAGCGAGCTCGACGAGTTTCGCCGCCTGCAGGACGAGCGCGGCGCGGTGCCACACGGCAACGGCAACTGCGACCTCGCGCTCGGCACGACCGACGTCCCCTACGGCTGGCCGATGCTCATCCGCGGCTTCCTGCCGGCGAAGGAGTGGACCGACCTCACGATGTCGCTCGTCCTGCAGGTCGGCAAGGTGTGGCGGACGACGGGCCGCCGCGACGTCCTCGAGCGCTTCTGGCCGCATCTCGAGCGCGGCTGCCGCTACCTCGTCGGGCTCGCACGCCGCGGCGTGCCGGAGGGCGGAACGACCTACGACGTCTGGGACTTCCCGGGAATTTTCATCTACACGGCGACGCTCTGGGCGGCGACCCTCGCGACCATGGCCGACCTCGCGGAGGCGATCGCCCCCGAGCGCGTCGCCGCGTACCGCGAGCTCGCCCGCGACGCCTCCGCACGGCTCGACGAGCTGTGGGACCAGCGCGGCTTCTACCGGACGACGCCCGAGCGCGACACGATCTTCACCGCGGCGCTCGCCGGCGACTGGTACGCGCGATACGTGGGGCTTCCGCCCGTCGTCCCGCCCGAGCGCGCGCACACCCACCTCGAGCTCCAGCACCGGGTGCTGGTGGAGGCGGCGATCGAGGCGGCGGGCGGGCGCTACCGCGCGCTGCCGCGCGCCGAGGCGCGGGTCGACGGCAGCGAGGTCGAGCATCCGCTCGGCCGCGGCCTGCCGTCGGGCGAGGCGATGGTCTACGTCTGGCAGGTGCTCACCTACCAGGCCTTTCCCGAGATCTACGTCGGCCGGGTCGAGGCGGGGCTGCACACGATCCAGACGATCCACGAGCGCATCGCCCGGGACGGCAACACGTGGAGCGCAGGGCTCCGCGGCAACGACGAGTCGATCTACATGACGCACCCCACGCTGTGGGCCGTGCTGAACGCGCTCACCGGCGCGGCGCTCGACGTGCCGCGCCGGACGCTCCACCTCGGACCGCGGGCGGGCGGCGCGTTCGCGCACCTGCGCTGCCCGTTCTTCTTCCCCGGGTTCTGGGCGATGCTCGACTGGGATCCGCGCGGGACCGAGGTGCGGATCGAGGTGCTGCGCTCGTTCGGCGAGCCGCTCGTGCTCGAGCGCGTCGTCACCCATGCGCCGAGCGGCACCCGGCGAAGCCACGCGCTCGAGGGGGTGCCGCTCGTCGAGGGAGCGCGGCTCACGATCGCGCTCGATCGCGGCAAGAAGGAGAGGTGAACGTTGCAGCACGCAGGGCGCTGTTGGTTGCCGTGCTCGCCTGCGGCGTCGCGGGGTGTCGGGTGAGCGCGCTCGACTCGTTGATCTACTTCCCGGACCGCTTCATGCCGCCGCCACCGGCGGGCGTCGAGGAGCGGCGCTTCACCGCGGCCGACGGCGTGTCGCTGCACGCCTGGTACGCGCCCGCGCGCTCCGGCGAGCGGGGCGCGGCCGTGCCGACGCTGCTCTGGTCGCACGGCAACGGCGGCAACGTCGCGAACCGCGGGGACATCGTCGTCGCGCTCGCGGCGCGCGGCCTCGACGTTTTCGCCTACGACTACCGCGGCTACGGCAAGAGCGCCGGCACGCCGAGCGAGCAAGGCGTCTACCTCGACGTGGAGGCCGCGTACGACGACCTCACGCGGCGCGGTGTCGCGCCCGGCCGCATCGTCGCGTTCGGCGAATCGCTCGGCGGCGCGGTGTCGCTCTACCTCGCGCACCGCCGCACCGTCGCGGGCGTCGCCGTGGTGTCGACGTTCACCCGCCTGCGCGACGTCGCGCGGGTGCACTACGGCCCGCTCGGGTTCCTCGCGGGCGACCAGTTCGACTCGCTCCGCCGGGTCCGCGACCTCCGGGTGCCGCTGTTCGTCGCGCACGGCGACCACGACGAGATCGTCCCGTTCGCGCTGGGCCAGGAGCTGTTCGCCGCAGCACCCGAGCCGAAGCGCTTCTTCACCGTGCGCGGCGCGATGCACAACGACGTCTTCGACGACCCGGCGCTGCTCGACGCGATCGCCGACTTCGCCCGCGAGGTGACGGGCGCCGCTCCCCCGGGCGCGCGGTGACGGCGCACCCGCTCCGCGCGGCGCGCCGGCCGTGCTATGGCGCGTCCCGATGAGCGCCGACCACGAGGCGATCGCAAAGCTCGTCTACACGTACGCGGAGCTGCTCGATGCAGGCGAGCTCGAGGCGCTCGCCGACCTCTTCCGCGACGCGACGCTGCGCAGCAACTACCGCGACATGCCGCTCCGCGGGCGCGACGAGATCCTGCGCCTCTACCGCGACACGGTCGCGCTTTACGACGGCAAGCCGTGCACGAAGCACGTGACGAGCAACCTGATCATCGAGGTCGAGGGACGAGCGGCGAGCGCGCGCTCGTACTTCACCGTCTTCCAGGCGCGCCCCGAGCTGCCGCTCCAGCCGATCGTCGCCGGCCGCTACCACGACCGCTTCGTCGCGGAGTCCGGCACGTGGCGCTTCGCCGATCGCCTCATCCTGGTCGATCTTCTGGGCGATCTCCGCTATCACCTGAAGATGCCGCCTCCCGGCAGCACGCCGGGCTAGTTTTCCCGGGAACCGGAAGCCGGATTCTCGCTCCCGTGCTACGACGAGCACGGGATTCATGCGCGCCTGCCCCGGGGCCGAGCGCGAGCGGGCGACCGCACAGGAGCACGAGTGAAAAAGGCAAAGCCCACCTTTCAGAAGAGGCAGAAGGAGCTGGCGCGCATCGAGAAGAAGAAGGCCAAGCAGGACCGCCTGGCCGCCGCGCGACGGAACCGGGCCGAGCAGCGCGAGGCGAACCCGGACACGTTCGACATCGAGATGCGTGAGGACTTGACGTTCGACGACGACAGCGCTCTCCGGGAGCTGATGTCGAAGTCGAGCCGTTCCGGCTGAGGCAAGCCGGAACGCCCGCGCCGCCGGCGCGGGCCGGACCTGCCGCTTTCCCCCGCGCGCCCCGCGCCGGGGGCAGCCCACCGCTCACGGGCGGCCGCCTTGTCGGGCGGCCAGCCGTCGAAAAACCACCCGAGATCCTCACCGACCCGAGCTCTGGTCACGCGGATCCGGACGAGCGTCGCTCGTCCGGTCGGCGTCCTCGTGCGCCGCGCGGCTCTGCGTGGCATCTTCCCGCGGGACACGGGGGCGCTCTTGGACGAACGTTGCGAGGTGTGCGGCGAGCTGCGCACGGCGGCGGTGTGCCAGCGCTGCGGGGGGCGCGTCGCACGCCCCGAGCTCCTCGAGCCCGCGCGCGGTGGGACGCTCGCCGAGCTCGTCACGGGCGTTCGCCTCGCGCTGCGCGGCGCGCGACTCACGCTGCGGACCCCGCGGCTCCTCGTCCTGCTGGTCGTCCCGCTCGTGATCAGCGTCCTGCTGTTCACCGGCATGGTCTGGCTCGTCTGGGCGAACCGCGACCTCGTCCGACCCGAGTTTGCGAGCGCGTGGCCGTACGGCCTCGACTGGCTGCGCGGCGTGGTCGTGATCGCGGCCGAGACGCTGGGGGTGCTGATCGGCGTCGGCATCGCCTTCGTCGCGACCATCATCCTTTCGCAGGCGGTCAACGCGCCGTTCCTCGAGTGGCTGTCGCAGGCGGTCGAGAGCCTCGTCGTCGGGCAGCCCGACCGGACGCCGTTCTCCTTCCGCCGCTTCCTCCGCACGACGGTCCTGCCGCTCTTCCACGCGCTCTGGCTCGCCGTGCTGCAGGCACTCTTCGGGCTCTTCTTCCTGCTGCTCTCGATGCTCGCGGTGACGGCGCCGCTCGCCATGCTGGGCGGCGTGTGGCTCGTCGCGCTCACGCTGTGCGACGTCGCGATCTCGCGCAAGGGCTTCCCCGTCCGCGAGCGCTTCCGCAGGGTGCGCCGCGCGCTGCCGCTCTACCTCGGGCTCGCCCTGCCCTTCTCGGTCGCGCCGTTCCTCCTGCCGCTCGGCGTCGCGGGGGCGACGCTCGCCGAGCTGCGCGAGCAGCGGCTGCGCGCGGCGCCGGCGCACGACGGCTCCGCGGTCGCGGTCTAGGCTAGAACGCCTCGTACTCGGCCGCGAACAGCGCCGGCGCGCCGCCGGTATGCCAGAAGACGACCGTGCCCTGCACGCGTCGCTCGCACGCCGCGGCGATCAGCCCCGCCATCGCCTTCGCCGTGTACACGGGATCGAGGACGAGCCCCTCGAGGCGCGCCGCGAGGCGCGCGGCGGCGCGCGCCCCCTCGGTGATCGCGCCGTAGCACGGCCCGGTGTGGTCGACGACGAGGACCTCGCCCGCCGGCGCGGGACGACCCGCGAGCTCCGCGGTCTCGCGCGCGAGCCGTGCGATGCGCTTCGCGAGCGGCACCGGAGGGCGCGCGACGTCGACGCCGAGCACGCGGACCGTCCCGGGCAGGCCCGCGAGCAGCCCCGCGTGCGTGCCGCCGCTCCCGTCGGCGAGGACGATCCAGTCGGGCGGTTCCGCCATCTGCGCGAGCAGCTCGTCGGCCGCGCGCACGTAGGCGAGCGCTCCGACCGGCGTCGCGCCGCCGACCGGCATCGGGTAGGCGCGCGGCCCGAGGCGTGCCGCGACCTCCGCGACCCGCGCCTCGAGCACGTCCCAGCGCGTCGCCCCCGCGAACTCGATCGTCGCGCCGAACAGCCGGTCGAGGATCAGGTTGCCGGTCGCCCGCGGCGGCTCGTCGCCCGCCAGCACCAGGTGGCAGGCGAGGCGCGCCCGGGCCGCCGCCGCGGCGGTCATGCGGGCGAAGTTCGACTGCGCGCCGCCGGTCGCGAGCAGCGTGTCGCAGCCGCGTGCGAGCGCGTCGGCGACGAGCAGCTCGAGCTTGCGCGCCTTGTTGCCGCCGAGCCCGAAGCCGGTCGCGTCGTCACGCTTGACGAGCAGCCGGACGCCGAGCTCCTCCGAGAGCCGCGGGGCCTCGTCGAGCGGCGTCGGCGCGTGGACGAGACGCGGCGCGCTCGTCAAAGCGCAGCGTCCACCACGACGGCCGCGAGCCCGATCGGCAGCGACATGCCGATCGCCGAGCCGATCAGGTACTCGCGGAAGCCGAGCGAGGAGAGCGCGAGCGCGTAGTTGAGAAACGGCGCCACCCCGAACACCGTGCGGAGCAAGATGACGCTCGACAGCGGGCGGCGGTCGAGGCGTGCGAGCATGCGGCGGACGAACGGGCTCTCGAGCTCGGCGAGCGCCCGCCCGCCGAACCGGCGCACGACGACGAAGGTCACCGAGACCGCGACCAGCGCACCGCCGAGCGCGACGAGCGCGCCCATCTCACGGCCGTACACCAGCACCGCGACCGCGATGAACAGCATGCCGGGGAGCTGCAGCAGAAGTCCCGCGGTGAAGAGCAGCACGAAGCCCACGATCCCGAGCACGCCCGCGCCGGCGAACAGCGCGCGCAGCCCCTCGATCGACATCGTCTCGTGCAGGCCGGCGGCGCGGCCCGCCACGTAGACGGCTGCAAGGATCAGCGCGAGCAGCAGGAGCCGCGTCCGCGCGCTGCGCCCTAGTCCTCGCTCTTCTCCCACCATTGGCACCACCAGTCCGCGCCGACGAGGATGCGCAGCTTCGGGTGCCAGCAGTAGCTCAGCTTTTCGTCGGGGCTCAGGTAGTAGAGGCAGTTGTCGCACCGCTCCTCGCCGTTGGGGAAGCCGCGTAGCAGGGCGTCCTCGGAGAGGTGCTTCAGCTCCATCGCCAGCTTCTCGTCGATCTCTTTCGGCTCGGGTTTGGGGAGATCCTCTTCGGCCATCGGACGCTGCTCTCCTCCCTCGTTCCCTCCGCCGCAGCGCGCAGAAGCCGTTTCGGCATGCGTCGGGGACTGCCCCCGATACGCCCCTGGCAAACTCGGATCAAGAGCCGGAGAGTGCGCGGGCGAGAGCCGGGCGCCCGCCCCGCACCTCGAAGGCGACCTCGTCGAGCACCCGCCCGTCGGGCGCGACGAGCGCCACGCGGTGCGCTCCGGGCTCGGGGCGCCACGGGTACGGGGCCGCCGCGTCGCCGAGGTCCCGGCCGTCGAGACGGAGCCGCGCGCCGGCGGGCGCGTTCTCCGCCGCGAGCACGACCCGCTCGAGGTCGGGCGGGATGTCGGGGTCGAGGCCGATCACCGTGCCGGGCGCCGGCGCGCCGATGCGCGGCGGCCGCGGTGCCAGCTCCTGCACCGCGCCCGGCTCCGTGCCGACGAGGAACCACTCCTCGCG
>FWPU01004379.1_pt1 | contig 33013 bp, 39 predicted proteins | sample 2228361 | NCBI WGS metagenome assembly FWPU01 (sample SAMEA103939777, study PRJEB20133) | metagenome
AAGGTTCTACCTTCAACATTCCTTAATTACAATTTATCACCAAAAACTTAATTCTACAACTTTAGTTATATGTTGAAGGTTCTATATGTTGAAAGTTCTACCTTCAACATTTACCTTCAACATTCCTTATGTAGTTGAGAAATTAGCTCGGATAGTTTATTCAGTTTTAGTCAACAAACAACCATATCATCCACTTTCAACCAACCCTTGAGACTCTACATAGCTTATTATACTATGGTATATAGTATTAGTTAATTAAGTAAGCTTGAAAAGAATTTTTTTAAATATCAAAAAATCACTAAAAAATTTTAGATAGCGGTTATTCGGCATTCTCGTATTTAAAAATAAACTTAAGTTTTGTTAACCTTAAAGCGTTTTTTTTATTTTCTTGTTACCGCTTTAAATTTAAATTTAACACTAAGTATCAACTCGTTAATTTAGTTTATTGATATAATCATAAGCAGCCAAAGCTGCCTTTGCGCCTTCTCCGGCCGCCGTAACGATTTGTTTATATTTACCCTCATTGACATCGCCAGCGGCAAAAAGCCCGGGAGTTTTAGTTTGGAAACTCTCAAAATCAACTTTTATTTCATCTTTTTCGTTGAAATCAACCAAACCCCTAACAAAAGAACTGGCCGGCTGTGAACCAATTTCAATAAAAACGCCATCAATCGGTAAAATAAAATTTTTACCGGTTTTTCTATCTTGATAGAGAATTGATTCAACAAATTTATTTCCTTGAATTTCTTTAATCTGGACGTCGGTAATAATTTCAACTTTGCCCGTTTTTTTAACTATTTGTTGATTCTCGCTGTCAGCTTTCACCTCTTGTCCATATTCTAAAATATAAATTTTTTTGGCAATTTTGGAAAGAAATATCGCTGTCTCAAAACCAGAATTCCCGCCGCCGATTATCGCTACATTTTTATTTACAAAAAAAGCGCCATCGCAAACAGCGCAATAACTTACTCCGCGACCCAAAAATTTTTTCTCACCTGGAACTTCCAAGGGCCTAGGGTCGGCGCCGGAAGCAATTATAACTGCCTTTGACTCAAATTCGTTCTTGTTTTTGGTAACGACGGTAAATTTTTTATCAATTTTTCTCACCCCTATCACCTCTTCCATTTTTATGTCAATGTCTTGTTTTTTTAAGTGCCTTTCAAATTTTTTAATAAGCTCTATTCCAGAAATTTCCTCAAAACCGGGATAATTTTCAATTGCCACCGCTTTTTTTGCTAGTTGACCACTGAATTCTTTGGTGATTAAAAGAGTTTTCAATTTTTGACGGCCAGCATATATGGCAGCCGTAATTCCTGCCGGTCCGCCACCAATAATTATTAAATCGTAAGACATAATATGTTTATTATTACTATTATAGCCAATTTTAACAAATTATTCCACCACCCAAAAGTTCATTCCCTTTATAAAAAACAACTGATTGCCCGGGGGTGATTGCCCGTTGAGCAATCTTAAACTTCAATTTGTAAACTGTTGGCTTTAAAGAATTAATAGTGGCAAGAGCAGCATTGTGGCGGTAGCGGATTTTTGCTTTAACGGTTATGGGTAATTTTGGCTTCTCACCAGAAATCCAATTAACATTTTTAGCAATTAGTCCTTTTTTATATAAACTTTTTTCGTTTTTTGTTACGATTAAAAGATTTTTCTTTAAATCTTTGTCTAATACATAATATGGTCCACCGGAAAGACCGATTCCTTTTCTTTGGCCAATAGTATAAAAACACAATCCTTTGTGTTCACCAATTACACAAGAATTGAACATCTTAATATTTTTTTCTCTTTTTGGACTAACAATTTTCCCTTTTTTTGCTTTAATTTGCGATTTTAAAAACTCGCCTATATCGCCGTTTGGAATAAAACAAATTTCTTGAGATTCGGGAACATCAAATACCGGCAGCTTAAATCTTTTTGCCAACCCTTTAATCTCTGTTTTTGTATAATCCCCTATTGGAAATAAAATATGTCTTAATTGTTTTTGGGTGAGCTGCCATAAAAAATACGACTGGTCTTTTTCTTTGTCTTTCGCTGAAATCAACGAATAATGAATCTTTTTTGAACTCACAAATTTACGAATCCGTGCGTAATGACCTGTGGCTATAAAATCAGCATCCATTGCCAAGGCTTTTTCTAATAAAAGTCCAAACTTTATCTCTTTGTTACAAACCACACAGGGATTGGGCGTAATTCCTTTTTTGTAGCCATCTAAAAAATAATCAACAACTTTTTTTTTAAATTCTTTTTCTAAATTTAAAATATAAAAAGGAATTCCCAAACTTTTTGCTACCCAGCCGGCCCTTTTTTCTGATTCGGGAGAACAACAACGATTATATCCTGCCCAACCATCATCAAATTCCTGCCTTTGACAACCAAAATCGGCTGCTGGTGATGAAAGTTTGGGGGTAAGCCAAAACTTCATAAAAACTCCAACAACATAAAAACCGGCCCTCTTTAAAAGGGCGGCGGCCACAGAACTATCCACGCCTCCTGACATAGCGACTATTACTTTTTTAACCATAATATTTTTCTTTGTAAAATCTAATTAATTGTTCTATTTCTGGAATAGCTTGCGGATCGCCCACCCCCACCTTTAATTTTTTTTGGACTTCCTCCAAATTTTGAGCGCCTTCCAGCACTGCTTCTTCAATATCGCGGTCGGTAATATTTAATCTTTTGTCAACAATTTTTGAACCCTCAACAACTATTCGGTGGTGTTGTCCGGTATTTCTAAAATAGTTATTGACTGCTACCATAAAGGCCTTATCAGCCAAAACAGAACAATGAACTTTTCTTGCCGGCAAACCCTGTAAGCGCCTCATTATATCCTGGGGCTTAATTCTCAAAGCATCTTCTATTTTCATCCCCCCTTTTTCCGTTACCATTACTGAAAACATTGAGGTGGCAGCTATGGCTGAAGCGCATCCGAAAGTTCGCCACTTTAATTTTTTAATTCTTTCGGTTTTTTTATCAACCTTTAACCACATTTTCATCACATCTCCACATTGCGGCGCTCCGACCTGTCCAACGGCGTTAAACTCATCTGGTTTTGGGTCCTTTAAAAGGAAATTGCGAGGATGAAAAAAATGGTCTTTGACAATATCTGAATAAACCCAACCTTGGCCAATATATTGACTAACAACATCAACTGTTTTTAAATTTTTTTCTTTTTTTGGCATAATATCTATTTTTTTCTCTCCCAGTGAGGTCTGCTCCCCAAAAAAGCTCTTTCTAATTCCATTGTTTTCTTTCCAATTTCTATTCTCACTGGTGAAATTTTTCTTAAAACGGCGACAGCCTTTGGTAAAACTTTTAAAACATAATCAATATCTTTTTTCTTTGTTGAACGACCCAAGGTAAATCTTAAACTACCGTGAGCATATTCATAGGGTCTGCCTAAAGCTAAAATAACATGAGAAGGTTCCAAACTTTGAGAATCGCAAGCAGAGCCAGTGGAAGCAAAAATACCGTATTTGTCCAACCATAAAAGCATTGCCTCTCCCTCAACATCAAGAATGGAAATATTAATATTGTTGGGTAATCTTTTTTTTGGATGACCATTTAAAACTGTTTTGGGAATAATCCTTAAAATTTCTCGGATAAAATAATCTCGCAGCTTTTCTTCTCTTTGACATTCTTTTTTTCTTTCTTTTTGGGCGATTCTAAGAGCTTCGGCTAACCCGACAATGCCGGGAGTATTTTCGGTTCCCGATCGAAGCCCACCCTCCTGCCCGCCGCCAAAAATTAGAGGAGATATTTTTGTTCCAGCTCTGATAAATAAAACTCCTGTTCCTTTGGGTCCATAAATTTTACTGCCATTAATGGTCAAAAGGTCAACTCCTAATTTTTGAACATCTAAATCCAGATAGCCGGCCGCTTGGCAAGCGTCGCTATGAAAATAAATTGGAGTGCTGATTCCTTTTTTCTTTCTTTCTGCTCTGGTTTTTTTTATTATCTCTCCAATTTCTTTTATCGGCTGGATTGTACCAATTTCGTTGTTGGCATACATTACAGAAACTAAAATCGTCTGGTCAGAAATTTCCTTTTCTAAAAATTCTGGTTGCAAAATACCTTCTCTGTCAACTTTTAAAAAAGTCACCCTAAAACCTTCTTTCTCCAACTGTTCGCAAGCTCGCAAAACAGCATGATGTTCAATGTTGGAAGTAATAATATGTCCGCCACCAATCATACTTGGTGCAGTGCGTGGATTATCCAATATTTTATTTGCCCGCGCCACTCCAAAAATTGCCAAATTATCGCTTTCTGTACCCGAGCCAGTAAAAATTATTTCTTCCGGCCGACAATTTAAAACATCAGCTATGGTTTTTTTGGCTCTAAATATAGCGGATTTGGCAGCTCTACCAGCTTGATGCAAGGAACCTGCGTTGCCATAAATCCCACCAAAATAAGGCAACATAGCTTTTATTACCCTTGGGTCGGTGGACGTGGTGGCAGCGTAATCAAGATAAATCTCGCGTCTTTTTTTTGTTTTCTTTTTATCTCCGCCCCTTTTTTCAGAAAAAAGCGGAGAGTAAATTTTTCTAATAGAACTCATATTTTTAAAGGTAAATTTAAAAGAGAACAATTTTTACAGGGGTATTTTTTATTTAAAAAATAATAAATCTCTCGACCTTGCTTTTTGCTGTATAATATTCCGTGTTCTTGCAGAACCTTTAAGTGATACGACACAGTTGGCTGAGTTAAAGAAAAACACTCTAAAATTTTTTTAACATTATGGGGACTTTTTCTTAGTTTTTGAATTATCTTTGTCCGAGCAGGTGCTTTAATTATGCTAAAACAGCGGGGACAATTCTTTTTGACTTTCTTCATATTATAAAAAAAATATATAGATAATTATCTATATATTATATTTTAATCACGGCACAAATCTTGTCAATATATCGTATTCAACATGCTAAAATGATACCGAAATGGTATTGGTTCTACCATATAAAATAAGGGTTGTCCAAGGCAAAACCTTGGACACTTTTTTGGTTTATCAAAAAAGAGGTAAGACTAATTACCGCCGACAATATTAAAGATGATAATTGGTTAAGAGAAATTTTTAAAATATAAACTTTCTTCGTTATTTTGCCATGGCAAAAATCTGAGGAAGATGAAGATAAAGAAAATGAGAGAAAGATAAAAACAAGTTTCTGATCGCATATATATGACACTATCTTCCTCCTTAAAAGAATGAACTCAAGACATGATATGGGGTTTTTTATGTGTTTTGATATTGTGCGGTTTTTATGTTAACTTTGGTCAATCGGAGAACTTTTGTGCTTTTTCAAGAAAAGCAACTAAAGTTTAGATTGCACAAAATCAATTTTTTATAGGAAGGCCCATTAATTTTAACAACTCTATTCCTTCTTCTCTCTTTTTTGCCGTAGTTGACACGGTTACTTCAAACCCAAAGATATTTTTTACTTTTTCCGGAGATATTTCCGGAAAAGCAATTTGTTCTTTGATTCCAATTGTTAAATTTCCTTTTTTGTCAAATGAATTCAAACCAATTCCCTGAAAATCACGGGACCTGGGAAGACCAATATGAATTAATCTTTCTAAAAAATCATACATTCTCTGACCCCTCAAAGTAACCCGGGCCCCCAAAATCATCCCTTTTCTTGCTTTAAATCCGGCAATTGATTTTTTGGCTAAGGTTTTAATTGGCTTTTGTCCGCAAATTAAAGCCAAGTTATCTAAAATGGCTTCAGAAATTTTTTCCTGTTCTTGGGAAGTTTTACCGGAAATCAATCTGCCAAAACCAGTATTGACCACCACTTTTTCGATTTTCGGTACAGCCAACGGGTTCCGGTAACCAAATTTTTTCATCATTTCCGGAATTACTTCTTTTTTAAATTTTTCTTTCAATGACATAAATTTCTCACGAAGTAGTAATACTTAAAATATACAAATTTATAGATTATTTATAAATTAGTGGTATCAGTAACTTGGTTTTATATTTCTTTACCGCATTTTTTACAAACCCTGTATTTTTTCCCATCATTTGTCAACTTATAACTAATTCTTGCTGCTTTTGTACATTGAGAACAGATAATTTTAACATTAGAAACATCAATGGGCGCAGGAAAAGTTATAATTTGTCCTTTCTCTCCGGCTTTTCCTGGTTTTTGGTGTCTTTTTCTTAAATTAACATTCTCTACTAAAATTTTTCTTTCTTTTGGAAAAACTTTTAAAACTTTGCCCGTCTTTCCCTTGTCTTTACCTGAAATTATTAAAACATTATCATTTTTTTTAATCTTCATATGTTTGTTAAATCAAGGAAAAAAAGTTTTTAAAGTAGCTTTAAGTTGTATTAACATAACACCATTTCTTTTAAAAAAGCAATAGGCGATAACAATAACATATAGGCTACAAAAATATCGCTATGATTTTGAAAAACGCACCTTAAAACTTCATTACCAAATACTCATATTAATTCCTCCGCTAAAGCAGCAACTTTTTCAAATCCTTTTTCTTTTAATTCTTTGGCTACCGGACCCAAGATTCTGCTTCCTTTTGGTTCTTTACTTTTGCCATCCAAAATAACACAGGCATTATCGCTAAATCGGATATATGAACCATCATCTCTTTTAAATTCTTTTTTCTGTCTGATAATAACCGCCCTTACAACATCATGTTTTTTCACCGGCCTTCTCGGTTCCGCCTCTTTTACTGAACCTACAATAATATCTCCAATTTGAGCATAACGCCGACGAGAACCACCCAAAACCCGAAAACACTGAAGAATTTTAGCTCCGCTATTGTCGGCAACCTTTAGCATTGTTCTGGGTTGAATCATTTTTAAAATTACAAATTGCAGATTTTATATTTTAATTTATATTCCACAATTTGTATTTTATAATTTTTTAATAACTCTCCACCTCTTTTCTTTACTTAACGGCCTACATTCCTCAATAATAACTATATCTCCAACTTTGTATTCTCCTTTCTCATCATGAGCTTTGTATTTTTTGGAAATCTTATATCTTTTTTTGTATTTCGGATGTTCTTTAATGCGCTCAACCTCAACAACCACTGTCTTTTGCATTTTATCCGAAATAACTTTTCCTGTTAATTGACTCTTTGGCTTTGGCATAAATTCCTTACGAATTACCAAAATATAGGAATATACGATTTTTTTATTTTGTTTTATTCCTAAATTTATACTAATCAGTAATTCGCAAAATAGTTAATATTCTGGCAATGTCTTTTTTTATTTTCCTGATTTCTCTTACGTTCTTAACCTTTCCAGCAGCTAAATCAAATCGAAGTTGACGTAATTTTTCCTTTAAATCCTGAAGTAATTTTTGTAATTCTATTTTTGATTTTTGTTTCAATTCCTGAATCTTCATAAAAACTTATTAATATGAATTTGTTCTGATTAATGCTAATAAAAAAATCTACATAAATAAATATGTTTTAACGTCTAACAAACTTTGTTTTTATTGGCAACTTGGCAGCGGCTTTTCTCAAAGCTTGCCTGGCTTGCTCTTCTTTTATTCCTTCTAATTCAAAGATAATTCTCCCCGGTTTTATCGCAAACGCATAATATTCAACACTGCCTTTGCCGCCACCCATAGGAACTTCGGTTCCTTTTTTTGTTATTGGTTTGTCTGGAAAAATCCTCACCCAAAGCTTGCCTCCTTTTTTTAAATATCTAATAATGGCTCTGCGACCTGCCTCAAGTTGACGAGCCGAAATCCATTTTGTTCCTAAACTCTTTAAACCAAAGGAGCCAAAAACCAGTTCGGTTCCCCGACTTTCAATACCTTTTGAACGACCCTTTTGCCATTTGCGGTGTTTAACTTTACGAGGCATTAATATTGCCATATTTAAAATTTCTCTCCTTTATATATCCAAACCTTTATTCCGATTACTCCGTAAGTACAGAAGGCCTCAGATTGAGCATAATCAATGTCTGCCCGAAGAGTTTGACGAGGCAGTTTACCTTTTTTTAACCATTCTCGTCCCGCAATTTCTCTTCCGCCTAAACGACCGGCTATCTCCACACGGCAGCCCATCACTTCTTTTTGAGACATAATTTTATCTAAGGCTTGTTTTAAGACCCTTCGATAAGCAACCCTTTTTTCAATCTGTTGAGCCATCCATTGGCTTGTTAAACTAGCCGATAACCAGGGATTTTTAACTTCTCTAATTTCAATCCTTATTTCTTGTTTGTCTTTTTTTGGCTGTAAAACTTTATTTTCCAACTCTTCTTTTAACTCTTCTACCCCTTGTCCCCCTCGTCCAATAATAAGTCCCGGTTTGGCACTGGAAATAATAATGTTTATTTTACCTGGAAATCTCTCAATTTCAATCCTTTCCAATCCTATCTTTTCTAACTTCTTTTTTAAAAATTCTCTAATTTTAAAATCTTCCCTTAGGTATTGAGGGAACTTTTTTGTGTTCAACCAGCGGGAGTTCCAATTGTCTAAATTTTTTATTCTAAAAATTTTTGGATGAACTTTGTGGGTCATCTTAAAATGATTTTCTTTTAAAAATCCGTTTAATTCCTTTTTCAATTGCCCGAGCGGAGCGTGGACTGGAAACAAATAAATGCTCAGCAACTTTTGGTTTTTTATCTTTTTTAGCTTTAAATGTTGGTTTAATCGGTTCAGAAATTTTTTCTTTCGATTTCTCAATTTTTTCAGGTTTTTCTTTTTTTGCCTTGTCTTTTGCTTTAACTTTATTTAATTCTTTAACAGCCTCGCTTAAAACCAAAGTCACGTGGGAAGTCTTTTTTTGAATCGCCGAGGCCTGACCCCTTGCGCGGGGCATCCACCGTTTCAATTTTGGTCCCTCGTCAACGGTAATTTTAGAAATATAAAGGTTTGCTTGTTTTAACTGGAATTGATTTTTAGTATTAGCGATGGCTGATCTTAAAAGCTTTAACAAAACGGCGGCTGCTTTTTTTGTTGTAAAACGCAAAATCTCTTGAGCTTCCTCAATCGATTTTCCTCTAATCAGGTTGGCCACTAACCTTACTTTTCTGGGAGCTATCCTTAGATAACGAAGTTTAGCGGTAGCGGGCATAATTTAGCTACAAAATACGAATTTTTACGAAACTATAAAATGTTAATTGTTATCTTTTCTCTATATTCGTAATTTTTTTCGTATTCTACTATTATTGTTTAAGTTTTTCTGCCTCTTTCTCTGCTGCTTTTGCTTCTAATTCTCTTTGCATTTTTCCGCCATGTCTAAAAAATTTAGTAGTTGGAGAAAACTCCCCTAAACGATGACCGACCATTTCTTCTGTTACCTTCACTGTGATAAACTCTTTACCGTTATGAACTCCAAAAGTAAAACCGATCATTTCCGGACTTATTATACAATCTCTTGACCAAGTTTTAATAATCTCTCCCGGCTTTGCTTTTTTTATCTTTTCTAACAAATTTTTATCTATATATGGACCTTTTTTAAGCGACCTTGTCATAGGTAAATGATTTAATGTTTTTAACGGCTAAGTGGTTGAGTAAAAAATAAATCACTTACACTCAAGCACTCAAACCCCTAATTCATTTTCTTCTTTTAATTATTAGTTTTTCTGTCCATTTCTTTCTTCTGGTTTTTACCCCCAAAGCCGGTTTGCCCCATGGAGTTTTAGGGTATTTTAAACCAATCGGCGCTTTTCCTTCGCCACCACCGTGAGGATGAGAAGGAGGAATCATTGCTGACCCCCGAACAGTAGGTCTCCAACCTTTTAATCTTCTTCTACCGGCTTTCTTAATTTTTTCAAACCTCTTTTCTGGATGAGAAACTTGCCCAATTGAAGCAAAACACTCCTGAAAAACTTTTCTAATTTCTTTAGAAGGCATCTCCAGATGAACGAATTTTCCTTCTAAAGCTAAAACTTTCGCCCCTGTTCCTGCCCCTCTAACCATTTTACCTCCCTTCCCTGGCTCAATTTCAATATTGTAAACTATAGTCCCGACTGGAATATTTTTTAACTTCATTCTATTGCCAACTTTAACCTCGGCTTTATCGTGACAAATTATTTCATCTCCAATTTTTATCCCTTGAGGAGCAATTTGATAACGTTTTTCTTTATCTGGATATTCCAATAACATAATGAAAGCAGTTCTGTAAGGATCATATTCTAAAGCCAATACTTTAGCTGGCATTCCCAATTTCTCTTGCCCAAAATCAACAATTCTATAGAGGCGTTTTACGCCTCCGCCTCGGTGACGAACGGTAATTCTACCCGAATGCGCTCTCCCGGCTCTTTTTTTTAAAAATAATAATAATTTTTTTTCGGGTTCCTTTTTTGTAAGTAATTTATATTTCATTTTTCGTCTTGTTGTTCTTTTTAAAATCGGCATTAGCGCTTATTGGCAATATATATTGTTTGTTATCCATCAAGTAATACGCTAAGCGCCGCCAATGTAAAAGGTCACTAAATTAAATTATCGAGCTAACACATCTATCTTTTGCCCTTCTTTGATTTTTACAATCGCCTTTTTATATCCCTTTCTCCAGCCGGATATTCTACCTAATCTTCTTTTTTTGGGAGGGGTATTTATTATTTTAACCGACAAAACATCAACTCCATACAAATTTTTAATCGTTTTTTTTATGTTGGTTTTGTTAGCTTTTGGCCAAACTCTAAAAATATATTGATTTCTTTGGTTTAAATTGGTTGCTTTTTCTGTAACGTGAGGAATTTTTAAAATGTGATAAGCTTCTTCAATTATCTCTTTTCTTTTTGCCTGCAAGCTTGTGATTGTGTCAGATTTTTTTTCTTTAATTTCTTTTTCTTTTTTAACTCTTGGCGCCGGTTTTGCTTCTTTTTTAATTTTTTCTTTTCTCTTTTTTTTAAAAATATTAAGAAAAGGCATATTATTTCATAAATGTTTTTTTGATTACTTCAATTGATTCTTTTGGCATTATTAAATATTTAAAAGAAAGTAAATCCAGAGCATTTAAATCTTTTGCTTGAATGGTTTCAACGCGGGGCAAGTTTCTTGCAGCCAAAATTAGCTTTTTATCATAATGCGGCAAAACAATTAGACAACTCCCTCTTTTTAAAGGAAGCTTTTTTATAATTTCTGTTATTAATTTTGTTTTTGTCTCTTTAATTTCTAATTTATCTAAAAGAATTAATAAATTATTTTTCGCTTTTGCCGAAAGAATCATAAAAAGAACTTTTCTTTTCATTTTTTTTGGAATTATTTTTTTGAAAACTCTTTCTTTTTTGGGTCCAAAAGTTACACCACCCCCCCGCCATAACGGAGAACGAATGGAACCGTGTCTCGCCCGACCCGTTCCCTTCTGCCGCCACGGTTTTCTGCCGCCGCCCCGAACTTCGGCCCTATCTTTCGTATGAGCGATTACCCTTCTCCTGTTAGCCATCTGAGAAACCGCTATCTGATGAATTAAATTGGGATTAATTTCTATAGCAAAAATTTCTGAAGGCAACCTTGTTTTTCCGCTCTTTTTGCCATTTTGATTGTAAGTATCAATTAACATAATAAATTATCTTTTGATTATCTGCTCCTTTTTGTTCTCAAACTTATCAATTTCCAATTTGTCTTTTTGTTATTTATCCTCTTATTTCCAATAATGTCCCCCTTGCCCCGGGGACAGCGCCTTTAACTGCTAACAAATTTTTCTCCCGTTCAACTTTGATTACTTTCAAATTTTTAACCGTTACTCGAACACCGCCCAGACGACCGGCCATTTTTCTGCCCTTGGGAACTCTTTGGGGAAAAGAACTTCCCACTGATCCCCCTGTTCTTAATTGGTGTTTCGTGCCGTGAGTAGCCGATTTACCTCTAAAATGCCATCTTTTAACTACGCCGGCAAATCCTTTGCCCTTGGAAATTCCTGAAATTTTAACAATATCCCCTTCGTGAAAAATACCAACATCTATTTTTTCACCAACTTTTAATTGTTCTTTGTTTTCCGCTTTATACTCTTTAATATATTTAAATTCTTTTCCTTTTTCCGTTTTTTTTATTTTTTTTGTTTTTTTAATAAAACCAATCTGTAAAGATTCGTAACCATCTTTATTTTTTTGCTTAATTTGAGTAACATAACAAGGACCCGCCTCAATCAAGGTGATAGGAATAACATCTCCCTTTTCGTCAAAAATCTGAGTCATTCCTAATTTTAAACCAAGAATAAACTTCATAATTTGGACTATAAAATACGAAGATAATGCGAATACGATAAAATAAATAAAACTGAAAAAAAATACCGAGGAGCTAACTCGGCAATTAAATTAAATAGTTAGTCCTTATCTTCTAATTCATACATTATTTTTTAAAAATTCCATGATAGTTATCGCGTATTCGTAATTAAATTCGTACTTTATAGGAAAAATCACATTTTGATTTCTATATCCACTCCGGCAGGCAAAGTCAAATTCATTAAAGCATCTATCACTTTAGGGTTGGGGTTGATAAGGTCAATTAATCTTTTGTGGATTCTCATTTCAAATTGCTCCCTGGCGTCTTTATGAACAAAAGATGAACGATTCACTGTATATTTATGAATTTCAGTAGGCAAGGGCACAGGCCCCACAACTTCGGCGCCGTGCCTTAAAACAACATCAATAATCTGTTTAGTTGAATTATCAATTACTCTATGGTCAAAGGCGCGTAATTTTATTCGGATTTTTGGTTTAACCTCCTCTTTAACTGCTTCGACTTTTTTAGTAGCCATCTTAAAAGAACCTTTCTGATAAACACAAGTTAAAAACACGATGAACAAATGAACACACAATATTAAGATATTAAGCGTTTGTCGTGCTAAAAACTATGTGTTAATCATTTAATAATTTTGGTAACCACTCCTGCCCCAACTGTCTTTCCGCCCTCTCGAATGGCAAATCTCTGTTTTTCCTCTAAAGCAATCGGAACAATAAGTTTTATTTTTAAGTTAACAGTGTCTCCGGGCATAACCATCTCGGTTCCTTCTGGCAAGGTTACATCGCCTGTTACATCGGTAGTTCTGAAATAAAACTGCGGTTTATAACCAGTAAAGAAAGGGGTGTGGCGACCTCCCTCTTCTTTAGTTAAAACATAAACTTCGCCTTCAAACTCAGTATGAGGCGTAATGCTTCCCGGTCTAGCCAATACCTGACCTCTTTCCACTTCTTCTTTTTTTAATCCGCGCAACAAAATTCCTACATTTTCTCCGGCTCTTCCTTCGTCAAGGATTTTTTTGAACATTTCAATGCTAACAACTGTAGTTTTAACTGTTGGTCTTAATCCCACCAATTCCACTTCCTCATTGGGTTTAACAACACCTCTCTCAACCCTACCTGTAGCTACTGTTCCTCGGCCGGCGATGCTAAAAACATCTTCAATAGCCATTAAAAATGGTTTATCAACCTCTCTAACTGGTTCGGGGATATAATCGTCTACCGCTTTTATTAAATCCAAAATCGGTTTAGCTGCTTCTTCGTCGGCAGATTTTACCTCAAGAGCTTTCAAGGCAGAACCGCGAATTATTGGAATTTCATCGCCCGGAAAATTATATTTTTTAAGGAGCTCTCGTATTTCTGACTCCACCAATGTAATCATTTCCGGGTCATCCACCATATCAATTTTGTTTAAAAAAACCACTATGGCCGGCAGCCCCACTTGTCTTGCCAAAAGAATATGTTCTCTCGTCTGAGGCATAGGACCATCGGGAGCCGATACTACTAAAATTCCTCCATCCATTTGGGCGGCCCCGGTAATCATATTTTTAATATAGTCGGCATGGCCCGGACAATCAATATGGGCGTAGTGTCTTTTTTCCGATTCATACTCAAGATGAGAAATAGAAATCGTTAACCCCCGTGCTTTTTCTTCGGGAGCTGAATCAATTTGGTCTACCGTTTTCTCTTCCACATTTAAGCCTTTAAGATGTAAAACATGTAAAATTGCCGCCACCAATGTGGTTTTGCCGTGGTCAACGTGACCGATGGTGCCAATGTTAATATGAGGTTTTACTCTCTCAAATTTTGCTTTTTCTGCCATTTTTTATAGAAGTAGATTTACGCTGATAGCTGCGCGGATTGGTGGTATTTTTATTAGGTTTCTTTCCGCGTTGTCATCGGCGTCTATCAACTTCCAGTTATTTTATTTATATTTACTATTTTATTAACCTTTTTAAAAAAGTCAACGACTGATGTAAATTATCTTCTTTTTCCTTCCATAATTTCTTGAGCTATATTCTGAGGAACCTCTTGATACTGCTCAAACTCCATTGTAAATGTTCCCCTTCCTTCTGTCAAGCTTCGCAAAGCGGTAGCATAACCAAACATTTCGGCTAAAGGAACCTTAGCGTCAATAACTTTTAAGTTTAATCTATCTTTTGTTTCTTCAATTTTTCCTCTTCGTGCCGATAAATCACCAATAACATCGCCAAAAAATTCTGCCGGAACAATGACTTCCAAACGCATTATCGGCTCCAGTATCACTGGTTTAGCACGCTTGGCTGCTTCTTGAAAAGCGATAGAGCCAGCAATTTTAAAAGCAATTTCTGACGAATCAACTTCATGAAAAGAACCATCGTATAAAATAACTTGAACGTCAATTATGGGATAACCAGCTATCACTCCTTTATCCATTGCCTCTCTAACTCCCTTTTCCACTGCCGGAATAAATTCTTTGGGAATAATTCCACCCTTAATCTCATCAACAAATTCAAAGCCGCTACCTCTCTCTTTCGGAACCACTTTCAAGTAAACATGACCGTACTGACCCCGCCCACCCGATTGTCGAATATATTTTCCCTCAGCTTCGGCTGCAACTTTAATTGTTTCTTTATAAGCAACCTGAGGTCTGCCGACATTACCCTCAACCTTAAATTCTCTTTTCATTCTGTCAACAATAATTTCTAAATGCAACTCACCCATCCCAGAAATAATTGTTTCGCCGGTTTCTAAATCCCCTTTAACTCTAAAAGTCGGATCTTCTTCCGTTAATCTTTTTAACGCCTGACTCATTTTTTCCAAATCGGCTTTTGTTTTAGGTTCAATCCTAATTGAAATAACCGGTTCAGGAAAACTAATTTTCTCCAAAACAATGGGATTATCCACATCAGATAAAGTATGGCCTGTTTTGGTATTCTTCAACCCTACGGTGGCAGCAATATCTCCGCTGAAAACTTCAGGAACTTCCTCCCTTTCTTGGGCGTGCATTCTTAAAATTCTACCAATTCTCTCTTTTTCGCCGGTGGTTGTATTTAATAAATAAGAACCCCTTTTTAATGAACCGGAATAAACTCTAAAATAGGTTAAGCTTCCCACATAAGGGTCGGCAGCGATTTTAAAAACAAGGGATGAAAAAGGTTCCCCGTCGTCCGCTCTTCTTTCAATTTCTTTTCCGGTTTTAGGATCCGTTCCTTTAACCGGAGGCAGATCAAACGGACTGGGAAGATAATAACAAACAGCATCCAAAAGCGGTTGAATTCCAGCATTCCTTAAAGCGGCGCCGCATAGCACCGGCACAAGTTTATATTCTAATGTTGCCCTTCTCAAAACTTTTCTTAATTCTTCAATTGAAATTTCCTGATTGGCTAAAAATTTTTCCAAAAGTTCTTCATCTTCAGCAACAATCTTCTCAATTGACTTTGTCCGCCATTCTTTTGCTTTTGTAATTAAACTTTGAGGGATGTTTTCCTCTTTTACTATTTGACCAAAATCACCTTCAAATTTTATAGCTTTCATTTTTAATAAATCAATCACTCCTTCAAAGTTTTCTTCCTTTCCTATAGGAATTTGAAGAGTTACTGCATTGGGGCTTAATTTTTGCCAGATTGATTCCAAGCTTTTTTCAAAAGAAGCGCCCATTCTATCCATTTTATTTATAAAACAGATTCTGGGAACATTGAATTTATCTGCCTGACGCCAAACTGTTTCTGACTGAGGTTCAACTCCGGCAACACCATCAAAAACAACTATAGCTCCATCTAAAACTCTAAGAGAGCGTTGAACTTCGGCCGTAAAATCAATATGGCCAGGGGTGTCAATGATATTAATGCGATATTCGTTTTCCTTCTTTTTTTCCATTTCCAAGGGTACCCAAAAACAGGTGGTGGCAGCCGCAGTAATTGTAATACCTCTTTCTTTTTCTTGCTCCATCCAATCCATAATTGCCTGGCCCTCGTGAACTTCGCCTAATTTGTGTGAAATTCCAGTATAAAAAAGAATTCGCTCGGTTACGGTCGTTTTACCGGCATCAATATGAGCAATAATTCCAATGTCTCTGTATTTTTCAATAGGATAAGTTCTCATTGGTTTATTTAATTTAATTTTTAAAATTTTTAATCTAAAAAATCAATATTCCAAATTATCACAAATTATTTTTTTTGTCTATAAACCGTCTTCAACAATGTAAAATGTAAGTGAAAAAAATATTAAGAGTGTTGAAAGAGTGTTGAAGTATTGAGGGGAAAGGTGTTGAAGGTAGAACCTTCAACATAGATAAATTGTAATTAAGGAATGTTGAAGGTAGAACCTTCAACAAGAGGAATGAGAAGCAGTGATGGGTTTTGAAGGAAACTAGCCCCCTCCGTTTCGCTCTAGGGGAACGCTCGGGGGTGGAGGAATTCCCCTCATACTCTCTTCCACTGCGCTCTCGCTTTGAAAGCCCTCGCCATTCAAACCAATGAAGCTGGCACGCCACCATTCTTTTCTAACTTGCGCAACTTGAATGTTGCTTGTACGGCACGGATACTAACCCAAATCATAATAAGCGCGAGTATTGTGTTGCGGCCTCCTGTGCCGCCCCCGAACTGATTGATAGCCGTAACTACAGCGCCGCCAAGAGAAAGTAAGAGTAATAACACGGCAACAACCATACTTTTGAACTGACGCAACAAAAATGCCAAAACACCAAACATTGCTCCGTCAATAATCGCTGGAAGGCCAAGTAAAAAATATCCTATAACGATTTGTAAAGCCGCCAAAAAATAAAATCCATTCGCCGAATCTTTAATGACCTTTATGGCTTCTTCTTTTGTTTCAATTTTGCCAAACCAAGCATTCTTTTTTGGCGGCTTTTGTTCTTTTGTTACTACAATCTGATTTTCCATATTTTTAGTTTAATAATTTACTCTAACAATTTATACGACCCCAAAATATTTTGCACATCTTTGTCCGCTAACGTAGCTTCGAGTGAATTGGATTCGCTCAATAATCCAACCGTCCACACAAAAATATTTTGGTCAGCAGTAGGAGAAAAATCGGCCACATAGTATAAACGTCCTATTTTTCCATTCTTATCTACCCAGTCGTAAGCGAACCCATTAAGATTTCCTAGACGTTCTGGAAAAATTTTAATGATTTTATAACCTTGTTCATTTTCGGCATAGGCCGCGTCGTCTTTCACAAACATCTCAAGCTCGTTCATGTCCTTTATAATCTTGCTGTCTTTATACCAAAAATAAAGCGAATACTGTTTTCCGGTCGGAGGTTTTATCTGTACAAATCCAGGAGTTAACGCTACTCGTTCTATCGTCCATGTGTTCGGATAGACAAAACTGTATCCAAATTTTTCATCGCGATATTCTGTTGTCGTTGGGGAACTAGGAACCGACTTAACGCCACTATTTACAAGCCACTTTGAGCCAGCAAAACCGATAGCGACGAGTGCAATTATTACTAATGAAATAATTACTTCCTTTTTCATAATTAAAAAATATGGGTCTTGTATAGAAAATTTCTCTAATACAACACCGCTTTTGTTAAGATTTCAAAGATATTTTTGTTCCGGTTGTTGAATCTGAACTCCGCTTCTTTCAAGAAAAAATAAAAGTATTTTCTGAAAATTCCTTTGTGTTTTCTCATCTTCCGTTTGAGGTAAGACCAAAAAGATTCAATGCCGTTAATGTGGTTATGATTTCTGGTAAATTCTTTGGAATGGTTGATCCGGTAATGCTTGTAGCCCTGCAGAATCAGGTCGTCATGGCTGCGCCATTTATCGGTATAGATATTGAACTTGGATTTGCAGATTAAGCGCTTAATGATGGGGAAAATCGACTTTCGGGAAACATCGGATAGGATTCGGGTATAAACCAGTCCTTTTCTCTTTAAGATGCCAACAACCGGTATCTTCCACTTGGCACCTCGGCCTCGTTTGTCGCCGAAATGCCTTGAACCAAAATACGATTCGTCAATCTCCTTATTACTGGATAATCTTTTGAGATTCTGTTCCTGATATTCAGCGATTCTTTCCCGGAAGACGCGGAAATATCTATCAATGGTATGACGGTTCAATCCCATCTGCTTGGCGGTTTGAACAGCGGAATTCCAAACAAAACACCTTAAAATCTTTTTTATTCGATAATCGCTTAATTTACTATATTTCATGAGCCTTTCTATGACATTGTATCATAATTTCCTAGACAAGACCCTTAAATTATATCAAATCTTTTGCATTTACCTTTAGTGCTTTGGCGATCTTTTGAGTGGTAGCGAGCGATGGGTTGCGCGCTCGGCAATCCAAACCACTAATATAGCTCCGGTGAAGGCCTAAAATTCTTGCAACATAACCCTGCGATAATTTCTTTTTTAGACGGATTTCTCTGATTTTTTTTACCAAATTGTAATTTCGTCGCTCATAAAAGAAATTATCGCTCTTGCAAGGAATTTTAGCAGATGTTGTATGATTTGTCTATGGAGCGTATTCAGCATGCTAAAATGACACCAAAATAGTATTGATTCTGCAGTATAAAATCTGACCGAAATTAAGGCAAGATATAAGGTGAAGTTTAATTGTCTGGCTTCCCCTAAAATACCCTTTTCAAAGTCAAAGACAAGAGTATTTTACTGGAAAGCAGACCACCTTATATATACCTTAAAGAATTAAGGAAAGAATATTTAAAAAATAAATCAAAGAAAGAAAAGGAAAAATTATTGGGCGAGACAGAGAAAAGAACTAGACTTAATATAAAATACCCGATGGAGAAACTTAAACCAAAAAGTAATTTAGATAAAGATAAATCTCAAAGAAAAAGAAGAAAAGAATATTATGATAGTTATGTTAAAGAGGGGCCTTGGTTCGGGCTTGAGAATCTTTGACTATCTTTGTGTCAAAGGTTAAAGCCTCTCTTGAAGACACAAACAGATAGATTAAAAAAATTAGCTGAACTGAAATGTTCTGATAAAACAGCGGTTAAATTAAAAGAGATTAGTTTTAGGACAATTGATGAAAAACTGAAACATCAAAAAGAATTAGAAAAAATAAGGAAAAAATATCAGAAAAAGGTTCACCTTCTACTTTATCAAAATTCTACTTTATCAAAAGATTCCAGTAAAACTTTAAGATGCACGGGATAGATTTCAATGGGGTAATATCCAGACAGATTTATAGAATATTTTTAGTGTTTTTTTCGTCATTTTTCTTGTAATAACTTAAAAAATTGTTAAAATAATAATAAATAAAGAAAATAAATTTTAATTCTCGCTTCAAAAAATATGAAAAAATTAGCTATCACTTTATCAGTTTTATTTATTATTTTTATTTTAGGACTTGAACAGGTAGCAGCCGCAAAAGCAGTTGAGTCGTCCGTTGATCCAAGCTGGTTTAAAATTTTAATCGGCAAAGAGGGTGTTGGAACTTTGCCGACAAGCCCTTTTTATTTTTTCAAAGAGTGGGGTAGAGGAATTAGAAAATTCTTTACTTTTGATAAGCTTAAAAAAGCAGAACTTGAGTTAAGATATACGGATGAAAAAATTTTGGAAACTGCAAAAGTTGCTCAAGAAAAATGCGTCCCAGAATTATGCGACCAAAAAGCTTTAGAAAGAGCACTGAATAATTATCTTGAATCTCAAAAAAGACTAGTTGAAAGATTAAAAACTTTAGATGAGAAAAATCCAAATGTCGAAAAACTTGTTGAAAAAACATTTCAAAGAGTGGTTCAACACGAGGCTTTGTTTGATGAATTAAAACAAAGTGCTGGCGGAAATAGAAGTTCAATCACGATTAATATCTTGGACAGAGCTGGAGCAACAGCAAAAGAAACAAAAAATGAATTAGTAGATACTCTCGCAAAAAAAATTGTCACACCTAGCGGTCATGTTATTGTTAGACAGATTAAAAGAGGGAATCGTCGTACTATTAAACCAGACCTCCCTTATTCAGATGAAGTAAAAGATCTCAAAACTCTTGAAATTCTAACCAGACTCGCAGATGAATTACCAGAAGACAAAAAAGAAACAAAAGAGGTCTTACAAAATGTTGCAGTTCAGACAGCTTTAGAAGTTCTAGCTCCAGAGCCCGAAAAAGAAAAACCAATCACTACAGATGTAATTAAAGAACTTATTCAGAAAATTAAACCAATAGACGGGTCAGGAGCAGGAGGAGACCCTGATTCTTCTTGGTATTCAATTGACAATGTTCCTTTTAAAGGAGGAGCATTGAAAAAAGTATTGATTCAAATTGTAGAACCTGCGCCGGCTATCCAAACAGAAAAATTAGAACCTCCCACAACGATTGAAGAAAAAACAAAGCCAACATTATTCCCACTCCCATTACCAGAACCGGAAAAGAAAGAGCTTGAAAAATTGATCGAAGAGAAATTAAAAGCAGTACTAGCTCAACCGGTCGAAACAGAAGTTGTTACCCCGCCGCAACAAATAATACAACCACCGCCAGTTAAAGAAACTCCTCTTCATAAGATTGAAGAATCGAAAGAAATTGAAGATAAAGAGATTAAACAAGGACCATCAGACAGCCAAAAAATCAAACCTAATTCTCAAAGCACTACTGATCAATTAAAAGAATTTAGAATTATTGCTAAAAATTGGTTTTTTGAACCAAGCGCAATAACGGTAAATAAAGGGGATAGAGTAAAATTAATAATTACAAGCGTTGATGTGATTCACGGTTTTGCATTGCCTGATTTTGGGATTAATATTAATTTGGAACCTGATAAAACTCAAACAGTTGAATTTGTTGCCAGTAAAGTTGGCACTTTTACCTTTTATTGTTCTGTTTACTGCGGCTCAGGTCATCGTGATATGAAAGGTCAGTTGATTGTTAAATAATATTCTTTTTAGCAATAACAAGTTTATAAAGAATAAGTCCTCAATTTTAAAATTTTAAATTTTGAAGATTTTTTAGTTTTAGTTAGAATAATTTAGAAAATTTGAATTCTTAAAAAAAGGATTTATTCAGAAGGCTAAAGTTGGAAAATTAAAAAAATTACCAAAATTATGAGAAGGATTTTTATTTTTATCTCTTTTTTGATTTTTTTAATCGGACTTTTATTTCTTTTTAGACCTCAAATTGAAAGGCAATTTTTTAAATCCCAAACAGAAATTGAGAAAAAGATTGAATTAGGAGTAAAAAATCAAGAAGAAAATGTCAAAAAACAAAATATCCAAAAAAATTTATATTCAGTTTTAATTCAAAATTTAAAAATTCCTTGGGAAATTATTTTTTTACCAAATAAAAGCATTCTGGTCACCGAAAGAATCGGCAAAGTTAAAATTTTTGATTTTAATGGCAATTTAAGGCGGGAATTTGAAATTTCCGAAGTTAAGCATACCGGTGAAGGCGGACTTTTGGGAGCGGAAATTCATTCTAAATTTTTAGAAAATAATTTTGTTTATTTGTATTACACAACCCAAAAACAAGGTAAGTTAATTAACCGAGTTGTAAGATATATTTTAAAAGATAATCAATTAATTAAAGAAAAAATAATTTTAGATAATCTTCCTGCCGGTTCGGTTCATAACGGCGGCAGAATAAAATTTGGTTCTGATGGCAATTTATATATTACAACCGGCGATGCGGGGAATGTTAATTTAGCTCAAGATATTAACTCATTAGCCGGAAAGATTTTAAGAATTAAAGACGATGGTTCAGTCCTTGAAGATAATCCATTTGGCAATGCTGTTTTTGCTTATGGGATTAGAAATTCTCAAGGGATAACTTGGGATGATAAAGAAAGATTATGGGCAATTGATCACGGAAGATCAGGTTTAAAATCAGGACTTGATGAAATTAATTTAATTGAAAAAGATAAAAATTACGGCTGGCCCATTATTCAAGGAAATGAAATAAAGGCAGGAATGGAGCAACCGATTTTAAATTCAGGACCCCATATTACTTGGGCTCCGGCTGATATTTTGTATTATAAAGACTCTTTATTTTTCACCGGTCTTCGTGGCGAAGGACTCTATCAGGCAAAAATAATTAATGATAAAACTTTAGAATTAAAAGTTCATTTCTTTAAAGAATTTGGGAGATTACGAGCTTTGGCTTTAGGCCCAGACAATTATTTTTATATCTCAACCTCAAATACCGATGGTCGAGGTACTCCCAAAGAGGGGGATGATAAAATAATAAAAATTAATCCAGAGATATTTTATAAATGAATGACCCATTATGATTATTATCAAGCTTTAATTAAACCCCCTTGGTTTCGCCGGTATGGTTTTTGAGGCCGCTTTAGATTGTTCTTTATATAATTATTGCCATTACTTTTGGTACTTTTGGCGAAGTTTTTTATAACGTAATTAGAGGAAATCAATTATTTTCTTTGAAGTATCCTCATGAGAAAATTTTGCTTGTTGTAACAACAGGCAAAGAATGGCGAGAAAGAGGGCGTATTATTTGGAAAGAATGATTTAATTTAAAGATAAGTTAGTTTGAGCACTGGTAGTTTCGGATACGAACTTCTAGTTATTAGAGGAAATTGAATTTCTTTCGTTCTCAGACGGAACTTCCGCCCCGCCCGCCGGCAGGCGGGCGGGGCTTTTTCCTACCAAACGCATTTTTTGATGCGGGTATTAGTTTTAAAATTTTCCGGATAAATTACCTGTAATGGACAAAAAGCATAAAAAATGACAAAATGAAGAAAGACACTAGTAATAATAAAATATGAAAAACAGCGAATTTACAAAATTGGTTAAAGAGGCTTTATTGGAAATACCGGAACATATTCGTCGGAAAATGGATAATGTTGCTATTGTTATAGAAGGGGATTCTGATGCTAATTCCTTGCTCGGTCTTTACGAAGGCGTTCCCCAGAATGCCTGGGGTAGAGGATGGGGTATGCACTTGCCAGATAAAATTACTATTTTTCAGAAATCTTTGGAAAAAATAGCCCATTCTCCTAAAGAGTTAAAAGAAGCGGTTAGAAATGTTGTTTGGCATGAACTAGCGCATCACTTTGGTTTTACCGAAAAACAAGTTAGGGAATTAGAAAGAAAAAGAAGATGCCGCCACGCTAACATAAAAGAACATAATCTTGATAAAATAAAATCAAAAAAAATATGACAGAAAGGAAAAAAGAGCATAAAATAAAGAAGTTAATTTGGGTAGAAATAAGGCACGGAAAAGATTTATTAAAATCAATCTCGGATTATTGTTTAGAAAATGATATTAAAATTGCATTCATTACAGTGATAGGAGCATTACAAAGAGCAAGATTTAGTTATTACAACCAAAAAGAGAAAAAATATTATCAAAACTTATTAGAAAAACCGGTAGAGATTATCTCCTGCTTGGGAAATGTTTCCATTAAAGAGGGTAAACCATTTGTTCATATTCATATTTCAGTTAGCGACGAGAAAGGAAATGTTTTTGGGGGCCATTTGGAGGAAGGGAATATTGTTTTTGCGGCCGAGTGCGCTATCTTTGATTTAGAGGGTGATTTATTAGAAAGGAAATTTAATAAAACGACTAATTTATTTTTGTGGGATTTCTCATAAACTTATAAAAATTTATAAATTAATAACAAAACAAAAACACTCTGGGCAAAAAATTAAAAGAGCAATCTTTATGATTGGGGGCGAGTTGCTCTTTATAGAGAAAGTAAGCAGGTGGCAGTTCAACACAACAAAGAGTAAATTTCCATTTTAGAACTAACGTTTGTGTGTTACAAGCAAGAGACAAGAGCGTTAAAACTTCTAGCTAGTTTTAATGTTTGTTTTATGTCAACTGCAGTGAAAAACAGAGTACTACAGAAAATTTAAATTACTTATACATAAAACGGAAAAATACAATTAAATATGTTGATTAAAGCGGTAAAAACAAAAAAAATTATTCCGGGAAAAGATAAAGATATTTTTTTAATTTTGGGGAGATATGTGCGAAAATTAAAAGAAAAATCGGTGGTAGCTGTAACTTCCAAGATTATAGCTATCTGCCAGGGAAGAGTAGTTGACCCTAAAATAACGCCCAAAGATGAATTAGTTAAAAGGGAGGCCGATTGGTATCTTCCTCGTCACACTAACAAGTATAACTTTTTATTGACCATCAAAGACAACACTCTTGTTGCTTGTGCTGGTATAGATCAATCAAACGGGGCGGGCAATTTTATCCTTTGGCCAAAGAATCTTCAAAAAACAGCCAACGCAATTAGGGCATTCCTAAAAAAGAAATTTAAACTGAAGAATTTAGGAGTAATCATTACTGACAGCAAACTTAGTCCTTTGAGGAAGGGTACAACAGGTGTTTGCATAGCTCACAGCGGTTTTTCAGCGCTTAATGATTACCGAAGGAAACCAGATCTTTTTGGTAGAAAGTTAAAAATGACTCAAGCTAATATGGCAGAAGGATTAGCCGCGGCAGCGGTTGCCGTTATGGGAGAGGGGAAAGAACAAACGCCGATAGTTATTATTGAAAATATTCCCTTTATAAAGTTTCAGAAAATAAATCCCACAAAAAAAGAATTGAAAATTCTTAAACTTGACTTAACAGAAGATCTTTATGGTTCAGTACTAACAGCGGTAAGATGGCGCAAAAAATAAAATCTTTTTAGTTTAATTAGTATTTTATGAAAAAATATCTTATATTAATTTTGATAGTTATTGGCGGCAGTATTCTATTTTTCCATAACGATATATTAGATTTTTACTTAAAATTAACCTTAAACTTGCCGCCATCAGAAGTAAAAATTACCGAATTAGTTAAAAAAGCAAAAAAACAAGTTACAACACCGCCGCCATTGAAAGCCATAGAAGAAGCGCCGAAATCATTTTTAACTCAATCGGGAATAATCAAATTAACAAATCTTGAGAGAGAAAAATATGGTCTGCCGCCGTTAAAAGAAAGTTCAGCACTTAATCTTTCGGCGACATTAAAAACTAAGGATATGCTTGCTAAACAGTATTTCGACCATATTTCTCCTTCAGGAAAAAGCGTGGCAGATTTGGTAGAGATGGTGGAATACCAATTTATTTCTATTGGCGAAAATTTAGCTCTTGGTAATTTTGAGAACGACGAAGCGCTGGTGCAAGGATGGATGAACAGTCCAGGTCATCGAGCAAATATTTTAAGTTTGCAATATCAAGAAATAGGCGTAGCAGTTTTACGGGGAGATTTTGCGGGCAAAACTACTTGGTTAGCGGTTCAACATTTTGGATTACCCTTGAATGTTTGTCCTCAACCATCGGAAAATATTTTAGCGAAAATTACGGCAAACCAAGCTCAAATTAAAAATTTAGATAGTACTTTAAAAGAGTTGCTGGTTGAAATAAAAATGTTCAAACCTAAATGGGGCTCGGGTTATAACCAAAAAATTGAATACTACAACAATTTGGTTTCTCAATATAATAATCTTTTTAATTTAACCCAGGAATTAATTAACCAGTATAACAATCAAGTTATTTTATTTAACGACTGCGTTTCGCGTTTTCAATAAACATAATATTTCTATTCAATTCGCTTAACGTACTCGCCATTTTCCGTATTTATCTCAATTAAATTTCCTGCTTCAATAAATAGGGGCACATTTATCTTTGCGCCGGTTTCCAAAATAACTGTCTTAGTTCCAGCTTGAGCTCTTTCGCCCTTAAGTCCTGGCGGAGCTTCAATAACTTTTAATTGAACTTTTATTGGCAAAGAAATGTTAATTACTTTTTTATCAAAAATTATGCCCTCAACAATCTGACCGGGTTTTAGAAATTTACATCCCAAGCCAATTTGACTTGCGGTAAAATAAAAACGCTCGGAGGGATTTTCTTCCCGGCAAAAAAAGAATCTCTCTCTATGAGAATAGAGAAACTTTGCCTTAAACTTAAAAATCTCTGCTTCTTCAAAAATATCGCCTTGATGAAAGTTCCTTGAAAAAACGTTGCCGTTTATTAAATTTCTAATTTTGCTTTGAATAACCACTCGGCGTTGAGCTTTTTTAAGTGGTCGTGCTTCAAGCACCTCATAAGGTTGGCCCTCTAAAATAATCCTTACTCCCTTTTTAATTTCATTATGGGTAAACATATTTTATGTTTGATAATTATTTTACAATTCGCCACTCAATTTCTTTTTCTTTTCCGGCGAACTCTAACCATTCCCCTTCAGGGGAAATTACATACCATTTTTTTTTGCTTTCCGACCAGACCATGGGGTTACCACGAAAAAAAGGTTTTTTAACCACTTCTTTCGGTTTTAACCTATCAAGCTCCAGCCATTTTTTAAAGACCGTTTCAATAGAGTAATCCAAGTTTCTTGATTTCGCCCATTCAGCCACCTTATCGATGGCCGCAGTCGCTTTTTTAAGCGAACCGGCTAACTCCAAAAGATGTTTTGCTGTTTTAACATATCTGGAATAGATTATTTTTCTCTTTTTAGCCGACTCTTTTATTTCTTTTAAAGTTAAACCTTTGGTGTAAAAATAATGATTGACTATTCTTTGAATGTCATTAGCTAATTTTAAAGGTAATGTTAACTGCCCCACTTTTTTTAACTTTTCTTTTTTTGTTTTTTTTGTCATTGATATTTTTCAACGCTAAATTTATAAATAAAAAATTTTTCTTTTCTTTAGTTGGGTTAATTCCGCTCTTTTGGCAAGCAATAGTTATACTATTAGTAAATTTGGCAGTAAAATCCGCTTTTATATGGAATCACACCGTTAAAGACCACATTATTATGGTTAAGGGGGTTGGTTTTAACAATGGCGCCGAATTTTTTCGGATTTAACTCTTTGATATCCCTGATTAATTCATGCTTGATTAAATATATACCGTATAGGAAAGATGGGGAAGTTCTTTTTTTAATTGGGTCAAATTGTAATTTTCGGTAGCGGCGGCAACGGCGTTAAGAATAATTTCTTGAGCGATATTTTCTTTAGTTGGTAAGTAAGTCCAATACAACCCCGCAAAGCTTACTTTTTTCAATCGTTATGAACGTTCCCACACTTTTTAAAAGTTCTGGCGGTAAATTTTCCGGTAACCAGATAATTTTTCCTTTTTTATATAACTTTCTGCTGCTAATTTAGCCAAACATACCTAAAATTTAATCAAGGATTTTATTTTATATTTTTTTAATTTTCTGCGACCCTTTAACTTTGCGAGTTCAATAAAGAATAGAATTCCAACTATCTTTCCACCCAATTTTTCAACCAAATGAGCGGCGGCTTTCATAGTTCCACCGGTAGCCAATACATCGTCAACCAGCAAAACTCTTTGTCCCGGCAAAATAGCGTCAATATGCATTTCAAGAGCTTCTCTGTCGTATTCTAAAGAATATTTCTGAGAAAGAGTTTTAAATGGTAGTTTGCCTTTTTTTCTAACAATGACTAAACCAGCTTTTAACTTATAGGCAAGGGGAGCGGCCAGAAGGAAACCCCGAGCGTCAATTCCAACCACAATATCAATTTTTTTACTTTTATACGGCAAACTTAATCTATCAATTAATATTTTAAATAATTTTGGATTGTTTAAAACCGGCGTAATATCGCGAAAAACTACGCCCTTTTTGGGAAAATCAGGAATGGAACGAATTTTATTTTTAAAAACCGATTCTTTCATAATTTAAAATTAGATACCAAATACCCCACACCAAAAGGATTTTCGTATGATAAAATTTCTGCCTGCCAATTTATACCAGATGCTTGTAGAACCCCCAAGAGAAAACAAAAAGATCTCAAGCCGCATTCAGCTGCTTGTGGATATATTTTATCCAATTTTAAAATTGTTTCTATATCTTTCTTTTTTAGGGATTTTATTAAAGTTTTATCAAACTCTGGACCATCGGGATGGAATCCGTATGGTCCATCTATCTTTAAACAGTGAGATAAATCTCCACTGGCAACAAGCGCAATTTTTAATTTTGAATTTTTAATTTTTAACTTATACAACCCTTTTCCCTTTTTAAAATAAGATTGAGGTGACTCTAAGTTTATTAAATATCGTTCAGTTTTTACCTTAAAATCTCTTACCAACAAGCATAGCGGCACGTTAAATCCCCAATCGGGGTGCGGAGAAGAAATTATTATTAAATCCGGCTTTAATTCTTTCAATTTTTTTCTTAATTTTTCTAAAGCATCAATTGTTTTTTTAACCATAATTCTTTCTTTTGATGAGCCAACCCCAGGTAAAATTATTGGTGGATGGGGAACTATACAAGTAAAAACTATTGCCATAAGATAATTGCTTAATTTATTATACCATGGCATTATAAATTAAGCAGAATTTATTTTGTTTATTTTAGGGTTAAACTTAAATCTTGGTTGCATTGGGGACATTTACCGTTTTTATCATAACGATGAATAATATAATTTATTCTGTTAATACATAAAGTTCCGCATTTTGGACAAAATGTGTTTTCAAAAAGCAAACCTGGAACATTGCCGATATAAACATATTTTAGGCCGGCTTTTTTGCCAATTTTGTAGGCTTTTTTTAAGATTTTAACAGGCGTATCAGGTAAATGGTTTATTTGCCAGGAAATAGCTCCAGAAAATTGAGTGATATGCCAAGGTATTTCTGGACCTAATTCTTCTTTAATAAATTTGGCAATTCCCTCAAAAGTTTTTTCGTCATCGTTTAAAGAAGGGATGACTAAGGTGGTGATTTCTAACCAGATTTTTTTACTTTTTAATCTTTTTAAATTATCTAAAACCGCCTGTAGTCTTCCTCCGCAATATTCTTTGTAAAATTCCTCTGACCAACCTTTCAAATCAACATTAGCTGCATTAAGATAGGGAGAAATTAAATCAAAAAGCTCTTTTGACCAAAAACCATTAGTTACCCAATTATTTTTTAAGCCAGCCTTCTTGGCTAATTTCATAATATCTAAGGCATATTCTGAAAAAACTACCGGCTCAGTATAGGTATAAGAAATACTTGGTACTTTATATTTTTTTGCCATTTTGACAATTTCTTCCGGAGAAATATTTTGGCCCTCAATTTTTCCGGTTAATTGGGGAAGTTGAGAAATATCCCAATTTTGGCACCACCTACAGCGAAAACAGCAGCCAACCGTAGCTACCGATAAAGATTGAGTTCCTGGTAGAAAATGAAAAAAAGGTTTTTTTTCAATCGGGTCAAGACGGCAAGCAACCGCTTTACCATAAACCAAAGAGTAAAATTTACCGTCAATATTTTCTCGTACACCGCATATCCCCCGCTTTCCCGGCAGAACAATACAGCAATGAGAACAGTTTTGACATTTAACTTTTTTATCCAAAAGCTCTTTATAAAGATAAGCTTCTTTCATAAAGAACAGGTTTCTTTAATTATACTTTATTTTATGTTAAAATCAATTAATTAGTGGAAATTCGTAATTTATTGGTTTTATGCGTCCTAGGGTTTTCATTGCCATCAATTTGCCAGAGGATATAAAAAATGAATTAATCTCCTTTCAAAAAAAGTGGCCGAATCTACCTTGCCGCTGGACAAAAAAAGAAAATTTACATATCACCTTGTTATTTTTAGGTCATCTCAACGAAGAAGAACTTTTAAAAACTTGCAAAATTATCAAAGAGGCGGCTTCAAGAAATAAATCTTTTTTAATAAACCTTACAAAAATTATTTATGGTCCACCCCAAAAAATATTAAAAAAGAGTTGGGTACCAAGAATGATTTGGGTGGAAGGCAAAAAAAGTAAAGAGTTGGAAGAATTACAAAGAGATTTAAAAAACTCGCTATCAGCATTTCAATCAAAACCAAGGGTTAAAGAGGGAAAAAGAGGATATACTCCTCATATTACTTTGGGTCGAATTAAACAATGGGAATTTAGACAAATTGAGCCCGAAGAGAGGCCGGAGTTTAATGAGGAGATTTCTTTAAGTTTTGAAGTTAAGTCAATTGAAATAATGGAAAGCAAGTTAAAACCAAAAGGACCTGATTATTTTGTTTTAGAATCGGTTCAATTGGTTAGAGAATAACTTTTTCTTTTAAAAATAAAACTTAAAAGAAAAATAAAAATTGTTATTCCGATAAAAGTGAATAACAAATCGTCAATCGTGTCTGTTTCACCGATTATTAAATTCTTGTAGCCCAAGAACGAGTAAGCAAAATATTCCCAGAACTCCCAGATGATTCCTATGGTTAAAGATACTGTAATGGTAAAAATTGTTAAAGTTTTAGACGTCAATCTCCATTGTTTTTTTCTGCAGAGATGTCCAAGAATAAGGAAAACTAAAGTTCCAACTACTGCACCTCCAGTTAGGTGGGTAAACCTGTCATACCAGTTAAATTTAGCATAAAATTTAAAAGTATTACCCAAAAGAGTATCGGCATAAAGTTGAAAAAGAAAAAGACCCCCTATGGCGCGCGGAAAATCAAATCTTTTTTTGTAATTTCTTTCCCACAATATCCAAATTATCAGACTAATTAAAAAGAGAATCAACCATGGAAAGTGAAGAGGAATATTAAAAATTTTGACCGTATTTAAAAAGGTGAAAGAAGAAATGAGTAAAAAAGCTATTCTGATAAAAAGATACTCCATTATTTAATTTTACCCTATTGGAAATTTTTATCAATGATAATATCTAAAGCCAAAACTATTAAACTATTGAAATTTTCAAAAAAGGGAATGTGAAAAAATGATTAAAAAAGTTTATTTTATCGGTATTGGGGGAATCGGAGTTTCAGCTTTAGCTAGGTATTATTTACAAAAAGGCTGGGGGGTGTACGGTTCTGATTTGGTTTCTTCAGAAATTACCGATTCTTTAAAAAAAATGGGGGCCGAAATTTCCATTGGTCCTCATATTTGTCCAAAGTGGAACATTAGAAAAAAGCCGGATTTAGTTATTTACAGTTTGGCAGTACCAAAAAATAATCTTGAGTTAACAAAAGCAAGAGAATTAAAAATTAAATATTTAAGCTATCCGCAAGCACTGGGGGAATTAACCAAAAACCATTTTACTATTGCAGTTTCCGGTACCCATGGTAAAAGCACAACGACTGCCATGATTGGATTATTATTAAATAAAGCTAATTTTAAACCAACGATAATTGTTGGGACAAAACTTAAAGAATTTATCAACAGTAACTGTCAAGTAGGGGAGTCTCAATACTTAGTTATTGAAGCAGATGAACATTTCGCGGCTTTTTTAAACTACCAACCAAAGATTATTGTTTTAACCAACATTGAAAAAGAACACTTAGAATTTTATAAAAATCTAAATAACATTTTAAAAACTTATAAAAAATATATTTCTTTTTTACCGGAGGACGGCGTATTAGTAGCAAACAAAGATGATAAAAATATTCTGAAAATTATTAAAAGTGAAATCTTACACGAGCGCGCCGTTCACTTTTATTCATTAAAACAAAAAGATGCAATGAAATTAAAAAAAATATTAAAAATTCCCGGACAACACAACGTTTCTAATGCTTTAGCCGCTTTAACGGTAGCTAGAATTTTAAATATTCCTGATAAAATTTCATTTGACTCTCTTTCGAAATATGGGGGTGCTTGGCGCCGTTTTGAAGAAAAAAAAGCAAAAATTAATAGTAAAAAAATAATTCTTATTTCCGATTATGCTCATCATCCAACCGAGATAAAGGTAACGCTGGAAGCGGTTCGTGAAAAATATCTTTATCAGCCCAAATTTTCTGAAAGAAAAATTGGGCAGAGGAGGAAAATTTATTGCGTTTTCCAGCCTCATCAGTACCAAAGAACATTTTTTTTATTTAAAGATTTTGTTAAGGTTTTCAAAACGGCTAAAATTGATAGAATTATCATTACCGATATTTATGATGTAGCTGGCAGAGAAAAAGGGAAAATTAAAGAAAAAGTAAATTCAGAAAAATTGGTTAAAGCGATTAAAAAGGCTGAGGTAATTTATTTGCCAAAAGAAGAACTTATTAACTATTTAAAGAAAAATTTACAAAATGGGCAAATATTAATAATTATGGGGGCAGGAGATATTTATAATTTAGTAGCAAATTTACAAAATATAAAAGAGATAAAATACAAGGTCGATTAAATAATTATTATTTTAATTATTATTATAAAAGTATGAGCATTTTATTTTGGATAATTTTAATAATAGTGGTAATTGCTGTGGTTTGGTATTTGGCAAGCAGAAGGAAGAAAACATCAAATTTACCCGAAAAACCATCTGAAGATTCATCAACTCCGTCTCCGCCACCCGCAGCGTAAACCAATTTGTTATTTTTTAAAAAGGCATTCTTGAGGGAGGATGCCTTTTTGTTGTTTTTTTATTCTGCTATGTTTTGTTTTTGTACAAAAAAAGAATTAGCCCAATTTATCTATCTTCCTCTAGTTTATTCTTTTTGTGTTTTATAGTAAATAAAAAGTGGAAAATCCAAATAATTCTTTCCCTAATATCAAAAATACATTAAAAAACGATAAATCAAGAATATGGTGGTTTTTAATGACATTCTCTGAAATTGAATCAAAACTTGACCTAACCTCTTTTGCAGCTGATTAAAAGATATTGTAAAAAATATAACAAAAATAAAATGAAAAGCGTGAACAATTAAAAATTAAACAAAAAACAATCAAAACTATTAAAATTAAAATAAAAACTATTGAAACAATAATTCCCCCGCAAACCTTCCCCGCTAAAATGCCCTGGCAAATTAACGGGGAAGGTTTGGAAGTTAAAAAATAATTATTCAACAGTTTTTTTATATAAAAAGAAACAAAGAAAGCATTTTTCAGTTTTTTGTGTAAATTTGTATAAATTGGATATGCCCTTATATATACTTTTTGGGGATAAAAAACGATTGATTAATTTTCCCCAAAGGCAGATAATTAAACTTAAAAAGGATGTATTATTAAATTAAATGGTTATATTGTTTACAATTTATTTCAGAAAGGTTAAAAACAAAAAAGAGGGGTTGGAATTTTTA
>FWPU01004380.1_pt1 | contig 33007 bp, 21 predicted proteins | sample 2228361 | NCBI WGS metagenome assembly FWPU01 (sample SAMEA103939777, study PRJEB20133) | metagenome
CGTCCCCATGGCCGGGTCGGCCATCTGCACCTTCCGCCCCAGCAGGTCGTAGGAGACCTGCGTCGGATTCCCCGCCGCATCGGTTACCTTCTTCAACAGGTCGCGGACATCGTATTCGTAGACCGTCGTGGCATACGGCGTGGCGTTCCAGTCCGGCTGGCTATAGCTCCCCAGATACTCCTTCACCCGCACCATCCGCCCCAGCGCATCGTTCTCCCGGATGACCATGTGCGCGTTCTCGTCAATCGTGGCCACTTGCCAGCCGTTATAGCGCGTCTTGACCACCGTCCCATCCGGGTAGGTCACATCCTCAACCCGTCCCAGCGCATCGTAACTCGTCTCCGTCTGCGCCCCGTTGGAATCCGGCGGGACGTAGCCGTATATCCCATAACCGCCCTCTTGCCCATGATCCCCATAGTACGGCACCCACTCCTTCTGAACCCGCCCAAAGGCATCGTAAGAGGTGCTCTTCCGGACCTCGTCGTCCAGGTAGTCATCCCCCTCCCAGCGCTCATGCACCTGGATGAGCCGTCCCAGCCCGTCGAAGAAGCGCTCCTCCCAGATCCGTTCTCCGCTTTGGCTGCTCTCCGTCCGCCGGTGAACCACCACCCGCTGCTGTCCCACCGTCCCGAAGAAGAGGTAATCCACCTCCACCGAGGGGTAGCCCTCGTTGTCCCCCGGCCTGTAGACCCTCACCACCCGCCCCAGCGGGTCGTATTCCCATCGCGTCATATCCCCGTTAAAGTCGGTGTAGGAAAGCAGCACCCCCAGCCGGTAGTCATACGTCGCCGTCTCGACCAGACTGGGGATCGGGTAGACCACCCGCTCCGGGTAGAGATGGAAACCCCTCCCGGAGAAGTTGTAGGCGATCTGGGTGGTGCGCGGCCGGTTGGGCTCGCTAAGCCGTTCGGGTATATAGGTGCTCTTGCTCTGCCGTATCCGCCCATACCCCGCATAGACCGTCTCCACCGTCCGGTTGCCGTAGGCGTCGTAGCCGTAGGCCACCTCGCTCGTCTTCCAGTACCAGTAATTCTGGTCATCCCCGTCCGGCAGAAGCCGCACCACCCGTCTCAACTCTCCTTTGCTCGGAGGACAGGTCAGGTGGCTCTCCCCCTCGTCGTAGTAGTACCAGCTCGCCGAGACCATCGTCGCCCAGTTCCCCTCCCAAACCGCCTCGGCGTTCATCCGATCCACGATCCACACGTTGGGGTCCGGGTTCGGGCAGTACCATCGGCTTGTCGTCCGGTAGACCACCCCATCCCTGTACTCCTGAATCAGGGTCAGGTTACCGTACTGGGCATCCCCCTGCATCGCCGGGTCGTACCCGTAGGTTGTCTTCTTCTCCTGGTAGGTGCCATTGTTCCGGTAGGCCTGATCTTGCTCTTGCGAGACGTAGGTAAAGGCCACCTCCGGCTCCACCCAGGTGTAGCCCCCCTGGTTGGAGGCCACCGCCACCGACGTATAGGCGTACGTATTCACCACCTCCCGGAAAAGACTCCCGCCCCCGTCTTTGTAGAGCGTCTCGTACTCCTTCCCTTTGTAGGTGTCATCCTGGTAGAAGTAGTGCACCTGTTTGTTCCCCAGCGGGTCGGTCACCTCCACCCAGCCGTGCCCCCGGAACTCCTGGCTGGGCCGGGTGCGCGGCCTGGCCGTCCCGGCATCCGGTGAAAAGCCCTCGCAGGAAGTCTCTGCCTTGAGCGGCGAGTTCCGCTGCGCGCTACTGTAGCCATACTGCCAGGTGTAGGGGTTTCCCCCCATCCCGTCCACCACATCCCGCCGGATCACCCGGTTGCGTCAGGCGGAGAGTTCGCTCACAAAGGCATAGGTATAGGTCACCTTCCCCCCATAGCCGTTGGAGACGCTCCTCAGCCGGTTCCGCCCGGGCTGGGTGCCTTGCGGGTAGTACTCGAAGGTCGTTTCCGGCAGGCAGCTCGCCCCGTCCCACCCGCACACCTTCACCCCGAGCAGCGTCAGTTTGGCCTTGTTCGGCGTGGCCGGGTCGTCATCGTAGGTGGAATAGTTATACCTCAAGTCGTAGCGGCGCACCAGTTGCCACTGCCCATCCACCTGCATGTACACTTGAATCGCCCTCAGCCGCTCGTTCTGTTGAAACCTTTGCGGACAGCGGGTAGGGTCCGCCGGGGCATAGCGATCTGCCCGCCCCTCCCGCTCCAGTTCCACCTTCGTCAGACCATCGTTGTAGAGGATCTGCGAAAGGTAGGCTGCCCGGTGGGTGCTTCTCCCCTCGCAGGTTTCCCCAGCCTCTATCGTGTACTGGTAGGTGATCGTGTTGCTGTGGACATCTCGCACCTCCGTCAGCAGCCACTTGTAAACCTGGTGATCCCAGGACGGCGGGTTCGAAGTGTAAACCACCTGCCACAACTGCCTGCCGAAGGTGTAGAGCGTCCCGTCCTTCGTCCTCATGTACCAGGCCGAAGGATTCATTCCCCCGCTATTCCAGATGCGAAAGAACGTTTCCTCCGAAGTGTGGTAGTAGCCGTCCGCCCCCACCACCAAGTCGTAACCGGCCCCGTTCAGGGTCAGACTCCAGACATCGCCGGCCGAATACCAGGAAGAGCCCTGCCCACAATCGGCGCTCCACCCCCCTACGTCCTGCCGGCCGATGCTCCCCACCTCCAGACTCCAGCCGTAGCCCACCCAGGAGGCCTGGACGTCGGCATCCCAGGAGCGCGCCGGCCAGTCCACACCCCCGCTATTGTACGAAAGCACCAGGCGCGGAGTGAGCCCACCCCGCCCCGGCGGAAGGTCGATCGGGTAGGCATAGGAGGCCGCCCCCGAAAAAAGGTCGATTTCCTGAAAGCCCTGCAACGCCGGCAGGTAGTCGTCGCTGGGAAGGCGGATGTGGCTGTTGTCGATCAGGATCTCCGAGAAATGGGTCGTCCGCGCCCGAAGCGTTCGTCCCTCCCGGTCTACCTCCGTCGGCAGGCGCACCCACTTCCCCATCCCTTCCTCCCACTGCGCCAGGAAGAACTCCTCCTCCAACCTCCCCAGCCCCTCTGCCCAGGTGTAGCGATAGGAAATCTCCACCGGGATGGGGAAAGCGGAGACCACCTCCCCGGAAGGACCCCGCGCCTCGAGCGCAAAGCGCCGTAGCGGGCGGAGGAATTCGCTCCCCTCCGCCTGCGACGCGGGGGCGGCAAGGCCGCAAGGACGCCCTTCGGCCAGGAGGGCATCGGTCACCGGACGATAGCGCACCGTGAGCGTCACCGGAACCGCCTCCGGGGGAAAGACGATGCGCACCCGTCCATCGGGAGAAAGGATTTCGCCCCCCTTCCCCGGCCGAAGGGAGGACTCGGCCGGCCCGTCGGGGAGGGGGTAGGGGACGCGCACCACCGCTGTCCCCCAGGCCTCCCGGCTCACTTCCTTCCCACGGGCCGAAAGCGCCAGCGCCACGCCCCCTTCCCACCCGGCTTCCATCCCCACCTGGGCGGAAAAAGTCAGGGTGAGGACCTGTCCGGAGGCCAGACTGCCGAAGGTCCAATGGAGCCTTCGGTCCCCGGAGGAGGAAAAGCCCCGGCAGTCGAGGCATTCCAGCCCGGTGGGAAGGGTTCCCGAGACGACGACCTCGTGCACCTCGGCTTCCCCCTCGTTGGCCAGGCGGACGGCGAAGGTAACCATGGTCCCGGCCAAAGCCTCTTCGGGCGAGGCCGTGACGAAGAGGGAGAGGGAAGGGGAATGCGGGGAGGGGGAAGAGGTGTAAGGCGCAGACATCACCGGCTTACCGGCCGGCGGGTTTACCTTATGTTGCATTGGGGGCGGCTTGGGCCCCCCCGGAAGCAGGTGCAAAGGACGAAGGGAGGAGGAGGGATACGACCAGGAAAGCACTCCCCAAAAACCGGATGATCCGCTTCATCGGACACTTCCTTTCGTCTCTTTCTGATTCCTTTGGGTTATATTTTACCATACGGCCGGCGGTTTGTCAAGTTTTTGTATTCCCTCATGGAAAATGTTCCCTCAGTGCAATTGTTCCCTCGAAAGAAGGTTCAAGGTTGAAAGTTCAAGGTTCCCTTGGAGGACGATGGACACGGAAGAAATGATGCACAGCGCGAGGGGCGCGGCGGCACCGTGCCCCTACTGTCCCCGCGAAGCCACGGCCCGCGGGGAGCTCCATCCGGTCCAAGATTCCCCATGGCCTTCCGTTTTGGGTAATCACCAAGGGTGAACAGGAAACGCCGTTTACGCAACGGTAACCTCCGGTTGACGGGGGATTGACCTGTAGGAATTAGGATAGAAACGCAAACGGAAAGCGTGGAACGAGGAAGTAACGACGAGGATACCACGCGGATGGGGCAAAGCGTTCCGCCACCTTCTCCCGGGCCAGGGTGGCGCGAACCGAGGGAAACGAAGCCCGGACCTTGCCGATAGGGCAAGGGAGAACACATAGCAAGAGGAGGAGTACCATGCGTAGCAAGATTGGAAGCTGGATCACCATCGGAATTCTCGTCCTGACCCTAGGCATTCCTTCCCTGGCCCAGGCCCAAGGCCCCGGCCTTCCGCCGGAGGATCCCCTACCGCCCGCTTCCGCAGCCCAGTCCCCGGAGGTGACCAACTCCCTTTCCATCCCGGTCTCCTTCACCGCCAAGGACGACGGGAGCGGGGTGGCCGAGGTCCATCTATGGGTTTCCTGTGGCTCTGCCCGGTGGCACGATACCGGCCTGGTCGCCTACTCCGAATCGGGCACCTTTAACTATGAGGCAGAGTGCGGAGAAGGGCTGTATCGCTTTGCCACCGTGGCAGTCGACATGGCCGGAAACTGGGAGGAACTCCCCACCGGCGAAGGAGACAGCCAGACAATCCTCGACCTGACCTCCCCCCAGTCCCAGGCCAATAGTCCGATCTTTCTCCGGAGTTCGGTCATCCCGGTCTCCTTCACCTACTTTGACAATCTCAGCGGCATCGCCGAGGTGCACCTCTGGGTAGCCCACCCCCTTGCCGGCGGATGGCGAGATAGCGGCCTGGTCTACCGGCCGAATCCCGACGATACCGGCTTTGTCTTCCACTACAGGGCTGCCTATGGAAGCGGCCTCTACTTCTTCGCTACCGTGGCCGTGGACCGCGCCGGGAACTGGGAAAAGTTGCCCGAAGGCGAGGGCGATACCCGGACCTACCTGGAGTACGTCTCGCCCGATGTTCGCTCGCGTCCGCCGGCCGTGGACCCCTTCCCGCCGACCTCCTTCGCCCAGTCGCCGAACTTTGCCAATACCTCGACCATTGCCGTCTCCTACCTGGCCCAGGACCAGGGTCTGGGCGTCTCTCGGGTCTACCTCTGGGCAAACTGCGGCAAACTGGGCTGGCACGATACCGGCCTCTTTTCCCAGAGCGCCGTCGGTGTGTTCCACTATACGCCGGAATGCGGTGAAGGAATCTACCGCTTCGCCACGGTAGCCGTAGATCGAGCCGGCAACTGGGAGGCGCTGCCCAGCGGCGAAGGCGATGGACAAACCATCCTCGATATCACCCCACCCCAATCTCAGGCCAGCAGCCCTTATACGGCCTTCGGCCTGCCTATCCCGGTCTCCTTCGACTACCAGGATGAGGGGAGCGGCGTCGCCGAAGTGCACCTGTGGGTACGGCCGCCCAATTCGTCTGCTGGGTGGCATGACACAGGCATGGTCTTCAGGCCGAACACTCCCGCGCTGCCGATCTTTCTCTACAACGCCAACGACGGCAACGGGAGCTATTGCTTCGCCACGGTAGCCGTGGACTATGCCGGGAACTGGGAGGAACTGCCCGCCGGCGACGGGGACACCCAAACCTACCTGGATATGCCCGGCCCCATCCAGCCGCCTTCCCCTGACCGGACGCGGCCGACACGCTAGAGGTCATCGCCCCACCGTCCCCTCGTCTGGGAAGCAGGGCGGAGCGGGTTTTCGACCCGCTCCGCCCCCCTTGAAAATAGCGCCATACCTCCGCCGGCCGGCCCGAAAGGGCCACCCTGCTCGGATCGGCTAGTCCGGTCGTATCAGGCGGTATCCCAGACCGCGGACGGTCTGGATACAACGCGGATGGGCCGGGTCTTTTTCGATCTTTTGGCGCAGCCGCCAGATATAGAGCTTCAGGCTGGCCCGATCTCCGCTGTATTCATAGCCCCAGACGGCTTCCAGGATCTGGTCATGGCCGAGCAGCCGGCCGGCATTGCGCACCAGGTAGATCAACAGGCGCAACTCCAGCGGCCGCAACTTCAGGCGCTCTCCCCTCACGAGCACCTCCCCGGCCAGGAGGTCTACAGCCAGGTGCCCTCCATCGAAGGTGAACCGTTGGGGAGTCGGCTCGGGGGCAACGCGTGCCCGTCGCAATGCCGCCCGCACCCGGGCCTGCAGTTCTTCCAGAGCCACCGGTTTCACCAGGTAATCGTCCGCCCCCAGGTCCAACCCCTTCACCCGGTCCTTGACCTGCCCTCGGGCCGTGAGCATAAGCACCGGAATATCGGTCAACTCCCGGATGCGCCGGCAGATTTCCCAGCCATCCATATCCGGCATCATCACGTCCAGGATCACCAGGTCCGGGCGCTCTGCGTAGAGGAGACGCAACGCCGTCGGGCCATCCTGAGCCGTAACTACGGCGTAGCCTTCCTCCTGCAGGACCTCGGCCAGGCTCCGGCAGACATAGGCGTCGTCATCCACCACCAGAATCTTGTCCTTTTCGGTTGGCACAATGCCGCTCCGGAAAAAGTGCTCAGGACCGCCAGATCCGCCCTAAAGTTTACTACGATAGGGTTTTTCCGTCAAGAACGGCTTGACGGCCCAGCCCAAGTGTGCTAACGTAGGGGCGAATTTCGACCCTATCTTTGCCGGAGAGCGTTGCGGAGGTGAAGAATGCGGTGGCTGTGCCTCAGCCGCCGATCCTTATCCCTGGCTTTGCTGGCCTTGCTGATCGTGGGGAACATACAGGCCCCAGCGGTGCGGGGCATAGGCCTCCCCCGGGTCTTCCCAGGGAGGGAAAACATCCCGGCCGGCCCCACCCTGGTCGAATCCGACAACCGGCATATCGTCCTGGAGTGGACCGCGCCGCCCTACCAGGCCTCGGTTGTGGAAATCGAAGGGCAGACCTTCCAGCGTCTCTCCATCCCATCCTGTCCCCCTGCCGGCCGGCCCGGTGAACCGGAACTGGCCGTCTGCACCGCCGTTTTGGGAATTCCTCCAGATGCCTCCCTTTCCCTGCGGATCTTGGAGGCGGAGAGCCTTTCGCTTCCGGGAACGTGGCTTCTGATACCCCTCCCCGAGCCGGTCATCGAGGAAAAAGTGCCCTGGACCGGGCCAGAGTCCATCCGTATTGTGGGAGAACGTTACCTTCTAGGGCCGGCCTACCGGAACGACGCCCCCTTCCCCCCCCAACCCGCCGCCCTGGGCGAGCCGGCCTTTCTGCGGCATCAACGGCTGGTCTCGGTCTCCTTTTTTCCCTTCCAATACTTTCCCCAGAGCGGACGTCTTCTCTATTTCCCTCGCCTGCGCCTGGAAATCGCCTTCGGGGAAAGCCACGAGGTCATGGGCGAGGTCGCCGAACCACCTGACTACGAGCACCTTCTGGCGCACACCCTGCTCAACTATGCCCAGGCCCGCTCCTGGCGCCGGATGACCTCCATCCCCTTCGACCTTCCGCCATCGCCCCCAAGCCCCGGCTTCCGCATCCCGGTAGTGCAGGAGGGGCTGTACCGGCTGACCTACCAGCGGCTACAGGAGGCCGGCCTGCCGGTGGACGAGCTGGACCCCCGTACCTTCCGCCTCTTCCGCTACGGGGAAGAGGTGGCCATCCGCGTCCTGGGGGAAAAGGACGGGCGCTTTGATTTCCAGGATGCCCTCCTCTTTTACGGCCGGTCGCTTTCCGGTAATCGCTACACCGACGCCGAGGTCTACTGGCTGACCTACGGAGGCGAACCCGGCCGGCGTATGGCACAACGCGACGGCACACCCGGCGGAGGCACCGTGCCCACTTCTTTCACCACGGTTGAACATCTGGAGGAAAATCACCTCTATTACTCCATCATGCCCTGGCGCCCCGACCACGACCACTGGTTTTGGAACTATACCTACCCGGAGGGTGGGGTTTTCGCCCAGACCTATTCCTTTCCCGCCCACCCCCTCGCCGGAGAAGCCTATACGGCTACCCTCCGCCTGCACCTTCACGGCGGCAACCGAGATGATGGGGTGTACCCGGACCACCACATCCGCCTTTTCCTGAACGATACGCTCCTAGGAGACCTCTGGTGGGATGGGCGGGTGGAACTCACCCCGACTTGGACCTTTTCCTCCGCCCTGCTCCAGCCTTCGGGAAACACGGTGCGCATCGAGGCACCCGGAGATACCGGGGCGGTTGCCGACTGGGTCGTCTATGACTGGCTGGAACTGGAGGAACGTCGGCTCTTTGTCGCCGAAGGAGACCGTCTTCCCTGGGAAGGCCCGGCCGGCATCTGGGAATATCACCTCACGGATTTTTCCCGGCCGGAGATCGTTCTCCTAGACGTCACCGATGCCGTCGCCCCGATCGAGATCATCAGCGCCACGGTCATCCCGGTGGGCTTGACCTACTCCCTCCATTTTACCGATGTCGCTACCCGGACGACGCGCTACCTGGCCGTGGCCGCGAGCCGGGCGCTAGAGCCGGTCTCCATCGAGCCGGCCGACCCCGCCGACCTGCGCAACCCGGCCAACGGGGCCGATATGCTGATCATCACCCATGGCGACTTTTATACCCAGGCCCAGGCTCTGGCTTCCCTCCGCGCCGGCCAGGGATGGCGCGCCCGGGCCGTGGACGTCCAGGACGTGTACGACCTCTTCGCCTATGGCCGGCGCACCCCCGAGGCCCTCCACGACTTCCTAGCCTATACTTACGGAAACTGGCTTCCTCCGTCCCCCTCCTACGTCGTCCTCCTGGGCGACGGCCATTTCGACCCCAAAGACTACCGGAGGTACGGCCTGCGCGCATATATTCTGCCCTACCTGGCCTTTGTAGATCCCTGGATAGGGGAAACGGCCGCCGACAACCGCTATGTCTGCCTGAGCGGGGAGGACCTCCTGCCCGATATGCACCTGGGCCGGTTACCGGCCAACACGCCCACCGAGGCTCAGACGATGGTGAACAAAATCGTGGCCTATGAGGGCTCTCCGCCCCCCGGGGACTGGCGAAGGCAGGGCCTCTTCATCGCCGATAACCCCGACCAGGCCGGAAATTTTCCAGACCTCTCGGATGCCCTGATCGCTGGCTTCTATCCGCCGCCTTACCAGGCGCAGAGGGTCTATCTGGGAACTACATGCGCTTATCAAAACCCCTCCGCAGAATGCCGCAACCAGATTCTCTCGGCCATCAACGAGGGCCGCTTGCTGGTCAACTATATCGGCCACGGCGGAATCTGGCTTTGGTCCAACGAACGTCTCCTGGATAACTTTGCCCTGCCCCAACTATCCAATGCGCCCTACCTGCCGGTGGCCCTGGCCATGACCTGTTACGAGGGGATGTATCACTGGACCTTCCTGAACCCGAACTACTTTTCCCTGGCGGAAACCTTCCTGCGGGCCGAAGGTAAGGGCTGGGCGGCCTCCTGGTCCCCTACCGGCCTGGGCGTGGCGACCGGGCACCACTATCTGAACGAAGGCTTTTTCCAGGCCGTTTTCCTGGATGACGAACCTCGCCTGGGGCCGGCCACACTGGCCGGAAAGTTGCGTCTATGGCAGGTCGGCACCTGGCGGGACCTCCTGGACACCTATATCCTCCTGGGCGATCCGGCCCTGGAGATGCCCCTCCTAGAGACCGATCTGGCGCTGGAGAAGACGACCTATCCTCAAACACCCCTGCAGCCCGGCGACCCCCTTACCTTCACCCTGCGCCTGTCCGCCGCCGGCCCGGCCACCGCCCACCACGTTGTCCTGACCGATACACTCTCTTCCTGGCTTGTCAGTCCCACCGTCTGGGCCACCGGAATCACCTTGACCCGGCGGCCGGACACGCGCTATGTATGGGATGCGGAGGACCTGGTCGCCGGCCAGGCCGGCACCGTCACCGTCACTGCTCACCTCTCCTGGCAGTCCCCCGCCGGCCTTCTCATCAACCAGGCCCGTGTGGCCACCACAGCGAGGGAAACCGATGCCCAGAACAATGCCGATACGGCGACCTGGCTCATCATCCCCGGGCCGCCCTACCAGATTTCGGTTACGGCCACGCCTCCGACCCTGCCGGCCGATGGCACTTCCCTTGCCCTCATCCGCGCCCTGGTCGTGGATACCGCCGGAAACCCGGTGGCCGACGGCACACCCGTGGCCTTTGCCACCGACGCCGGCACCTTCCTCGACGGCAGTGCCCACTATACGGGGACCACCAGCCAGGGGACGGCCGAGGTCTTTTTGCGGGCCGCCGGCCAGGTGGCTACTGCTACCGTTACGGCGACTTCCGCACAGGCCGTAGGCCAAGTACGCGTCCCCTTTGTCTCCACGGCTCCTCATACCATCCTGGTGGAGGCCCATCCTACCGCCATCCCGGTCACCGGAACGGCGCAGATTACCGCCACGGTGCGGGATGCGCTGGGCCACCCGGTACAGGATGGCACCGCCGTCTCCTTCACCACCTCGCTCGGCACCCTCACGCCCACGGTGGCGGAGACCGCTGCCGGGATCGCCCGAAGCACGCTGTACGGCAAAGGTCTCTCCGGCCTGGCGACCGTCCTGGCCCGCAGCGGCAACGCCGCCGGCACGGCCTCGGTGCGCATCGGCGAAGGGAGCAGTTTCACCTTGACGCTGGCGGCCAACCCGCCGGCTATCCCCGCCGATGGGCAAGCGCAGGCTACGATCACGGCCACACTCGAACGCGCCGACGGGCAGCCGATCACCCTGACCTACTGGATTTCGTTCAGCACCAACCTGGGCAAGATCCCCTCCCGCTCACTCGCCATAAGCGGGACCACAACCGTCTTCCTCACCGCCGGGACGACCGCCGGCAGCGCCATCATCATCGCCGCGGCCCAGCGTGCCTCGGCTTCGACGGCCGTGTTGCTCCTGCCCGGCGAAGCATCCGTCCTCACCTTGACGGCCGAGCCGACCGAAGTGCCGGTGGGAGGGAGGCAGTCCACGCTGCTTGCGGTCGTGCGCGATGCCTACGGCAACGCCGTGGCCGACGGCACGCCCGTAACTTTCAGTACCACGCTGGGGACGGTGTCGCCGACCCTGACGACCACCCGGAACGGAGAGGCCTGTTCCTGGCTCACCTCGGGCAACCGGGTCGGTATCGCTACGGTCCTGGCCCGATCCGGCCCGGCCAACGACACGACGGCGGTGCGCTTTTTGCCGCTTCTTCCGGCCACGCTGACGCTGGTGGTCTCCCCCTCCGTCATCGTCGCCGATGGCATCTCCAGCGCCACCCTCTCGGCCTGGGTCGCCGATGCCTTCGGCAACCCGGTGGCGGACGGCACGGCGGTGCACTTTTTTACGAGCCTGGGCCACGTCCGGCCGGCCCAGGCAGGCACGGTGGCCGGATGGGCCACAGCGGTGCTGACCGGCACCCAGGTGGGCACGGCCACAGTGTGGGCGCGGACCGGCGGACTGGAAGCGCGGGAGATCGCGTCTTTCATCCCCGGCGCACCGGCCCATATTCTGGTTATTGCCTCGCCCTCCAGCCTCTACGCCAACGGAGTGAGCACGGCGACGGTCACGGCCTATCTACGGGATGCGCTGGGCCACCCGGTGGCCGACGGCACGCCGGTGACCTTCACCACCTCGCTGGGAACGATCGCTCCGACGTGGACGTGGGCGGAGGGCGGCCGGGCTCAGGCCATCCTCCGCTCCGGGTATGAGGAAGGCTGGGCACAGATTCGGGCGAGCAGTGTCTCGGCCTGGGGAGAAACGCAGGTGCACTTTTTCTTGCATCGTATCTATTTGCCGCTGGTTAGGCGTGGGGGGGCCGGTCCGCCGGCCCGATGATGGAGGATAGATGAAGGATCGAATTTGCTTGCATCCGGATGTGGCGAGGGCCCTGGAGGAAGGACGACCGGTGGTAGCGCTGGAGTCGAGCCTGATTGCCCACGGTTTGCCCTATCCCCGCAACCTGGAAGTGGCCCGCCGAATGGAGGAGGTGGTACGGCAGGCCGAGGTTATCCCGGCCACGATAGCCATCCTGGAAGGAAAGGTTCGGGTAGGCTTGACGGCGGAGGAACTGGAACAGGCCGCTGCTCCCGGCCGGCTGAGCAAGGTCAGCCGGCGCGATATCCCCCTGGTTGTGGCCCGGGGCGGCTACGGAGGCACCACGGTGGCTGCCAGCATCTGGGTGGCCGAGCAAGTGGGCATCACCGTCTTCTCTACCGGTGGCATCGGCGGCGTCCATCGGGGGGCTCCGCAAAGTTTCGACATTTCTTCGGATCTACCGGCGCTGGCCCAGACCAACGTCATCGTCGTCTGCGCCGGAGCCAAGTCGGTGCTCGATATCGGCCTGACACTGGAACAACTGGAGACGCTGGGCATTCCCGTCCTGGGCTACGGCACGGCCGAATTCCCGGCCTTTTTCTCCCGCCACAGCGGTTTTCCTGTGGACCTGCGCGTGGAGACGCCGCAGGAGGTGGCGGAGATCGCCCGGGCCAAATGGGAACTGGGGATGCGCGGGGCGGTGGTGGTGGGGGTGCCTATTCCGGCCGAATCCGGCATGGACTTTCAGGAGATGGAAGAGGTTATCCGGCGAGCCGTCCACGAGGCCCGACGAGAGGGCATCCATGGCCGTGCCCTGACCCCCTACCTCCTGGCAGCAGTGGAGCAGGCCACCGGAGGACGCAGTGTCCAGGCCAACGAGGTCCTCCTGGTGAACAACGCCCGGGTGGCCGCCCAGATTGCCCTGTCCTGGGTGGCAGGACGGCGGTAAGGAGGTCCGATGACAGCCCTTTGCGGCCGACGGGCCGACCGGCGAAACGTTGTCGCCCTGGGGTTGGTCAGTTTCCTGACCGATATCTCCAGCGAAGTCACCCTGACCTTTCTCCCACTTTTTCTTAAGGAAGTTCTGGGAACGGCCTCGGCCCTGATCGGAGTGATCGAAGGACTGGCCGAAAGCACCGCCACCCTGCTCAAGTTCGTTTCCGGCTGGCTCTCCGACCGGCTAGGCCGGCGCAAGGCCCTGACCCTGGTGGGCTACGGTCTTTCGGCGCTTTCCAAGCCTTTCCTCTACCTGGCCGGCTCCTGGGGGCCGGTGCTGGTCCTCCGTTTTGCAGATCGGGTCGGCAAGGGGATACGGACCGCTCCACGCGATGCCCTGGTGGCCGATTCGGCGGCGGAGAGGGGATGCGGCCGGGCCTTTGGCCTGCATCGGGCGCTGGATACGGCCGGCGCGGTCTGGGGTACCGGTATCATCGCCATCGTCGTCTACCTGAGCCAGCAGATGGGGGCAGCCCTGAACCGTTTGACCTACCAACGGTTGGTCCTCTGGGGTATCCTTCCCGGCTTCCTGGCCCTCCTGATCCTGGCCTTCTTCGTGCGAGAAATCCGCCCGGTCTCCCCCAACGGTCGAATTCACCTCTCGCTGCGAGGCTTCGACCGACGCTTTTATATTTTCCTAATATCGCTAATTCTTTTCACTTTAGGCAACTCCAGCGATGCCTTTCTCCTCCTACGGGCCCGCACACTGGGGTTGACCACGCTGCAGGTGGCCTTGATGGCGGTGGCCTTTAACGGGGTCTACAGCCTGCTTTCGATGCCGGCCGGGAGCCTTTCCGACCGCGTTGGCCGGCGGCGGCTCATCCTCCTGGGATGGATGGCCTATGGCCTCATTTACCTGGGCTTTGCCCTGGCGGGAAGCGCGTTGCAGATGGCGCTTCTTTACATCCTCTATGGCCTGTACTATGCTGCCTTCGAGGGCACCAGTCGGGCACTGGTGGCCGACATTGTCCCCGAGTCGGCGCGGCGGGGTACGGCGTATGGGGTTTATCATGTGGCCGTGGGCATCACCGCCTTTCCGGCCAGTGTGCTGGCCGGCCTGCTCTGGGACTTGTTCTCGCCGGCGGCGGCCTTTTACTTCGGCGCGGGAATGTCCCTCCTGGCCGCCGTCGTCTTCGGACTGGGCGTGCGCCTGCGGGAGGCATAGGATGCCGGAAGTACGGACGCATCGTGATACGCCCCTCTACGTCGTTCGGAAGGGCCGACCGGAGGACCTGGACGACGTCCTGCGGCTATGGATGCAGATGGGCGAGTTCCACGCCACCTTGGACTCATCTCTGAGGATGCGCACCGACACCGAAGGGCAGGAGAGCATGCGCCTTTTCCTGCAGGCCTCCCTGGAAAGCCCGGACAGTTGCCTCCTGGTGGCCGAAGTGGCCGGTAGGGCGGGATTGGCCGGCTTCCTCCTGGCCCATGTCCGCACCGCCTCGCCGATCGCCCTGCCACCCACCACCGGCTACATAAGCGATATCTGCGTGGAAGAGAGTCTCCGTCGCCAGGGCATCGGCCGGGCACTGTACCGTGCGGCCCAGGAGTGGTTCCGGGAGCACGGACAAAGCGTCATCCGCCTGAACGTGGCCACAGCCAACCCGGTCTCCCAGGCCTTCTGGCGGGCCATGGGGGCGGTGGAGCAAATGGTGGTGATGCGGATCGAGCTGTAGGACAATTGGACAATTTTCTTCTCCTGTGGTAGAATGGCGGTAACTATTCGGACAGGTAGTTCGGTCAACGAATTCGCAACGAATAAACGAATTCTATTGCACTTGCCGATTTGTTTCTTTGTTTTGTTGTTCGTTGACAGCAGGGCTGAGTCGTTACGAAGGGTGGAGAAATTTTTCAGGAGGTGAAAGATGACGACCGCTCATCCCTCTACCGTTGCCGTCTGGCTGCGCGGCATGCGCGCTCCCTTTTTCACCGCATCCATCATACCGGTGGTGGTCGGTGGGGCGGTGGCCTTTTACACCACCGGCAGTCTGGACTGGGGGAAGTTTCTCCTGACCCTTTTGGGGATGGTGGCGCTCCACGCTGCGGCCAACATCCTCAACGACTATCTGGACTATAAAAGCGGCTGCGACCCCAACAATCCGGCCCGCACCATCTTCAACGGCGGCAGCAATGTGATCGCCGATGGGCTGCTGAGCGAACGGGCCATGCGGAATGCTGCCCTGCTGGCCTATGCGATCGGGGCAACCTGCGGCCTGATCCTGGCCGCCCTGATGGGCCGGCCGGGTTGGGTGGTCCTTCTTCTGGGAGCCATCGGGGTGGCCATCAGTTACACCTATACCAGCCGGCCCATTTTCCTGGCCGGCCGGGGGCTTGGGGAAATCGGCGTGGGCCTCTCCTTCGGCCTCCTGGCCGTCCTGGGCACTTATTTCGTGCAGACCGGGATGTTTTCCTGGAGCGCCTTCTTCGCCTCCCTTCCGGTGAGCGGACTCATCGTAGCCGTCCTCTGGATCAACCAGTTCCCCGATGTCCCGGCCGACCACGCGGTGGGCAAGAACAATCTGGTGATCCGCCTGGGTCGGGCCCGCGCCCGCTATGGCTACCATGCACTGCTGGGGCTGACCTACGGGGCGGTGATCCTGGGAAGCATCCTACAGGTGCTCCCTCCCTGGGCATTGCTCTCCCTGGGCACTCTGCCGCTGGCCCTGCGTTCGGCCTATCGCCTACACCGCCATTACCAGGGGGACAGGGTCCTCCTTCCGGCCCAGGCCGGCACGATCCAGGCCCACCTGCTGACCGGTCTGCTGCTGATGCTGGGGCTGATCCTGGGTCGGGTGCTGGGCTAACGAGCCGCAAACTGTCGCCGGGTAGGCAAAGGCATTGCCTTCGCCTACCCGGTGTTCGTTTTCGGAAGCCTAGAAACGCTGGCGGCCCGCGAGATTGCCAGGGGGGCATTGCCTTCGCCTACCCGGTGTTCGTTTTCGGAAGGGCTTGATCGGGCTTCACGGATTCCATGCAACGCTCTGTCAAAAATTGTGCGTAGGGGCAAGTCGCCAACTCGCCCTTACGGCCACATCTCCCGGGCGGACGTTCCTTTTGCCACACGGATTTCTCAAGTACGGGCACCTTTCCATCAGACCAGACTCACCTGGCTGTTGTCTGCAAGCAAAAATTTATGCGTTCGCGGCAGGTGGTCGGCCCGCAGGAGGGTGATGTTGCGCCCAAAGACGCTGTCATCGATGCGCCCATCAATGTTACAGATCGTACAGCCATCCATGATGATGCTGTGCTCGATCTCGCTGTGCTCGATACGCACCTCCCGGCCGATGGAGGTAAAGGAGCCGATGAAGGAATCCACGATGCGGCTCTGCGCCCCGATGATCACCGGCCCGCGCACTGTGCTGTTGATGATCTGAACGCCGTCCTCCAGAATGACATCGCCGATGATCTGGGACCGCTCGTCAACGACGACATCTGCGCCGATGCCCGTCTCGATCTGGCGCAGGATCAGGCGGTTGGCCCGCAGCATGTCGGCGGCGTTTCCCGTATCCACCCACCACCCCTGGACGAAAAAGGGCATGACCGTTTCGCCCCGTTCGATCAACCCTTGAATGGCGTCGGTGATCTCGTACTCCCCGCGCCAGGAGGGTTGCAGGCGATCGATCACCTCAAAGACGGTGGGTTCGAAGATATAAGCCCCGGTCAGCGCCCAGCGGCTCTTTGGCTCCCTGGGCTTTTCCACCACCCGGACGACGCGGTCTCCCTCCAGTTCGGCCACGCCGTAGGCCCGGGGGTCATCCACGGCGTAGAGAAAGGTCATCGCCGCCGGCCGATGGAGATGGAAGAGTTTGACCGCTTCCTTCAGGCCGTACTGAAAGATGTTGTCTCCCAGGTACATAAGGAACGGCTCGTCCTGGATAAAGCCCTGGGCAACCTTGGCGGCGTGGGCCAATCCCTTGGGCTCCTCCTGCACGATATAGGAGAGGCGAATGCCCCAACGTTCTCCGGAACCCAGTTCCCGGACAAAGTCGCTACGGTTCTCCCCGACGACGATGCCGATCTCGGTGACGCCGGCCTCGATGATGGACTCCAGGCCGTAGAGCATGACCGGCTTGTTGGCGATCGGGATGAGGTGTTTGGCGTTGCTAAAGGTCAGCGGGCGCAGGCGCGTCCCCCGACCGGCACACAGGACAATTGCCTTCATCGCTTTCTCCTTTGGCCGACCCGTTCCACCCGTTGTGGGTCGGGCAGCCTCACCCAGGGGGCACGTGCCACCGTGTCCCCCTATGCCCTTACATGCCAGCGCCGAACTTCGTATAGGACCACCGACCCGGCCACGGCAGCGTTCAGCGACCCCACCTGGCCGGCCATGGGCAGATACACCAGGCCATCGCAGCGCTCCCGCACCAGGCGGCGCAGCCCGCTCCCCTCGCTGCCCACGACGATGGCGCTCGGGCGGGCCCAATCTACCTCCGTATAGGGGAGGGCCTGGGGAACCTTCTCCAGCCCCCACACCCATATCCCGGCTTCCCGCAGCCGGCCTATCGCCCGCACCAGGTTGTTCACCCGGGCGACGGGCAGGTGCTCGCAGGCCCCGGCCGAGGACCGGACCACGGCCGGCGTGATCGCCACCGCCCTATCCTTCGGCAAGATGACCCCCTGGACCCCGACCGCCTCGGCCGTGCGCAGAAGTGTCCCGACGTTCTGGGGGTCCTGGAGGTGGTCCAGGAGGAGCAAGAGGGCCTGGGGCCCGGCGTCCACCGCGGCGGCTACGATTGCCTCCAGGTCCACATACGGATAGGGGCCGGCCTCCAGGAGAAGGCCCTGGTGTTCCCGGCTGCTAGCCGGCCGGCATAGGGGCACAACTCGTTGTGCCCGTACTTCGCCGCGCGGCCACACCTCGACCGGGCAACCCCGTTCGCGGGCCAGGGCCAGCGTTTCCTTTATCCGGGCATCATGCTGCACGCCTTCGGCCAGGACGAGGCGGTAAAAGGTCCGCCGGCCGGCCCGCAGGGATTCGTATACTGCGTTACGTCCGTAAAGGGTTTCTTTCACTTGTGATATACGGGCGCAAACGGCATTGCGCCCCTACGCCCTCCTGTATTGTAGTGGCTTTCTACTGCCATGATACCATAGGTACTTCCTTTTGTCATCCTTAGATTGATGCGTCCCCAGGTCCGCGTCAAATCAAATGATCATGTTCCCTCAGGATGATCGTTCTATCAAATGATCATCCTACCGGAGTTACGGCCTCCTCGGAAATTGTATACACTTCGGCGTCAGTACGGGCACGGCGACGCCGTGCCCCTCACGCTTGCCGGCGAGAAGGTCACGGCGTTTGAGGATTCGCGGGTACGGGCATCCCGTGAGACGCCCCTACCCGCCCGTCAATGTGCATCGTTCCTTCCGTGTCCATCGTCTTCCAAGAGAACATCGAACTTTCAACCTTGAACTTTCAACCTTGAACCTTCTTTCGAGGAAACTATTGCACTGAGGGAACATTTTACATGAGGGAATACGGCCCCTTGACACTATCTCCCCCTGTGTTATACTAAAGCAAGAAACAACGTCCATCACGACCGATCTTCCGGAGGGATGCTTGTGGCGGGCGCATCGGCAGCCTGCCTCGTCGTCGGGCAAGCGGTATGCCCATGGGGAGGAATATGACGACCACCATCGCCTTATGGCCTGTAGCCGTGGAAGCCTTTCGGGCGCTTGGACGGCACTATGGCCCGGCCATGGATCAGGCCGCGGCTGCACTGGGGCTTACCGGATGGTCTGGATGGCTCTTAACAGCCCTGACGTTTGCCCCCGAACCTGTTTCTGCCCGGCGGCTGCGCATGCGTTCCCCCTATACTTCGGCCCGATGGTACAACGAGCAATTTTCCAGGGCCGTAGAGCAGGGCCTCCTGACCCCAGGTGCGGAGGAAGAATACTTCCTGACCCCGTGGGGAGAGCAGGCGGCGAGACGTATCGTTCAAGCGGCCTATGCGAAGATGGCAATGCTTCAGCCCATCCCTCCAACCGAACTGGAACATCTGGCCGGCCTCCTTCATCGCCTGCTGGTCTCCTGTTTGGCTGCACCAGAACCGCCGGGGAAGTGGTGCCTCCGTTATTCCCGGCGACTTGATCCCGGAGATGATGCCCACGTTGTGGTCCGTGTCGATCAATACCTGACCGACCTGAGTGCCTATCGCGACGATGCCCATCTGGCCGCCTGGCAGCCTTATCATATGGAGGGCCACGCCTGGGAAGCCTTTACCTGCCTCTGGCGTCGAGAAGCCACAACGCTGGATGGGCTATATCAGAAACTGGAGCGCCGTGGATATTCGCGAGATGAATACGGGCAAGCCCTGGAAGACTTGCTGCAGCGTGGCTGGATCGAAGTAAAAGAAGGGGAGTACCATCTGACTGCCCTGGGAAATGCGGTTCGTCAGGCTGCCGAGGACGCCACCGACCGGTATTTTTACGCTCCGTGGTCTTGCCTGAGCCGGGAGGAAACGGAGGCGTTGCGGACCGGACTCTTACACTTCCGTGATGGTTTACAGGGCGAAAGCCAGGTCGCCCCCTAGCACGGTCGTATATCTGGAGGTACCCCATGAAGGCGGTGATCATGGCCGGCGGGCAGGGCTCCCGCCTGCGACCGCTGACGATCAACCGACCCAAGCCGATGGTTCCCCTGGTGGACAAACCGGTGATGGCCCACATCATCGGCCTGCTCCGGCGACACGGCTTCGCCGAAATCGCCGTCACACTGCAATTTATGGCCGACCGGGTGCAGGACTATTTCGGCGATGGGAGCCACTTGGGCGTCCACCTGCACTATTTCATCGAGGAGATGCCCTTGGGCACGGCCGGCAGTGTCCGGCAGGCCCATGCCTTTCTGGACGAGCCCTTCCTGGTCATCAGCGGCGATGCCCTCACCGATTTCGACCTGGAGAAGGTGTTGGCCTTTCACCGCGAGCGTAACGCTGCCGTGACCATCACCCTGACACGGGTACCCAACCCGCTCGAATACGGCGTGATCATCGTGGACGAGGAAGGGAGAGTGCGCCAGTTCCTGGAAAAGCCCTCCTGGAGCGAGGTCTTTTCCGATACGGTCAACACGGGCATTTATGTGCTTGACCCGCGCCTTCTGGACGATATTCCGCCCGATCGTCCTTTTGACTTCAGCCAGGACCTTTTTCCCCGCCTCCTAGGGCGAGGAGAACCGCTCTATGGCTACATCGCCTCCGGCTACTGGTGCGACATCGGCAACGTGCAGGAGTATATGCGGGCCAGCACCGACTACCTGGAGGGCAAGGTAAACCTGGAACGCAGCGGCATCGAGGTGCGGCCGGGCCTCTGGTGCGACCCCGAGGTGGAGCTCTCCTCCGAGGCGATCATCGAGGGGCCGGTCTATCTGGGGTATGGGGCCAAGGTCCGGGAGGGCACCGTCATCTACGGACCCTCGGTTGTGCGCGATTTCACCATTCTGGAGAGTCGGGCCCATGTGGACCGCTCGATCATCTGGCGGAACTCATATGTGGGAGAGCGAGCCGAACTACGCGGGGCCATCGTCGGCCGGCAGTGCACGATCAAGCGGCGGGCGATGGTCTTTGAAGGCGCCGTGATCGGGGACGGCACCACCGTGAACGCCGGGGCGATCATCCAGCCGGGGGTGCGCATCTGGCCGGACAAGGAGATCGAAGAGGGGGCGACCGTCTCCACCAGCATCATCTGGGGGGCGCAGGGGCGCAAGGTTCTCTTTGGTCGCTATGGAGTGAGCGGGCTGGTCAATGTGGACATTACCCCGGAGTTTGCCGCCCGGTTGGGGGCGGCCTACGGGGCCACCTTGCGGAGGGGGGCCGTGGTGACGATGAACCGGGATGCCCATTATACCCCCCGGATGATCAAACGGGCACTCATCTCCGGGCTGCCCTCGGCCGGCGTGCATGTAGCCGATCTGCATTCTGTACCGATTCCGGTGGCCCGCTACGTGACCCATGCCCTGGGGATGGCCGGCGGAATCCATGTGCGCCTTTCTCCCTTCGACCGCCGGGTGGTGGACATCCTCTTCTTCGACGAGCGTGGCCTGGACCTAGGGCCTTCTGCCCAGCGGAAGATCGAGCGCATCTTTTTCCAGGAGGACTTTCGCCGGGTCTATCTGGACGACATCGCCCGCATCTACGACCCGCCCCAGGTGGAAGAGCATTATCTGACCGCCTTCCGCCGCAGCCTGGACATGGAACTTTTGCGTTCGTTCGGGAGGCAGATGCGCCTGGTGGTGGACTATGCCAACTCCAGCGGAGCCAAGGTCCTGCCGGCCATCCTGGACGAATTGAACTGCGATGTGGTCTCCCTCAATTCGACCTTGGACGACTCCAAACTCTACCGCACGGCCCAGGAGTTCGAGGAGGCGATGGGACTTCTTTCGTCCCTGGTACCGGTCGTGGGGGCCAATTTCGGGGTGCGGTTGGACACCGGAGGAGAGCGTATCTACTTGGTGGATGACCGTGGAAAGCGGCTGGACGGCATCCGGACCCTGGTGCTTATCATTTCCCTGACCCTGGCCGCCCATGGGGGTGGAGGCACGGTAGCCGTCCCGGTCTCGGCTCCCCTGGCCGTCGAGCGGTTGGCCGAGCAGTACGGAGCCCGGGTGATTCGCAGCCGGGTCAGCCATTCCGCCCTGATGGAAGTGTGCACCGATCAAGAAGTGGTAATGGCCGGCGATATGGCCGGCTCCTTCATCTTCCCCCAGTTTTACCCGATCTGCGACGGACTCTTTGCCATCGCAAAGTTGATGGAACTCCTTGCCCGTCAACAGACATCCCTTTCGGAAGCCCTGGCCCAACTTCCTTCTTACCATATGGCCCGCCTCCGCATCCCCTGCCGTTGGGAAAGCAAGGGACAGGTGATGCGCCTCCTGAACGAGCAGTACGCCGAGCGCATTTTGGACCGGGTGGACGGGGTCAAGATCGGGCTTGGAGGAGATGAATGGGTGCTCATCGTCCCCGATGCCGACGGCCCCTACTTCAACATCTATGCCGAGGCCGACTCGGAGGAGCAGGCCCATGTCCTGGCCGAAAAGTACTCCGGGCTGGTGGTGAGTTTGCAGTAACGGAATCGGTCGGATGGGCAATCCAACCTACAGGGATCAAGAAGGGGGCCTGGGGGCGCGCAGGGTAACGCCCCCAGGGTCCAACAAGGAGGAGAAGGAGAGTATCTTCAATATACCCGGATTTGCTCGCCATGCTGTAAGCCAGATCACAGATCGGTCCTCTTTTTTCACGCCAGGCCAAGCAACTGGCGGGCGCGCTGCACGGCGCCGATGGCATCCTCGGCATAGCCGTCGGCCCCGATCTCGTCGGCCCAGGCCTGGGTGACCGGTGCGCCGCCGACCATCACCTTGACCTGTTCCCGCAGTCCGGCCTCCTCCAGGGCGGCGATGACCTCACGCTGGACCAGCATCGTGGTGGTGAGCAGGGCTGAAAGGCCGAGGAGCTGGGCCTTTTCCTCCTGCACGGCTTCGACAAAACGCCGGGTGGGCACATCTACCCCCAGGTCGGTTACGGCAAAGCCGTTGGCCGCCAGCATGGTCGCCACCAGCGTCTTGCCGATCTCGTGGATGTCGCCGGCCACGGTGCCGATGACCACACGGCCCAGGGTGGTACGCTCCTTTTGACGGCGGGCCAGTTCGGGTTCGAGGACGGCCATGGCCACCTTCATCGCTTCGGCTCCCATGGCCAGGTGAGGCAGGAAGTACTCCCCCCGGGCAAAGCGTTCCCCGACCTCGCGGATGCCGCGGGCATAGCCTTGCTCGATCGCCTCCAGCGGGTCCAGCCCCTCATCCAGGGCCTGGCGGGCCAGATCCGCCGCCCGCTCGATTTCTCCCTCGATCACACTCTCCGCCATGGCGTTGAGAAGTTCTTCTCTGAGCATGACCGGTTCCTCCTTGAACGCACTCGAGCCGGCCTCGGTTTATCCATACCAGGCGGGCAAACGCTCCAGGCCGTAGGGCCGGCCGGCCTGCAGCGTGATTTCCTCCAGTTCGGCGAGGACTTCCTCGCCCAGGGCAGGAGACTGATGCCCGGCGATCAGTTCCAGAGCACGCTGATGGGCACGGGCCGAGGCATCCAGCCCGCCCTTGTCCTCCCAGGTCTGGCGAAAGTCGCGATCGATCACCGGCGAGGGCAGGTACAGTTCCTTCTGGAAGTGGCGACGGGTGTGCTGGGTCACCAGGAAGTTGCCCCGATGTCCCACCTGGCGGATGATCTCCAGCCCCAGCGAGGGCTCGCTCGTGTCAATGCCGCGCAGGAAACGGCGCACCATGCCGATGATCTCATGGTCAATGACCAGTTTCTCCAGGCTCTGGCAGCTCTCGAAGTCGAGCATCCCGGCCCCGGAAACCATATTGATCCCGCCCAGGGCGGCCAGCAAGGTGCCCAGGGCCGATTCCAGGCCCACCTGGGCATCCACAATCTTGGCATCGCTCATGCCCATATAGGCATGGGTGGGCAGGCCCAGGTGCTTGCCCACCTGAGCATAGGCCATGTCGATCATCATCGTTTCGATGGCCCCCATCGGCGGGGTGCCGGTGCGCATGTCAAAGGCAGCCGGCGAACCTCCCCAAACCAGCGGCGCGCCGGGATGGGCCAGTTGCCCGATGACGATGCCGCTCAGGGTTTCGGCGGCATGCTGGACGACCGAGCCGGCCAGCGTGGCCGGGCCGGTGGCCCCGGCCAGGGGCATGGAAACGAACTCGGCCGGGACGTTGTGGCGGGCGCAGTCGATCAGATTGCGGCAGGTGATCTCGCTCCACAGGAGCGGCGGGGAGGGACAAACGTCAAAGATGGCCCGGGGCTTGGCCGCCAGCGCCTCGGCACTTCCGGCCACCGTCTCCAGAAGGCGGTACATGATCGGCCAGGTTTCGATGGCAAACGCACCGGTGACGATCGGCTTGTGGGTAAAGCGCAGGGCCAGGTAGAGGCGGTAAAGGTCGGAGATTTCGCGGGGCACGTCGGAGCAGACCAGGGACGTGCTGACGGCGTCCAGTTCCTTCAGGACATCGGACAGCCGGAGCAGGGCGATCAGGTCGGCGGTCACCGGCTTGCGGGAGCGGGTGCTGCCGTGGTCAAGGATATAGATGGCCGCCGATCCGGGGTCGAAGTGTACGTCGTCGTCGCCATAGTGCACGGCCGGCCGGCCCTGCAGGTCATAGAGATAGAAGGAGTGCGGCACCGTCTCCAGGGCCCGATCCACCACCTGAGCCGGGATGTGGGCCGTGCGGGTGTCGTTGTCCACCCGGGCTCCGGCCCCCTCCACCATGTCCAGCGCCTCCTGGTCGTAGATGCGCACGCCCGGATCTTCCAAAAGGGCATAGGCCTCCTCCAGGATGCACCGTACATCTTCCTCGGTGAGCAGACGCAATTGTATTGTACCCATCGGTTCTCCTTTCAAACGCTCTGTCCAGGCAACCCATCGCCCGGTCGAAGCCGGATGAAACGCCGTTTCCCGACCCGGATCAGCGCTCCCTGGGGCGGAAGGTCCGTCGGACCAACCTTGACATAGGGGTCGGTGATGCGTTGGCCCTCCAGTTCGACGGCTCCCTGGCGAATCAGTCGGCGGGCCTCGCTGGTGCTAGGAGCAACGTTGGCCAGGGTGCTCAGGATGGCTGCCAGAGGCATTTCCCGATCCAGGAGGAAGGAAGGCACCCCCTCCGGTGCCTGCCGTTGCTGGAAGACGCGCTCGAATTCGGCCTCGGCCCGGCCGGCCGCCTCGTCGCCATGGAGCCAGGTCACCAGAATCCGGGCCAGGCGCTTTTTCAGTTCCATCGGGTGGGCTTCGCCGGAAGCCAGCGCCTGACGCACGGCGGCCAGCTCCTCGTCGGGAAGGTCGGTGAGGAGTTCATAGTAATCCATCATCACGGCGTCGTCAATGCGCATCACCCGGCCGTACATCTCCACCGGAGGGGTGGTCAGGTCGATCGTGTTGCCGAAACTCTTGCTCATCTTGCGCCCGTCGGTGCCGATGAGGAGGGGGCAGAGGAAGACATCCTGGGGGGGAAATCCCAGCGACTGCTGGAGTTCGCGGCCGGCCAGGATGTTGAACTTCTGATCGGTTCCGCCAAACTCCACGTCGGCCTGAATGGCTACCGAATCATAGGCCTGGAGGAGGGGGTACATGAGTTCCATCAGGGAGAGATGGCGGCCCTCCTCGTAGCGCTTGCGGAAGGTTTCGTGCTGCATCATCTGGGCCAGGGTGAAACGGCTGGTCAGGCGGAAGACGTCGGCCAGGGTAAAGTGGCCGAACCACTCGCTCTGGCGGCGCACTTCGGTGCGCTGCGGATCCACAATGAGGGAAAACTGCTCTATGTAGGTCCGGGCATTGGCCTGCACCTCCTCCGGAGTGAGCATCTGCCGGCTCGTGTCGCGCCCCGAGGGGTCGCCGATCTGGGCCGTCCAGTCGCCGACGATCAGCACCACCTGGTGTCCGAGGTCCTGGAACTGGCGAAGTTTGCGCAAAACCACGGCGTGCCCCACATGCAGGTCGGGCTTGGAGGGGTCAAAGCCCAGTTTCAGGCGCAAGGTACGGCCGGAGCGAAGTTTCTCCAGGAGTTCCTCCCGGACGATGACTTCGGCCACGCCCCGGGTAAGGAGATATTCCCAGTCTCCCGTTGCCATCATACGGCCTCCGGAAACTGAAGAGGCATGGGACTCGACCGGTCCCACGCCCCACCAGAAGCAATTTCACCTGCTGCTGCGCCCTCAGGCGTGGAAGCCGGCCGGCCCCCCCTGCGGGGGCCGAGGGTAGATATAGCCCCGCCAGTACCGCCACCAGCCGGCTTCAAAAGCGCTGCGCCAGGACATCACTGCCTCCTGATTAATGGAATCATTTTAGCACCGGTTGGCCCGAAAGTCAAATTTTGCGCCCTTTCTTCCCCGAAATTCCCATCGAATTTTCATCATTTCCGGTTATGATCGAGATGGGTCAAACGGTTTGGCCCAAGGAGAATACCAAGGAGGTGGTGTGAGGATGAAGAAAGTCAAGTTCGTGGGCATCGCGGTGCTGGTCGCGGTCCTGGCCTTGGGCACGACGGTGGCCGTTACCTTTGCTCAGGGGCCGGAAGGCCAAACGGAGGGGACGTTCAACTTCTATGAGCGTTTCCGCCAGGCCCTTGCCGACATCCTGGGCATCAGCGTGGAGCAGTACGACAACGCCGTTACCCAGGCCCGCGACCGGGTGCTGAACGAGGCGGTCACAGAGGGCTGGATGACGCAGGAACAGGCCGACTGGATGCGCCTGCGGATGGAGCAGTCCCCTGGACCGATGCCCTGGGGCATGGGACGGGGCTGGGGGCGGCACTTCAAAGGCGGACCGGGCTGGGGTTGGGGCTGGGGTGCCGACCTGCTTTCCATCGCGGCCAAGCAACTGGGCATCTCCGTCTATGACCTGGGCAAGGCCCTCCAGGAGGGCAAGAGCATCGCCGACGTGGCCAAAGAAAAGGGTGTGGATCCCCAGGCCATCGTTGACGCCTATCTGGCCAGGGTGAACGAAAACCTGAAGCAGGCCGTAGAAGACGGCCGCCTTACCCAGAAGATGGCCGATGCGCTTCTGGAGGAAGCCCGGCAACGGGTTACCGACCAAATCAACACCACCTGGCCGTACCCATGCCCGGGCGGATTTGGCCGCCGCTGGGGTGGCCCTTTCTGGGGCGCTCCGAACGACAGCGGATCGTGACGGCCGGCCCATTCGCCTCGTTCCAGAAGGAGGTGCGCCGGAACATAGTTGTGGTTCAGGAGGAGGGCGCGGGGCAACCGTGTCCTCCTCCTGAACATTTGGCCGTCCGGCAGGATACTTTCTCCACCTTTCCACAAGCCGTGCGCCGAATCCCACAACCGGGGGCTGTGTTGGAGAAGGGGCCGCCGGGGGCGGCCGACCTTCTGCCTGGAGGTCCGTATGAAGAAACGGGGCCATCTCTTCACTCCGGACGACTTCCGCTCAAGCCGGTGGGAATGATGGAGTATCAGATAGCCGACCCCGACCCATTCGCCTCCAGGTACAGGATGTCTTTGTCATCATCGTAGCCGAAGAGTTCGCCGTAGCGGCCCCAGGCGATGGCCTGATCCATCTGCGCTTCCGCTTCCTCCGGGGTAAACTCCCACTCCAGGACATCCTGGAAGACCCGACGCGGCACCCGGCCCTCCGGCGCGGCCCGCAGCCCCTTGAGGAGCCAGCGAATGAGCGGGATGCGTCGGGCACGGGAGGCAAAGATCTCCTTGCGGGCCAGGATACTGGCCTCGGCAAAGGTCTCTCCCAACGGCGTCAGGCTGACGTCTCCCTGGTCCACGCGGAGGAAGCCGAGCAGTTCCCCGGCCTCTACCACCGGCAGGAATTCATCGATCTCCATACGCAGGTCGTCGGCCAGGCGGTAGAGGTCTTCCCGGTTGGCCGGCTCCTCATCCAGGTGCTCGATCAACCCAGAGAGGGCGCTTACGGAAGCCGGGGGCAGGGCTCGCGTCTTGCCCGGCTCGCCGGGGGCCGTGCCCAGTTCCACGGCCGGCGGCTGGGTCTGGCCGGCCACCGCTGCATAGACGCGGTCCACGGTGGTCAGGAACTCTTCCCCCTTGCGCTGCCGTGGATGGGGAAGGCTAACCTCTACTTCGGCGGCAACTCGCCCCGGCCGCGTCTCCATCACCACAATACGGTCGGCCAGGAAGACGGCTTCCTCGATGTTGTGGGTGACCAGGATGATGGCCTGGGTGGGAATCTGGCCGCCGGTCCACAGTTCGATGAGTTCACCCCGCAGGGCATCGGCGCTGAGCACATCCAGGGCGGAGAAGGGTTCGTCCAGGCACAAGAGTTCCGGCTCAACCGCCATGGCCCGGGCAAAGCCCACTTTCTGGCGCATCCCACCCGAAAGTTCCCGGGGATAGGCGTTTTCAAAGCCGTCCAGGCCGACTTTGTCCAGGAGGGCCAGGGCGCGTTCGCGGCGTTCTGGCAGGGGAATGCCCCGGGCCTGCAAGGCCACCTCGACGTTTTCCAGCACCGTCAACCAGGGGAAAAGCGCAAAGGTCTGGAAGACGATGGTGGCGTAGGGGTTGACCCCCCGCAGTGGCCGGCCGCGGTAGAGCACCTCCCCCTCCGTGGGCACGTTCAGCCCGGCGATGATGCGCAGGAGCGTGCTCTTTCCGCAACCGGAAGGCCCCAGGAGGGCCACGAATTCGCCCCGGCGCACCGTTAGGTTGATCCCTTCTACGGCGACGATGGCACGGGGACCATGCCCATAGATCTGGCGGATGTTGCGCAGTTCCAGAAGAACCCCGTTCTGAGCCATAGGATTCCTCCCCTAATCCATCCGATACTGCTCTTCGGCCCGGCGGTAGAGCCGACGCCAGAAGAGCCGGTTGAGCAGCACGACGGTAACGATCATTGTGAGCGTGGCAGCCAGAAGGAGAGGGTAGTTGCCTTCTTCCGTAGCCCGGGAAATCAGGGCTCCCAGGCCGGTCACGCTCCGCATCTGGTTGCCAAAGACCACATATTCGGCCACAACGCTGGCGTTCCAGGCACCGCCGCTGGCGGTGATAAGCCCGGTGATCAGGTAGGGGAAGATGCCGGGCAAAAGGAGGATGCGCCAGCGTCCCCAGCCGCGCACTCCCAGGAGTTTGGTGCTGAATTCCAGGTCCTGGGGGATGGCCGAGGCGCCGGCGATGACGTTGAAGAGGAGATACCACTGACTCCCGGTCATCAGGAGGAGGAGGGAGGCCAGTTGCAACCCGGCCGGCAGGCGCAAAAGGAGGAGAAGGAAGATCGGAAAGAGGGCTGTGGCCGGAATGGAAGCCAAAATCTGCACCACCGGCTGCAGGAAGGCGGCCAGCCGGGGACGGGTGCCGACGAGGATTCCCAGCGGCACCGTCCAAAGCAGGGAAAGGCCGATGGCTACGGCGACCCGCAGGAAGGTGGACAGCGTGCCCAGTCCGATCTCGCCCCAGGTAGCCGCCGGCAGAAAGATAAGCCATCCACCGGCCCAGAAGGCACTGTAGAGGAGGCCTCCGGCCAGGATACCCCCCAGGGTATACCCGGCCACCCGGCGCAGCAGGGAGGTACGCTCTTGCTCCTCCTGGGGCGGCCGGGAAAAGCGCATATCGAGCCGTTCCAGGAGCGGCCCGAAAAACCGGCGCTTCAGCACGAAGAGGAGACGGGAGCGCTGGAGGAGGTGATAGAACCAGGAGGTAGCCGGTTCCTGAGATTCGACCATCTCCAGTTGGAAGCGCTCCCCCCAGGCCAGAAGCGGCCGCCAGACCAGTTGATCCAGAAGGACGATCAGTCCGATCAAGGTGGCCACCCCCAGAAGAAGGGCCTGCACGTCTCCGGCCTGGGCCGCTTCCTGGAGATAGGTTCCCAGTCCGGGCAGGCGAAAGTCCCGCCCGCCTACCGTGTAGGATTCGGCAGCCATGAGAAAGAACCAGCCGCCGGCCCAGGACATCATGGTATTCCAGATTAGCCCCGGTGCGGCAAAGGGGAGTTCCATCCGGCGGAAACGCAGCCAGACGGACAGCCGAAAGGTACGAGCCGCCTCGTCCAGTTCCTTGGGGATGGTCTGAAGAGCCTGATAGAAGGAAAAGGTCAGGTTCCAGGCCTGGCTGGTGAAGATGAGGACGATGGCGGCCATTTCGGCGGCCAGCCCGGAGGGCAGGACGGCGGCAAGGCTGAGGAGCACCACCGGAAGGAAGGAGAGGATGGGTACCGATTGCAGCACGTCCAGGATGGGGACGAGGATCTGGCCGGCCATGGGCTTCCGGGCGGCCGTGCGGGCGTAAAGGAGGCTAAAGGTGAGGGAAAGGAGATAAGCCGCCAGCATCCGTCCCAGGGAGAAGAAGGCATAAACCGGCAGGACCCAGGCCTCCCGGCGAATTTCCGGCCCCGGCATGATGGCCGGCGTACCTATCGCTACCCGCACACCCAGGTAAAGGGCACCGGCCAGGGCAACGAGCACCACCAGGTCCCCCACGTCGAAGAGGGGGCCCGGAGGCAGGAACGGCGCAAAGCGGTGGCGTATACGGGCCATCTCCATCCTCTGTTTTGCGTTGCCCAGAACGGACAGGAAGAGGCTTTACACCCGGATAGCCATCTCCCGTGGTTCCCAGGCCCATACGGCCGGGTCAGGTACCCATGTAAAACGGCGAGACGATATGTGTGAAACTTTTTTCGATCTTGGAGGGGACTGGGAGGTCTCGGGCGGGGGGAGCAAGGGGGAAAATCAGGCGGCCACCGGCATAGCCACCTCCCCCGGGTCGGATGTCCCACGCCCGGAGTCGCTCAGTCCCCGACTACGTTGATGATCTTCGTCCATCTACACCGAACCTCCACCCTGCCGGCCAGGCCGGCAAGGATGTGTAAACTATAGCACAAGGGACCGCTTTTGTCAAATATGCCACAGTCTCATCCCACGAACCTTGAACGATCGCATTTGACCCCTGCTTCCTTTTGTGTTACACTTTCCGCTATAGCAGAGGTCTACCTGCGATGGTTCAGGATACGGTATGCCAGGAACTGCAAGAGGCCCTGGCCGGCCGGGCGGCGATCGCCTTTGCCTACCTCTACGGCTCCTTTGTCCAGGGCCTCCCTTACCACGACCTGGACGTGGCCCTCTACCTCCGTCCTGTCTTGAAAGACACTTTCGAGCATGAGATGCAACTTTCGGTCGAACTCACCCGAAGGCTGGGCTTTCCGGTAGACGTGCACATCCTGAACGAGGCCCCGCTGGGGTTTCGGCATTCGGTCCTCCAAGGAAAGATCCTCCTGGTTCGCGACGAGGCCCTTCTGACCGACTTCATTGAGCAAGTAAGCCGGGCCTATGCCGAATTTCTCTACCTGGGCCGGACTTACTTCCAGGAGGTGACCTCCTGATGGAGGGATGGGACCTAGAGCGGCTCAAGGCCCGCCGTCGAGAGATTCGCGAGGCTCTGGATAGGATTCGCCGCTATACGGCCCTTCCGGATGCCGAATTTTGGGCCGATGAGCGTAACCTCTACACGGTGATGCACCTGCTCCTACAGCCATCGTGGGGGTGGCTGGGTTGTGTGCGTATATCCTGGCAAAGACGGCCCGCCCGGCGCCGGCCAGTTATGCCGAGTGTTTCGTCGGCCTGGGAAAAGTGGGACTGGTGCGTGATGACATGCCTGGCCGGCTGGTGCGATGGCCCGTTTCCGCAACCTCCTGGTACACCGTTACGGGGACGTGGACCCCAGCGTGTATTGGATTACGCCCGGGAGAACCTGGGCAATTTTGAGAATTTCCGGCCCTGGTCGGCCAGCTGGCCGACTCGACCCCGGCCTGATATGCCGGTGGCTTGAAAAGCGAGGGAAGCCATGAATTTCCCCAAGGTGTTCCGTATTGCTCTCTCCCTGGCCGTTCTGGCCGTGCTCCTGGCCGGGCCATTGCCCAATCTTCTCTCCGCCACCCCTGCCCAACCGGGAGACTCCCTCTACCCCCGTATCGTCTGGGTTGGCTACGGAGAGACCTCTCTGGAAACGCTCCGTTCCCTGGCCGCTACCCTGGACATCTGGGAAGACCGGCCAGAGGAACGCAAATTTCTGGCCCTGGTCTCTCCGGAAGAAGAAGCCTGGCTGCGAGCCCAGGGCTATGCGGTGGAAGTCGTGCGCATCCTCAACCCGACCCTCGATAACCCGCTGGACCCGCGTTACTACTACTACGATAGCGACTATCCTAACCCCCTCAACCGCTACATCGTGGATTTTCTGAACGAGGTCAACAACACTTATCCCGACATCGTGGAACTCCTGGACATCGGTGATGCCTGGCAGGCCGAGCACGGTGGCTACCACCGCGATATCTGGGTCATGCGCATCACCAACGAGGACCCGGCCTATGGACCGATCTCCGAAAAGCCTCCCTTCTTCCTCTTGGCCAACATCCACGCCCGCGAGGTGGCTACCCCCGAACTGGCCATGCGCTATATCCGCTACCTTACCTCCGGCTACAACGGCCTGGGCGGTTACGGAGTGGACCCCGACGTCACCTGGCTGGTGGATTGGAACGTCGTCTACGTCGAGGTGATGCATAACCCCGACGGACATCGGGTGAACGAACAGTACAGCCTGGACGCCTATCGCCGCAAGAATATGGACAATGACGACGGCTGTGGCAACCCGAACTACTGGGGGGTGGACCTGAACCGCAACCACAATTTCATGTGGGGAATTGATGATAACGGCTCCAGCCCGGATCCCTGCGCCGAGACCTATCGCGGCCCGGCCCGGGGCAGTGAGCCCGAGACGATCGCCTTCCAGAACTTGATCTCCACCACCGTCTTCCGCGACCAGAACGGCCCCAACGGCGACTATGAGATTCCGCCGGCCGCCCCGATCACCACCACCGGCATCTTTATCTCCCTGCACTCCTACTCCGACTATATCCTCTGGCCCTGGGGGTTTACCTACAACCTCACGCCCAACGACCCCCAGTTGCGCACGATCGGGCGCAAATTCGCCTATTACAACGGCTACAACCCGATCCAGCACATTTGGTATGACGTAAACGGGCCCACCGACGACTGGACCTATGGCAAGTTCGGGGTGGCCTCCTATACCTTCGAGGTCGGCTATCCCGGTTCTAACTGCGGCAGCGACTGGTTCTTCTTCGACTACGAGTGCATTGACGGCGCGCCGGGATACCGCTCGCTCTGGAACGAGAACCGGCCGGCCTTCCTCTACGCCCACAAGATCGCCCGCACTCCTTACATGACCGCCTACGGCCCCGACGCCCAGAACCTCATCGTCACCCCCGACCCCGTCCCCCAGGGCCAGCCGGTGTCGCTGAGTGCCCTCATCCAGGACCACCGCTACGGCGGCGACCCCCTGGCGACCATCGGTGCGGCCGAGTACTTTATTGACCAGCCCGGCGAAGACGGGACGGGCTTCCCGATGTCGCCCCAGGACGGCTCCTGGGGCGAAACAAGCGAGATGGCCATCGCCACCATTGACACCGCTGGGCTGAGCATCGGCCGGAACTATATCCTGGTCCACGGGAAAAAGGCTTCTACGCCGAACGACTACTGGGGGCCCTTTACCGCCGTCTTCCTCACCGTAACCCCTCCGCTCCAATGCGAGCCGGTGGAAATCCTGGGCGTCTATACCTCCACCGCC
>FWPU01004381.1_pt1 | contig 32989 bp, 35 predicted proteins | sample 2228361 | NCBI WGS metagenome assembly FWPU01 (sample SAMEA103939777, study PRJEB20133) | metagenome
CATCATCCTCTGTTATCTTGACGCCTTTATCCCAGAGGGTATCGAAGTATGCCTCTGCATCTTCAAAGCCATAATCGCTTATCTCTACATTAAATTCATTCTGTGTGGTAATACCTGTCTTTGTGAGATTACTGCTTCCTGTGATAAAAAGTTTTCTTCTTGCAACCTGAGACTCTCCCAGTTTAAAAAGATATAGCTTTGCATGATTTGGTTCATAGGTCTTGCGAATATTAAGCCTTGCCTCTTTGATTAGTTTTATAAAATAACTTACCTGGTCATGGAACTCTTGTGTATCAAACTCATCGGAATTGAGAGACTTTTTTACTGACTCAAGAAATCTCTTACACCTCTCGTCATCAGAAATGTGACCATCACTGTCAGCAAACTCAATGAGTCCATAATTTGTCCTGTCCACATTGAGACCAACAAGCACCTTCAAGTTGAGATTGTGGTTACTTTGAAGACCGAGATAGAGCTCCTTCAAGCCAGAAAAGTAAAAAAATCCCACAAGAAATTTCAGTTCTTCGCTTTTTGGAAGGAGCTCTATTAACCTATCTTTTAAATTTCTTTTATCACTGTTGGTTATAAAGTTATTCATTGCCTATGGTTTTAGCACAAAGTTAAAAACAAAGGCAATAAATTTTATCTATAAGGTATAGCCCTTTTCGCCGTGCTGGCTTAAATCGAGTCCTTCAAGTTCTTCTTCCCTGCTCACCCTTATGGGGGTAAATAAGGTGATGAGTTTTAAGATTAAAAAAGTTCCCACAAATGAGTAAATTACTACGGGAATCAGGCTGACAATCTGAACGAATAGCAAAGAAAAATCGCCATGAATCAGTCCGTCACTACCGGCAGGATTGACTGATTTTGATGCAAAAATGCCTGTTGCCAGAGCACCCCAGATGCCACCTGCACCGTGGACACCTACAGCATCAAGAGAATCATCATAGCCAAATTTTGTTTTTGCGTTTACACAGACGTAGCAGATTATCCCGGCAAAAAATCCTATGAAAAGTGCTGAAATGGCATCAACAAATCCTGCAGCAGGTGTAATTGCCACAAGACCTGCCACAGCTCCGGAGGCTGCCCCGAGTGCTGTTGGTTTTTCCCTGTGCCACCATTCTGTAAACATCCACGAAAGGGCAGCAATCGCACTTGCGATATGTGTTACCACAAAGGCGTTTACAGCCAGAGAGCCTGAAGCTACAGCACTGCCTCCATTAAACCCAAACCAGCCGAACCATAGTAAGGCAGCCCCTGTAATTGTCATTGTGAGATTATGAGGTGCCATATGCTCCGAACCGTAACCCTTCCTTTTTCCTATCACTATTGTTGCAGCAAGTGCCGAAGCACCTGAGCATATGTGAACCACAAGTCCTCCTGCAAAGTCAAGGGCGCCTAAATTTCTTATCCAGCCACCTACACCCCACACCCAGTGAGCCACAGGTATGTAAATAACCGTTACCCATAAAGCTATAAAGACCAGATAGGCTTTAAACCTGAATCTTTCTGCAAAGGCACCGCTTATAAGGGCTGGCGTTATTACGGCAAACATCATCTGAAATATCATAAAAAGCTGATGTGGCACAGTGGCAGCATAGTCGGGATTTGGCTCGCCTCCCACACCCCTAAGCCCAACCCAGCTCAAGTCACCAATAACATGCCCCAGATCTGGTCCGAAAGACAGCGAATATCCATAAATCACCCATATTACAGAGACTAAGCCGAGCGATATAAAACTTTGCATTATTGTGGCAAGCACATTTTTTGCTCTCACCATGCCACCGTAAAAGAGAGCCAGCCCCGGTGTCATAAACATAACAAGGGCTGTTGAAATAAGTAACCAAGCCGTGTCACCTGAATCAATCCCGCTTACGGCTGCCACAGTATCCTGTGCCCTTAGAGGCACTGCACAAAACATAACACCCATGAGTATGGGGAAAAATGTGAATATTTTTTTCATAATGTCACCTCAATGTTTTGGCACATAACAAACAGTTTTCATGCCAAAAATATGTTTATTTTTTAAACATTTTTGCATATTTATTGTGATTTCTTTTTATTTTTTCAGATTATTGCATAAATTTTGTGCATTAATATGAGTTATTTTTACGTAAATGAAAAAACATTGACTTGAAAAATGCATAGTCTTTATACTTTAGAGGATGGCTAAAATCGGATTGGCACTTTCGGGCGGAGGTGTAAGAGCCTTCGCACATTTTGGTGTGCTGTCTAACCTGAAGTGGGCTGGCATTCCTGTGCACGTTATCTCAGGTTCAAGCATGGGAGCTCTCATTGGCGCGATTATAGCATCCGACACCAATATTGAACTGGCAAAGAATCTTCTTGTCTCACTTTCGCCTTTTAAACTGTTCAATCCTATTGTGCCCTATCTCGGGCTGTCTAACTTTGAAAAGATAAAAAGGCTTCTTGCCAGACTAAACATCCCAAAGGATTTCAGTCAATTGAAGATACCATTGATTGTAACCGCTACCGATTTGAAACGCAGAGAATCTGTTTACTTTAACAGTGGCAATCTGTGGGACGCCATCTGTGCAAGCATGGCGTTACCCGGCATATTTTATCCGATGAAGATTGGTGACCGTTTGTTGATAGACGGCGGAATCACCGACAACTTGCCGGTTAATATACTGAAGGGTGAGGCGGATTTTATTGTCGCATCGGATGTTAACAGTGCCTCAAGAAAATATCCGGAGCTTACAAACAGTTTTCAAATTGTTTATGAGTCTGTTACGCTACTTGTTGAGATGAATAGCCGTATATCAAGGGAAAATGCGGATTTTGTAATAGATGTGCCACTGCAGAACATAGGAATACTCTGTTTCAGCAAATCAAAACTGGTGATTAATATTTCACAGAAAGCAACTTACCAGCCTATAACAGAACTAAAAAAAATACTGGAGGAGAAAGATTATGTACATGATAGGAGTTTGGGACCACTTTTCGTCAGCCCATTACCTTAGAAACTATGAAGGGAAGTGTGAACATCTGCACGGACATAACTGGAAGGTGGAGGTTGTTCTGGAGGGTGATACCCTTGATGAAGCAGGAATGGTGCTTGATTTTGGTATACTTAAAGGCTTTTTGAAGGATATTATGAACACCCTTGATCACAAGTGTCTCAATGATGACGTTGATTTTTTTAAAAATATAAGCCCCTCCTCTGAGCATATAGCACGATATATTTACAACAGTCTGAAAGAAAAAATTGTCGGATATCCTGTCAGAATGCGTGAAGTTAAGGTTTTTGAGTCGGAAAACTCTTATGCGGTTTATAAAGAATAGTAAAGGACAGCAAAATGAAAGAACAGCTTAAAGATATTCAGAGTGAAGTGGATGAAAGAAAACTTGAGATACAAAAAGTGGGTATCAAGGGCATTAGGTATCCAATTTACGTGCTGGATAAGATGAACAAGTATCAGCATACTATTGCCACAATAGACATGTATGTTGACCTGCCTCACAACTTCAAGGGAACCCATATGAGCCGTTTTATTGAAATCATAAACTCTTACAGGAAAGGCATAGCAATAAAAAACTTCAGGGATATTCTTCATGCCATCAAGACAAAGCTTCATGCCAAGTCTTCTCACCTTACCATTGAGTTCCCCTATTTTATTGAAAAAAAGGCACCTGTTACAAAATCCAAGAGCCTTATGGCTTACGACTGTGTATTTTCTGGCAATCTTGGAAAAAGTTTTGACTTTTTCTTAGAGGTAAGGGTGCCCATCACCACCGTATGTCCCTGCTCCAAATCCATCAGCGAAGAGGGTGCCCACAATCAGAGAGGCGTTGTAAATGTGAGGCTACGTTTTGACGGCTTTGTCTGGATAGAGGACATTGTAACACTTGTTGAAAAGTCTGCAAGCTGCGATATATACTCACTGCTTAAAAGGGCTGATGAAAAGTTTGTTACAGAAAAGGCTTTTGCTAATCCCATGTTTGTGGAAGACATAGTGAGAGAAGTGGCATTGAGACTGATGGAAGACAGTAAAATAACATGGTTTTCCGTGGAGGCGATTAATTACGAAAGCATCCACAATCATAACGCCTATGCCTACATAGAAAGGACAAAGGATGCCTGCGGCAGATTTGTGTGAGGTTTTTACCTCTGTTCAGGGGGAGGGTATTTTTGTTGGTAGAAGGCAGCTTTTTGTCCGATTTGCATGTTGCAATTTAAACTGTCCCTATTGTGACACAAAATACGCCCTTTTTAAACCGCCTGTTGCAAAATTCGAAAACAGCCCCTTTTCAGGCAAATTTTACGAAGAGAGAAACCCTGTGCCAGCCTTTACCCTTAATGAATACATTAACCTTTACTTTACCCTTGATCCCACCATCCACAGCATCTCCCTTACAGGCGGAGAGCCCCTGTTACAGGACGAATTTCTGGAGTTTTTTCTGAGAAGCTATAAAAATGACCATATTTTTCACCTTGAGACAAACGGCAGCCTGCCTGATAAACTGGAAAAGGTTATTGATTTTATTGATTTTGTTTCGATGGACATAAAGCTTTTTTATCTTAACACTCCCTCTTTTTTTGAAAGTCAGCGGAAGTTTTTGAAGATTGCTTCAAAAAAGGCTATGCAGGTAAAAATAGTTGTGTCAGAAACAGACAGCATGGAAACATTCAGAATGGGGCTTTCTGTGCTTAAAGATGCTGATAAAGATGTGCCAGTCATAATTCAGCCTGACACAAAAGCCATGCCTGATAGCCTCTTTCTGGCACAACTGCAGAAGGAAGCAGGAACACAGTTTAAAAATGTCCTTGTAATCCCTCAGATACATCCGTTCTTAGGGATCAAGTAAGAGAGCGTTCTTTTTAAATCGTCAACCGTTCTGCAAAAGGCAACTGGTCTGTATTTATACAGGCTCCTTTCTTTTCCTAACCCTGTCCCGACAGCAATAAAATCCACCTCTGCGTTATTTGCAAACTCTCCGTCTATCTCTGAGTCACCCACATAGATTATCTGACTTGCATCAAGGTCAAACTTTTTCAGAACCATATCCATCATAGAGCTGTGTGGCTTCGGCAATACGCCGTCATCTGCACCGATTATAAAATCAAAGTGTTTGTCCAGTTTAAGATATTTTATGAGTTCAACGGCAAAGGGAGCCTTTTTGTTTGTAATGAGCCCCACTGTCTTGTTTTTTGCTTTCAGTTCTTTTAAAAGTGTGGGTATGCCTGAAAAAAGTTTGTTCCTCTCAAGATACCTTTCTTTGTAATAACTTCTGTAGAGACTGACGCCCCTTTCCACAAGATGCTCCGGAACCAGACGCCTGAAACCCTCTGAGAGTGAAGGTCCTATCACCTTTCTGATTTTTGAAAGGGGGACCGTCTCCAGATTTAACTCTTTCAGTGCATAATTAAAGCTTTCGTAAATAATATCAAAACCATCCACAAGTGTGCCATCCAGATCAAAAACAACAGCCCTGTAACTTACGGTTTTCTCAAAAAGCCTTTTCAGATGTAAGAAGTCATAAAAGTAAAAGTCTGCAGACGCCCTTTTTTCCTGCATTTTACTAATCTTTTTAAGCACCCTTCTTTTGCCGAAAAAGGCTTTTGGCATGCGGGAAGGACATATGTCAGATTCTCCGTCCCCGACATAAGCGGAGCAGTCGGTTTTCTTTAATAGCCTTTCAAGCACAAGACTTTTGCATGTTCCACAGACTTCACAGCTATTACTGTGGTATGGCGTGTTAAGTTCAACATCACCATTACCGAGGAAGGCAAAACTGTTGGAAAAATACTTTATGGGAAAGTCATACTTTTTTAAAAACCTGTCTATGTAAAAATCAAAACCGTCGCTTAAAATAACAATTTCAACGGAACGCTGCCTGCAGTATTCGTAAAACTCTCTGAAACCAGCGGTAGGCACAAGAAACCTGTCCATTTCGCTGAAAATTCTAAGGTTATTTTTCTTCATAAGGGGCAGGTAAACTTCACGGTAAATCTGGTAGTTTGTTATTTTTCCTGATAAAAAGTCTCTTTTTATTTCAAGCCATCTTTCAGGAATAAGCAGTTTTAACAGGCTACTGCCCACATCGTACCTGTTAACGGTTCCGTCAAAATCACATACAACGATACTTTTCGCCATACCTTTCTGTGTAAATTCTTTCCAGTTCATCAACTATATTTGTGGCAACGTTGCCCACCGACCCCAATTTAACATCCTTTTTTATGCTCTCTCCATGAAAGTCTGAGCCAGCCGTAACCACCATGTTCAGTTTTTCCGCCAGATTAAGATAATATTGCCTTCTTTCATTGTCATGATAGGATGAGTAAGCCTCTAAACCCATGGCTCCAAATTCTTTCAGCTTAAAAATATCCCCTTCTTCCATATCCTTCGGATGGGCAATAACAGGGATACCCTTTGCCTCAATAATAATTTTTATAACCTGCTCCGTTGGAATATCCTTTAGCTCCACAAAGGCTGGTTTACCCGGCGTAAGGTAGTCATTGTAAAAGTTCATATAGGGAGAGCGGCTTTTCTCACCGTAAATATAGGGAAAGAGCCTTTCGTCTTTCAGATTCTCATCTCTTTTCAGTATAGCCTTCAGAAAGCTCACTCCTGTTGCCGGTCTTCCCTTTGTCTCTGCCAGCACATCGTCAAGCTCAATGAGAAAGCCGAGCTCTTTAAGTTTTAAAACACGTTCTTTTGTCTGATTAAACTTTTTGGTCTTAATTCCTTCTATAACATCAAGGATTACCCGAGACCTGTAATCTATAAAATAGCCGAGTATGTGAACATCTCTGCCATTCCAGAAACTGTTGAATTCTGCACCGGGAATATATTTAAATCCGTAGGTTTCTGCAAGTGTCAGCGCCTCAAAATTTGCCTTAACCTCGTTATGGTCAGTAAGCGAAATGGTGGATATACCCTTTTCCTTAGCCATTTTAAAAATCTCATGCGGCGTGTAAACACCATCAGAGCTGAAGGATGTGTGAATGTGTAAATCAAGCATACATATATTTTAAAACAAAACCCTTTTTCTTTGTAGTAAATAATGGCGGCAAGAAAACAGTAAACCAAAAATATTTACAAACGGTATGTCTAAAGTTATAATCTACTCAAAGGCTGACAAAATTGTGTAAAATGGAGGTAGATTATGCTTAAAGTAACCTATCACGGTCATTCATGTATGGAACTCAATGACGGTAATTATGACATTATATTTGACCCTTTTATAACAGGCAACCCTGTTACTACCGCAAAGACGGATAATATTAAACCGAATGCAATTCTTGTTTCCCACGGACATGCAGATCATCTTGGCGATGCGGTGGCAATTTCTGTAAACACAGGGGCAACCATCATTGCACCCTACGAACTGGCAACCCTCTGTGCCGAAAAGGGGGCAAAAAATGTCCATCCCATGCACATAGGCGGAAGCCATAACTTTGAGTTCGGGAAAGTTAAATTAACACTGGCACTCCACGGTTCTGCCTTTATTGCCGAAAACGAAAGGGCTTACACCGGCAACCCCTGTGGGTATATTGTTCATTTTGGCGGAAAGGTGATTTATTTTGCAGGCGACACAGGTTTGTTTGCCGACATGAAAACCATAGGTGAACTTAACACCATTGATATCGCCTTTTTACCGATTGGAGACAACTTTACCATGGGGTCTGAAGATGCCACCATTGCGGCAGAGTGGCTTAAGCCAAAGCTTGTTATACCCATGCACTACAACACCTGGGACATCATCAGTCAGGATCCCGTGAAATTTATTGACATGCTGGCAAAAAAGGGTATAAAGGGCACTATAATACCCTTTAACAACACAGTTACACTGGAATAGTGATAAATGACTGACTTTGATATCGCTTTAGTCGGTGCCTCAGACTTTACCCTTGAGCTGAAAAAAGAGTTTGAAGGCAAATGCAGGCTTCTTTTTGTTGATAACGCCGCTTTTGAAGGAGAGTTTTCTTCACGTTACTTTCCTACCACCACCTTTATACCGGGCACAAAAGAGGAAAAGGGCGTTTACGGTCAACTTACTACAAACTACTTTCGCTTTGACCTTATATCAGACACAGACGTTTTAAAACTGCTCTGGACAGAACAGCTAAACGAGAATGGAGAAAAATTTTCGGTTCTGGAAAAAAGGGCGGCACAGGAACTCGGCATGGCAAATTTTTTTCTGGTTGAAAATTACTCCCTTTCCCTGTTCTCTGTTCTTATACAAAATCTTAAGTTTGTTCTGAAATCTCACAGAGAGGTAAAAAACCTCCTTTTTTATCCACTGCCAAAGGGCAAAAATGGTTTTGCAACCTTACTTAAGTCAATGAATCTTTTCTTTGCCCCCGGCGAGGTTAACAACAGTCTTTTTGAAAAATATCTACTCTACTCGGTGCTCTTGAAAAATCCATATAAAGTTACCACAGAGGACGGTCTGTCCACACCCCATGAAACCACTGAACATTTAAAAGGCATTACTTATGGTGAGGCATGGGAGCTTCGCTTTGAAAAGAAGAAGGTTACCGCAAAGATTCTTGTGTCAGCGCTGCCACCACACATTTACACACGTTTTGGCATTTCTCACCCTTTTAAGACAGATTATGACAAAGCCTGTTACTGTTTCACCCCTGCCGAACCGATCAACCCACCCTGTGGGATGGCGGAAGAGCTTGTTTTTACAGACGGAAAGGTTTGTTGTTTTATAACCAATGAAAAAAAGGGGCTAACTTTCTTTTTACCCGGCTCAGTAAATGAAGCTCCTTCTGCTGATATGATAAAGCCTGTTTTAGACTGTCTTTTCCCCCACATTACCACACCGCCACCCTTTAAAATTACACCTCACATCTTCCCTTTTTATACAAAGAAGGCTGAAAGAGGACTGGAAGATGTAAAAGGTGTTTATTTTCTGAAAAATTTTGGTTATCCTTATTCAGGTAGCGACGGCGAAGTTTTGTACAGAAAGAGGCTGAAAGAGATTTTATGGAAAAGGCTTTTGTAATACTTGCTGTTTGTTCTCTCCTTTACTCACTTTTTATAAAAAGTCACAGGGCGGCTTCATTTGTTTGCCTAATTTCGCTTTTCACTCTTTTGTGTTACAGGGCATATATTTATAAACATTTCCCTGTTATTGGACTTTTTGAAACACTTAACTTCTACGCATTTTCACTCTTATTAATAAACTTTTTTCTGAAAGGCAAAAAGGAGACGGAAGACACCCTCGTCAATATATTTTCACTGATACTGTTATCCTTTTCACTATTTTCACAGACAAGGACGTCACCATTTCTGCCTGATTCTCTGAAGACAATACTGTTTCCACTGCATGTTGCCTTTTCCTTTATCAGTTATGCGCTGTTTACACTGGCTTTTGTCAGGGTGGTGGCAAAAGGAGACACCGCATCGGTTACAGAACTTAACTATTTTGGTTTTGTAATGTTTACAATCGGGCTCTGGACAGGTGGGATATGGGCATTTAAGGCATGGGGGGCATATTTTCTCTTCAGTATCAAAGAGATTTTTTCTTTCGTTATATGGATATACTATGCAGGGCTGATTCATGTAAGATTTTTCAGGGAAAAAGGGTATGCAACCCGCTACGGAACCATAATCGGCTTTATTATTGTGATTTTCACATATATCGGAATCGGACTTTTTATGAAAAATACACACACATTATGATTTTGCCATGAAAAACCTGTTGAAAAGAGTTTTTTTCGATATTGAACCAACCGTTTACGCCTTAACACTAATATCCTTTTTTTCCATTATTGGTGCCTTTATAATCTACTTTAATCCGGAAGGCTATAACCTTATCACCTCAAAACCGCTTTTTGAGTGGCTTTCGTTAAACACAAGGTTTGACACGTTCTGGCTCTTTTTAATAATACTGTTTTTTGGCTTTACCGCGGTAACAGGCTTTTTCTGTTTTTTAAAAGATCTGGTTAAATTCAGGCTGTTTACCGCCATCTTTCACCTGACATTTCTGCTGGTGCTTTTAGCACATCTAATTACAGCAATGTACGGTTTCAAGATACCGGACATCATAATACCTCAGTCGAAGCCTGAAACTATTGTAACTCCCCCTCCATTTCAGCCTTTGAAGATATTTTTCAGCGAACTGGATTATAAGCAAACACCTTATGGGGTGCCTACGGACATAAAGGCTAAGATTATATACCTTGAAGGAAGAAGAGAGCTGGAAGGAACACTTTCCGTAAATAACCCTCTTAAAGTTAATGATTTTTATATCGTTTTAAGAGATGTGGCAAACTATCTTGCTTCTGTGGAGCTTATACTCTCAGACGGTAAAGACAGCATGCTTTTACCCCTTATAGTCGGGCAGCCCTTTCAGAAAGACAACTACCGTATAAACTTTCTTGCAAATGATGAGCAGTTCCGCCAGATAAAAATTAGCTATCAGGAAGGCGAAAAGAAGGAGATACTTTTTCTGGAAGCAGGCAGCAACCTTACCCTTTCAGGCAAGACATACCGTGTAAATTTTATAAAACCTGTAATCATACCTGCCCTTATCATTGATGTAAGTTACGACCCATCCTTAATGCTCATATTCTACGCATCGACAGTATTCACGCTGTTTATCACCATTGATGTCCTAAGAAGACTGTTCAAACATTTCAGCAGGAAAAATCAATATCAACAAGAGACCAGTTGAGTTCATCAAGGGACAGGTTTGTAAGAACAGATTCGGTGCAGCCCCTGTTCTCATGAGAGTTGTCTGTCTTTACAATAAAATCCAGACCCAGTGACCTGAAATAATTTAAGTTACTTTTTGAATAACCCACAATGTGCTCATAATCCTTGGGATTACAAACAACAGTGGCTGAACCGCTGTTTTTTCCCGTAAGCTTTTGTTTTATCAATTCCCGCCACAAAAAGGAAAGCGCAAGAGCCTTCCAGTTATCAATCTTATATTTTTCACAGTCATCCTCCGCCACAAAAGAGTCCAATCCAACACGTATTACGGGAATATTACTCAAACTAAAGAGATAAATGGCATAGGCAATCCTTTTTACAAGCTGTTCCTGTGAGAGGGGGACAAACTGGGTTTTACAATATAAAGCGATGGGCGTATTCCTAAACAGCATGAGAGGATAAATCCTTACAAAATCTGGCTTTAACTGACACACCCTGTCCGCCGTGTTTTTAAAGGAGTTAAAGGTCTCAAAAGGCAGCCCTGCCATAAGCTGATGTCCCACCTTAAACCCGTATTTTCTGAGAAGCAAGGTGGCTGATATCACTGTTCTGGCATCATAGTTTCTGCCCAACAGCCTTACAATTCTGTCGTCAAATGACTGAACACCGAGCTCCACCACATCAACAATATCTTTTATTTCGTCGCACCTTTCTTTATCAACGCTGTCGGGGGTTGTGGATATCCTTACGCCGTGAATCCTGCCGACCGCCTTCAGTGTCTGTGCTTCCGATAGAAGATTTTTTCTCAGACCCGCTGGCAGATGCAAAAAGGTGCCCCCATAAAAGGCTAATTCAATGTGTTTTTTTTCCTTTTCGCATATATAACCCAGATAACGTTCATAAACATCATTGATTGATTCACGAAGATGGTGGTCCTTCAGGATATGCTGGTTACAGTAAATACATCTGTTTTTGCATCCCTGCATTGATATGAAATAGGGAATTATAAGTGGTTTAGCAGTCTTCATCTGATAAAATTTGGAACGCCTGTTTTGCGGCTTCCTGTTCAGCTATCTTTTTGCTGCTACCGGTTCCGGAAGAAATTTTCCTTTCACCTATGAAAAGCTCCACATAAAAGGTTTTTCTGTGTGCCGTTCCTTCCTCCCTGGAAACAAAATAGTTAGGAACGCCGGTTTTTTTAGCCTGAAGAAGTTCCTGAAGTAAAGATTTGTAGTCCCTGATTTCTTTACCACCTTCAATAAAAAGATTCATATTTTTTTCTATCCAGCCAAGGACAAAATCAAAGCCCTTTTCAATATAGAGGGCTCCTATGAAGGCTTCAAACACATCCGAAAGAATAGACTCCTTATTCCTGCCACCATCCGCCTCCTCTCCTTTGCCCAGTTTAATATATCTCCCGAAACCCAGCTCGCTGCCCACTTTTGAAAGCACCTCTTTCCTCACCAGACTCATCCTCAGCCTTGTAAGTTCACCTTCTTTTAAGGAATCGTCTTCAAAAAAAAGTTTATGAGATATGGCTAAGCTTATTACCGAGTCACCCAGAAACTCCAGCCTCTGGTAATTGTCTTTACCGCAAGACGGATGCACAAAAGCTTTACTAAAATGCTCCATACACTCAATCTTTTCCCCTATGACAGTTTCAAGAAAACTTCTCAACTCAGTTTCAGCCATTTTTTTATTGTAATATTCCTTTTTTTTAGCTAATTTATTTGTTATGAAAAAAATATTCCTCTTTTTATATATTGCTTTGTTTATTGTGCTTTTTTTAGCAACTAACCTTGTTTATGGAACCAGCGGTATTGTCTTGCTAAAAAATCTGTTACTTTCCGTCAGCACCACCCTGGTCGCCTTTCTAATCCACAATTATAGCATTAACCAGGAAGAGAAAGAAACCCTATTACTTGTTGAGAAAGAGAAAGAAAACCTTGTTAATGGACAGCTAAGTGATGAGAACCCCTTTAAACCGGTTTTTACCCCCTTGCTGAACTGTGTATTGTATTTAAAGGACATGGAGCGAAAATTAAGAGAATACTCAACAGAGCTGTTTCAGAAGTTGAAAAATATTGAAACAGCCAACGAAAACGAAAGGGATGCCATAACCCAGATTGCAAAAAATATTGAAAATATTAACCTGAGTCTTCGCCATTTTACTGAAAAGATAGAGGTTTTGAGTGCCTCTATTGAGGAAAGCTCTTCATCCACACTGGAACTTGGCGCAAGTATAGAAGAGGTAAGCGAGAGCGTGTCCAAACTTTTTAGTTACGTTGATGAGACATCAACCGCAATCTTTGAGTTAACCGCCATATCAAAACAGCTTTCCCAGAGCCTTGAGGGACTGAAAAAAATTACTGAAGACACAAACTCCGCAATGACCGAGATGGAAGCTTCTATCAAAGAGGTAGAGATAAAGGCTCTTGAATCGGCTAAATTTACCGAGGATATGGAGAGAGACGCACAACTTGGAAAAGAGGCTATCTCTTCCACCGAAAGCAGCATGAACAAAATAAAGGACTCTAACAATCTTTCCTTTACAGCACTCAATGAGCTTTCCGTTGACATAAAATCTATAAGTAAGATTCTGAAGGTTATAGAAGACATTGCAGAAGAAACTTCACTGCTGGCTCTGAATGCAGCCATTATTGCAGCTCAGTCAGGGGAACAGGGAAAGTCCTTTGCGGTTGTTGCTGAAGAAATTAAAGAACTGGCTGAAAGAACCGCTGTATCCACCAAAGAGATAACCACAATCATTCAGAACATCCTTACAAAGAGCGACAGGGCAAGCAGTGCCATAACACAGAGCACAAAGGCGATAGAAGAAGGCGTAGAACTTACAACACAGACGGGAGAGATTTTCAAAAAGATACTGAACTCCATTGAGATGGCAGATGAGAGGGTAAGGGAGATTGCAAAAGCAAATACAGAACAGGCGAGAGGCATAACACATATTGCAAAATCAACGGTTCAGATCAACCAGATGGTGGCAGATTTTACACGTGCCATGGCAGAACAGAGAAGAGGAGCGGAACAGATTATCATTGCCACAGAAAGGGTAAAAGAAATAGCCAATTTCGCAAAAAACTCCACGGCAGAACAGGCAAAAACAAGCAAGCAGATAGGCAAAGTTGTTGTGGAAATAAACGAAATGGGCAGATATTTTAAAGAACAGATAATGAAGTTCCGTGACGACTTTGAAGAGCTTTCAAGAAAAATCGTCATAATAAGACCAAACAGTGAAAAGATTAAGGAAGCGGTTAACGATATCAACATCAATCTGAGCGGTATAGAAAAAGAACTTAACGAGCTTGTAAAGATAAGAAAAGCGGTTAATGACATCAAATCTTGACAACATTTTCTCTATCCTGCTACAACATTTCGGTGAGCAAGACTGGTGGCCCGCTGAAACACCTTTTGAGGTTATAGTGGGTGCTGTTCTTACGCAGAACACATCATGGAAAAATGTTGAAAAATCAATAAAAACTTTGAAAGAGCACAACCTCTTGTCGCCTGATGCCCTCTATTCAAAAAAGACGGAAGAAGTTGCAGATTTTATAAAGGCTTCCGGCTTTTACAATCTAAAGGCAAAAAGGCTTAAAAACTTTCTGGAGTTTTTCAAGGGTTACGACTTTGACCTTGAAAGGCTGAAAAAAGAACCGCATATAAGGGAAAAGCTCTTAAACATCAAGGGTATTGGAAAAGAGACTGCAGATAGCATACTTTTGTATGCCCTCGGACAGCCTTTTTTTGTGGTGGACGCCTACACAAAGAGAATATTTTTCAGATTGGGGGTTCTGAAATCAGAAAAGACGGATTACGACGATGTGCAGCAGCTTTTTCACCGTCATCTCCCAAAAGATGTGTATATTTACAACGAATTTCATGCCCTGATAGTGGAGACAGCAAAAAACTACTGTAGAAAAACACCTCTTTGCAAAGCCTGCCCGCTTTTGTCAATATGTGTTTATGGCAGGGAGACACAGGGCAACGTAGAAAATGATTATTTAGAAGCCACAGGAAGCTGAAATGTCTGAAGAAATTATTGAGTTTGAAAAAAAAAGTGACGGCTGGGAAATAAAAAAGCAAAAAAAACCGTTCCCCTATCTGAACATTCTTCTGTTTGTAATCACACTGTTTACCACCACCTTTGCGGGTTCCCTCTTTTCAGGGAAAGAACCTTCAACCATGTCCGACCTTTTATCAGGACTGCCTTTTTCGCTTTCGCTTCTCACCATCCTGCTTTGCCATGAATTCGGACACTATATCATGTCACGCATATACAAAGTTGATGCCACTCTGCCATACTTTATCCCGGCACCTTCCTTTATAGGCACCTTTGGTGCAATTATCAAGATGAAGTCCCTTGTGAGAACAAAACGTGCCCTTATAAACATCGGTGCTACAGGACCGCTTGCCGGTTTTTTTGTGTCTATTCCCTTTCTCTTTTACGGTTTATTAAACTCAACCATGACAAAGGTAAGTGGCAACGCAATGCTTCTCGGTGACTCACTTTTTATGAAGTTTGCAACATATATTGTGTGGGGCAAAATCCCTGAAGGTTATGACCTTATTTTACATCCCGTTGCCTTTGCTGCATGGATAGGCATGTTTGTTACGGCGATGAACCTGATTCCGGTAGGTCAGCTAGACGGCGGCCACATCATTTACGCCATGTTTACCAGGAATTTCAAAAAGATAACCTTTTTTGCCTTGCTAATCCTTATTATTCTTGGTTTTACAAAGTGGGAAGGCTGGCTTATATGGGCATTTCTGCTTTTTATGCTTGGCAAGAACCATCCGCCTGTTGAGGATATTTATGAACAACTGACCTTTCGTGAAAAAGTAACAGGTTACATTTCCATATTTGTGTTCATTATAACCTTTATTCCCACACCATTTAGCGGCATTTAACCAGCTTTTCCACCCACCGTTAAACGAGGAATACGAATGGTAGGTTGTCCATCTCCCACAGGCACTCCTTGCCCTTCTTTACCACAGGTACCGAGGGCGGAGCCAAAATCGTCTGCAACACCGTCTATATCCATCAAAACTTTCGGTCCGTTCCCTACTATGCTTAAATTTTTTAAAGGATAAGTAATCTCACCTTTTTCAACCCGATAGCCTTCCAGTATTTCAAAGATAAAGTCCCCTGTCAGCGTATTTACCTGACCACCACCCATTTTTTTAACAAAGACGCCATTACCAACACCTTTCAACAGGTCTTCTGCACTGTCCTTTCCGGGAAGTATAAAGGTGTTTGTCATTCTGGGGTATGGTTTAAAGGCGTATCCCTGTCTTCTTCCGTTACCTGTGCTTTTTACTTTGTGTTTCAAGGCGTAGAAGGTGTCGTAAAGATAGCTTTTCAGTATGCCATTTTCAACCAATACCGTCCTTTGCGAGGGAACACCCTCATCATCAATCTGGAAGCTCCCGTAGCCATTCGGGTGTGTTCCGTCATCCACCACCGTAATGAGCTCTGAAGCCACCTTTTCGCCAAGTCTGCCGGCATAAACAGAAACACCTTTATCAACAAGGTCTGCCTCAAGTCCATGCCCCACCGCTTCGTGGATAAGGGTTCCACCAGCCTCTGCAGACAGCACAACAGGAAACACCCCTGAAGGACCGTCCTTTGCCCTCTTCATTACAAGTGCCCTCGAGACGCAGGTTTTGTAGAGCTTTTCCAGCTCTTCTGGCGTAATTTCCCTTAATGTGTAACCGACAGTTTCATAAATGGTAAACTTTTCTGATCCTGTTCCTACAGTAAGATGTATTGCAAAACGTTCCCCTTTGTTTTCAGCTTCAGTTGATGAGCCAAGGCTGTTTGTAACGGTAAAACGCTTTTCGTAACGCTGAAAAGAAAGCTTTGCGTTAAGTAATCCGTCTATCTCTGAGGTAAGTCTGCGATGAAGAGCTTTTGTTATTTCAATGTAATCCCTGAAGTCTCCGGTGAAATCGAAGCCACTATCCATACGCCTTTCGTAGTAAAAGTCAGCGTTGCCACCAGCTGGTTTATTATCAAGCACCTTCAGGTGCTTTTCCAGAAGGGACCTGTCTGTGTCAAAATTGCTTGCCGTAAAAAATATTGAGTTGTTTTTGAATGAACGTAAAGAACAGCCCCAATCGCTTGTTTCCATACACCTTTCTATATGCCCGCCATCGTTTTCAAGCACAGACAGATTGATTGATTCTTCATAAATCTCTGTAAAATCAGCATACTTTGAGGCTTCCTTTAGCAGAAAAAGATGATCCAGTTTAGTCATTTTCTATAACATCCAGTATCTTAAAATTTATTGTCCTGCTTATTAAATCAAGAAGCTCTTTTGCTTCTTTTTTATAATCAGGTGCCACATTTATTTCTATTACAGGTGTCTTTGAGTCAATGGTTCTTACAAAGCAGTACCGCTCTGTTGCCTCAACGATGGCACAAAAAAACATAATGTCCTTTTTATCCATAGTAACGTGGTATGTCATGGGAGATATTATATCACAATACAGAAATTATTCATCTATTTCAGGAAAATAGCAGGCATAGGGCGAACAGTCATGACCAAAACGTTTTTTATATAGCTGTTTTAATATTCTGACGGTCTCTTTTTTAGTACTCTTTTCATTGTGTATTTTAATCGCTTCTTTTACCAGTTTTACATTTTCCACTTTAAACGACATGGAACCGCCTCTTCCCACAATCTTCAGTCCGCTTATTCCTGATTCAATAAGTTCTGGTATTGCACAAATACCGCACCCGTGCCCTCTCGGAAAGCCCTGCCATCCTTTCTGAACCTCTATCATCTTAGCTGCATCATATTTTGCATCGCCCTCTGTCCACAGGTCATAACACTGCTCGCAGGGCCAGACTCTTTTCGGATTTGTATGGAGAAAACTACAGAAACCTTCCACGTTCGGACATTTTCCGATGAGTATAAAGGCATCGTATTCAAAGTTGGGGTTGTGAGAAATAATCTCTTTTATCTCTGACAGCAATAAAGATCGTGGCAGTGTGAAACGTTTTATTCCAAATTCCGAAAAGAAGGATACGGTCCAGTGATTGACCGCCACAGCCATTGTACTCAGATGAACGGGCAGTCTGACACCCCCTTCCCTTACATTCAGGATTAAAGGAAGACTTCCCATAATCAGGGCATCAACACCCATGCTTTCCGCCTCTTTTGCCAGCCTTACGATTAAAGGGACCTGTTCATCCGTAAAATACATGTTGTTAATGGTTAGATAAATGGGAACTTTTCTGGCTTTACATAGCTCCACCACCTTTGCAAACTCCACCTCATCCATCTGTGCCTCTTTAAAGGTTCTCTGATTTGGAGAGAGAAAATAGGGATATTTGGAAAACCAGCCGGGAAACATGCCACCGTAAAGTTCTGTGGCACCCGCCTCTATCAGGCTTTCTGCCTCTATAAAACGATCAACCGGCGACAGAATTCTCATTTTCTTTTGTCCCATATATGTTTTTTTCTGTAGTCCCATGACCTCTTTGTGGCTCTTGTTTTTAGCACATAACCTATTATGACAAGTGCCATGGAGGGCTCTTTTTTGCTGTTGAAGTAGTCTTTTTTCACCTTTTTTGAGATGTTTTTCAGAGTGCCTGTAACAAATTCTTCCTCCGGCAAGGAAACTTTATAAACGATAGCAATGGGACAGTTTTCTCCCATGAGCGGGATTAGTTTTTCTGTCAGTGTTTCAAGCGGTATATGGTTCATAAAAAGAACCAGTGTGGTGTCTTTTCTCGCAAAATCAATAAAGTTGTGTTCCTCAAAGGTGGCTTTTAAAGAGCGGCTGCTGGTAAGCACTATTGTGTTTGAAACCTTTGGTAAATCAAGCGTCTTTTTCAAAAGAGCGGCAGCACCATTAACCGCCCCTACGCCGGGGATCACAACCGCCCTGTCACCATAATAGTCAATAAAGGGTTGAAAGGGTGAAAAGACTGTTTCATCACCCGGTAACAGGAAGGCAACCGGACTTTTTTCAAGCTGTTTGTCAACCATCTTAACAATTTCGTCAAAAAGATACTGAAAAGGCTCCTTTACAGTTTTGCCCTTCAGCAGTTTTGCAAAGGTTTTCTGATAAATGTTCGGTGCGAAAACAAGTTCGCATTCTTTAATCCTTTTTTTGCCAATGAGGGTAAGGTAATCCACACTGCCAGGACCTGCCCCGATAAAATAAACCTTATGTTCCATAAAACTCACCCCCTCTTTTACCCGCCCTTCCCCTATTCGTTAATACTCCAGATGGTAATAAAGAAGTCCGAGCCACTCTATGAGAACCACCTTCAGAAGATACCTGTTACGCCACCAGCCGTTTATATCAAAATTTTTGTACAATACAGGCTGAACAATAACCTTCACCCCCTCATTTTCAAGCAGCTTTTTGAAAATATAGGAAACCCTTCTGGAATGATAAAAGGCGGTAACAACAATTACAGATTTAAAACCATGCTGTTTCGCCACATCCCTGACAAAAACAGCCTCTTCGTATGTGTTAAAGGCGATTTTAACAGGGTAGACAAACTCGCCCTCTTTAAAGCCATAACGTTTGTAATCCTCCTTCTCAATGTCAAAGCCTGTAAAAAGCACCTTTTTTGCGTAGCCTTCCCTGAACAGTCGCTGTGCCTCCCTTTTTCTGAAGTTTTCCCCTCCCAGTGCAACCACAAGATCAGCCCTGTTTAATGCATCGCCCCTTACGAGGTTTGTGAGCATTGAAATCAGAATCTGATCAGAAAAAAGAAACACCAGCACTGAACAGAAAAGTAAAAAGCCAGCTACTATAATTATGGTTTTTCTCTTCATTCAGCCTCGTTATAAGTAAGATAACCGATAATCCCGGCTGCAACCGCCACGTTAAGCGACTCCACATCTTTTGACATGGGAAGATACAGCTTTTCAGCACCATCTAATGCAAAATCTATACCTCTGCCTTCCTGCCCAAGCACAAAAACCACCTTTTTGCCTATCTTTTTTTTTACGGTTTCTGCAGACCTTGCCCCGCTGTCACGGGGTGTGAGAAAAAATATGTTGTAGCCCCTTTTTTTTAGTAATGTAAGTGTCTGACTGTTTCCTTCCAGACATTTCACCCTGAGGATTGAACCGGCACTACTCCTTACCGCCTTTTCGTTATAAGGTGAAACACCGCGTCTTTCATAAATCACACCACCAAAGCCAAAAGCCTCTGCAATCCTCACAATAGTGCCCACGTTTCCCGGATCCTGAAGTCCTGCAAGATAAAAAAGTGGCAGATTTTTCACAGTCAGTTCAGGAAGCGAAAAGGATGGAGTGTCAATTAGCCCACCTATGCCCTGTGGGTGTTCTGTAAAGGAAACCGATTTAAAAACCCTTTCGCTGACACAAAGTTTTACCTGTGCAGGCATCTTTTCCATAGCCGCACCCTTTTTGTCAAAAAACCTTTCGGTATAGACCAAAGTGTGGGGTGTCACCTCACATTTCATCACTTCTTCAAAAAACCTTTCTCCTTCCCACCAGTAAAAGGTGCGTTCACCCTGCCTTTTTTTTAATTCTTTAATCTTTTCGTTCTGTGATGACTGAATCGGCATCATTTTTTCAACTCAATATAAATATTGTTTCCGGTCTCTTCCGGAAGAAAAGGTCCGTATTCAGCATAAAATTCCCCGGGCAAAACCTTTTCCCTCAACTCTTCCCTGATCACCAGAAAATACTTTTTACCTTTCTGTAGCGGGAAGGTTACATTCTTCCCTTCCATCTCAACTATGTAGTCAGGCGACTTTTTAACAACATCGCCTTCATGTATGAGCACCATAAGTTTTTTCCTGACTTCAGTTTTAATGACAAGATTTATCTGCCAGTCTCCCATGGGCATTCGTTTAAAATAAAAGGACTTCTTCTCGGGCAACACAACTTTTACTTCAGAAAGGATACCCGGTTTTACGATTACCGGATTAAGCGTATAATTAACCGCCCTGTCCCCCTGCTTCAAAGGTCCTGCATCACCTCCCTGTGCCCTTTTTCTTATTACCAGATAATATTTCCCTTCCGGCACATCAAAAAAGAAGTTCCCTTTTTCATCACTTTTTTCCATAAAATCGGCAGGACCTATCAATCGGGAAGAAAGGGAACGATAAAGATAGGCATAGGCATCAGAAACGGGCTTATCCTCCTCATTTACAACCACACCTTTTATACCCGTTACTGTTTCTTTCTGGCTTAAAGAAAGGCAGCAGCCACACAAAAAAAACATCATTAAAAACGTTAGGCACTTCATTTTCCCCACAGCACTTATTATAAAACATAAGGATTAAAAAATGGAACATGAATAATGACGGACAATGTTAGCCTCAAATACCCAAAACAACACTTACAGGTACCGAGATAATGTCCCCATTTAGATTCAGTCTTTTAAGCTTTTAAAAATGTTTTATCATAGCAGGTGATGACGGTTCAGCCGTTTTTTAATCCCCGGCTGATAAACCTTATTACCCCTGAAAATCAACAAATCTATCTCCTCACGGTAATAATAAAACTGAAGAAGAAAGGGACCGTCCACAGTTATATATGTTCTTTCTTTTTCCGCAATCGAAGCACCTTTTTCCCTTCCGACAAACTTGTGATATAATCTGATAAAAAAGTATTTACTCAATACTAAAACAGAGGGAAGCAGATATGGTGATAACAGAAAAAATAGTTAACGGTAAAACATTAAGGCTTTTTTTCGGCGATATTACAGAAAGAGATGTTGACGCCATTGTAAACCCGGCAAACTCCCAATTACAGCACGGAGGTGGTGTGGCAGGAATCATAGTCAGGAAGGGTGGCAAAATCATTCAGGAGGAAAGCGACAGGATTGGCTACTGCCCCGTGGGTGGCGCCGTGATAACCCAAGCAGGCTTATTAAAGGCAAAATATGTAATCCACACCGTCGGTCCCGTCTATGGTGAGGGCGACGAAGACAATAAGCTTAAAAAGGCTATAAACAGCACACTCAGCCTTGCGACAGAAAAGGGATTTAAATCCATATCCATTCCCGCTATAAGTGCCGGCATCTTTGGCTTCCCCAAAGACAGATGTGCCGAAATACTTGTAAATGAGGCTAAAAAGTTTCTAAAAAACAGCCTCACCACACTTGAAACGGTAGAGTTCTGTATTTATAATGACGACGTTCTTGCCTGCTTCAAAGAAGAGTTTTCAAAGATATGATTTCTTATCCTTTCCGTTTTGAAAAGATAGAGGGGCTCTTTCTTGAAAGGGTTAACAGGTTCGTTATAAAATGTGAGGTTGGCAAAGAACAACAGCCTGCATATCTGCCAAACCCGGGAAGGCTATGGGAGCTTTTGCATCCCGGCGTAAGGCTGATTCTTAAGAAGAACCCCAATTCTTCCCTCCCTTACACCGCCATTTTTTGCTTTAAGGACGACAAACCTGTCCTGCTACACACACATGTAACCAATCAGATCATTAAAAGCCTTATAGCCAATAGCTTAATTCCTTTTTACAAGGGCTACACCTTTCTGAAGTCTGAGATACGTCACAAAAGAAGCAGATTTGACCTTTTGCTTAGCGGGGCTAAAGGAAAGCTTTTTCTTGAGGTGAAAACCTGCACCCTTTTCGGGAAAAAAACGGCAATGTTTCCGGACGCAGTCTCGGAAAGGGCATCGAAACATATCAGGGAACTTAAAGAGTTATCTGATGCAAACGGTAGAGGTGGTGTTCTTTTTGCCGTCATGAACCCTGAAATAAAGTATTTTTTACCTGCCTTCCACGTTGATATGAGGTTTAGTGAAACATTGTGGCAGGCAAGAAACGACATAGACGTTAATGCTGTCGCCCTCGGCTGGGACAGGGAACTTACGGTTGTGAAAGAGGTGAAGCCTGTCAAAATCCTCTGGGACGAGACGGAAAGGCATCTTGCAGACAAAGGGTGTTACATGCTGATTATAAGGCTTGATAAAGGTCAAAATATTCAAGCTGGCTCACTTAATCCTGTTTTTTTCAAAGAGGGTTATTACATTTATGTGGGTTCGGCAAAGGCAAATCTGTCAAAAAGGATTGCAAGACATCTAAGGAAAACAAAACAGAAACACTGGCACATTGATTACCTGCTTGAAAAGGCAACCGTTGAAAACACAATACCGATTGTAACCCATTTTGATATGGAATGCTTCATATCTTCAAAACTGTCTGAAACAGCTGACGGTTTTGTCAGTCGTTTTGGTTCATCAGACTGTAACTGTAAAAGCCACCTTTATTTTTTCGGGAAAAATCCTTTAAAGGACAGGCGTTTTACAGACCTTATAACATTTTTACGCACAGACGCCCTAAGTTGTTTTGCAAATTTTTCAAAACTCCTATAAAATAGTTAGTCTATGGGAGAACTGATAGTTAATATTGCAATTTATGCGGTGCCTGTGCTTCTTGCGATCACGGTTCACGAATTTTTCCACGGCTTTGTAGCTCACAAGTTGGGAGACGACACGGCAAAGCTCATGGGCAGACTCACCCTTAACCCCCTGCACCACATAGAACTATTTGGAACCGTCCTGCTGCCACTTATGCTTATCCTTATAAGGTCTCCCTTTCTGATCGCCTGGGCAAAGCCCGTGCCCATCAATCCCTTTAATTTTAAAAAACCATACAGAGATATGGCTCTTTCCTCAGTTGCAGGTCCCTTTTCAAATCTGGTTATGTGCATTGTCTTTATTTTTCTCTACAAATATCTGTCCGCTCCAGAGATTACGGTACTGGGACAGTATCATGAGCTTTTTTTAAAAATGAGCAGGGCTGGATTTTATTTGAATTTTACACTCTTTGCCTTTAATCTGCTACCGGTTCCACCTCTTGATGGCAGCAGGGTTGTTGCTGCACTGCTTCCGCCAAAGTACAGACACCTTTTTGAAAGAATAGAACCATATGGCTTCTTTATCATTATGTTGTTGATTATTCTGAGATTTTTTGATTTATACATGTCTTTTGTTTTTAAAATCTTTATTTCTATACTCGGAGGATTTTTGTTATGAAAAGCGTCCTGAGCGGCATGAGACCTACGGGAAAACTCCACTTCGGTCACCTGCACGGTGTGCTGAAAAACTGGCTTAAACTGCAGGAGCAATACGAATGTTATTTTTTTGCTGCCGACTGGCATGCACTCACAAGTGAATATGAAGACACATCAAACATAAAAAATGACATAAGAGAAAAGATTATTGACTGGCTCTCTGTGGGAATTTCTCCTGAAAAATCAGTAATTTTCGTTCAGTCAGAAATAAAAGAACATGCCGAGCTTTTTCTGCTTTTTTCCATGATCACCCCCCTTTCATGGCTGGAAAGAAACCCAACCTACAAGGAACAGTTACAGGAGATAAATAACAAAGATTTAAGCACTTTTGGTTTTTTAGGTTATCCTGTGCTTCAGGCTGCAGATATTCTCATGTACAAAGCCACCTATGTTCCGGTTGGCATTGATCAGGTGCCTCACGTGGAACTGACAAGAGAGATCGCAAGACGGTTTAATTTTATTTTTAAAAAAGAGGTTTTTCCTGAACCTCAGGCGCTTCTTACCGATATTCCAAAACTACTCGGTGTTGACGGCAGAAAGATGAGCAAAAGCTATAATAACGCCATATCCCTCTCCGATAAACCTGAGGTGGTGGAGAAAAAAATTCTTACAATGATGACTGACCCCCACAGGATAAAGAGAACAGATCCTGGTGACCCGGAACTCTGTCCCCTTTTCCTTTTTCACAAGGTTTATACCACAGAAACAGAAAGGGAGGAAATTACAAAAGGATGCAAAGGTGCCCTCATCGGCTGTGTTGACTGTAAAAGAAAGCTGCTTGCGAATATGAAGGAAGAGATAGATGCCTACTGGGAAAAAAGACGGTATTACGAATCCAATCCTGAAGTTGTTGACACCATTATCAAGGAAGGAAACGAAAAGGCAAGGAAAAAGGCAGTGGAAACGATGAAGGAAGTGAGAGATGTGGTAAAGATATGAGCAGCATATCTGTAAAACTGGAAACCTTTGAAGGACCCTTAGACCTTCTGTTACATCTGATAAAAAAGGAAAAGGTGGACATATACGATATTCCAATTGCTGAGATAACCAGACAGTATATTGAGTATCTGGACAAAATGAGGGAGCTTAATATTTATATTGCCTCAGAGTTTTTGCTGATGGCAGCAACACTTGTTTATATCAAATCAAAGATGCTTTTGCCAAAGAAGGTGGAGATATCTGACGATCTTGAACAGACAGGAGAACAGTTTGACCAGGAAGACCCGAGAAAACCACTGGTGGAACGGCTGATTGAGTACCAGAGAATCAAGGAGATGATGTCTATACTTGAAGGTGGTGATTTACTATACAAAAATTTCTTCCCACGTGGTTACACAGAGTTTAAGCTGGACTATTTTGAGGGCGAATTTGACGCCTATGAACTGGTAAAGGCTTTTTACGACCTTGTAAAAAAGCTGCCGGAGGAAAAGTTTTACAGCATTGAACTGGAAAATGTGTCCATTATTGACATGATGAACAGAGTGATTGAAGACCTGAAGGAGAGAAACAAAATACATTTTTTTGATTATGCAAGGCAGTTTAAAACAAAAATAGAGCTTATTGTTTTCTTTTTATCCCTTCTTGAACTTGCAAAACTGCGTATGGTTTATATAATTCAGAATGCCCTCTTTTCTGATCTGGAAATAGGACTGAGGATAAAAGAGGCTGAATAGTGGTTTCTTAAGGAGTTAAGGTTGAACAAGCTTGAACTGATGTCATTACTTGAGGCTATCATCTTTGCGTCAGAACACCCCTTAGATGCTGAAAAACTGGCACAGATCGTTGAGGTAGAAAAAGAGCGGGTTGTGGAAGCGGTTGAGGAAATCAGGGCTTACTATGCACATAACGAGGTGCGTGGTATTGAGCTCGCCGAGATAGGAAAAGGCTACTTTTTCAGAACCAAGACTCAACACGCACCTTATATTAAAAAGATTGTGCTCGGAAAGGAGGCGCAACTTTCACGCTCTGCTATGGAGACCCTTTCGGTCATAGCCTTTAAACAGCCTGTAACAAGGGCAGAGATAGAGCATCTTAGGGGCGTTGATTCAAGTAATGCCATAAGAACACTGCTTGAAAAAAAACTGATTAAAATAGTTGGCAAAAAGGACATTCCGGGCAAACCTCATGTTTATGGAACCACAAAAGAGTTTTTAAAGTGTTTTGGTTTAAAAGACCTGTCTCAACTGCCAAATCTGAAAGAAATAAAGGAGCTGGAAAGGGCAAAAGAACCACAACTAAGATTATTAGGAGAGGAAGACAATGAAGGTAAGACTTCAGAAGATACTGGCTGATGCCGGTATAGCATCACGAAGAAAGGCAGAAGAGCTGATAAGGGAAGGCAGGGTGTCTGTAAATGGAGTGGTAATCACCGAAATGGGCTACAAGGCATCGCCCACAGAAGACCACATAAAGGTGGACGGTAAGCTTATAAAGCCAAAAACTCAGAAGTTTGTCTATTTCATGTTCAACAAGCCCAAAAAGGTTATGTGCACAGTTGAAGATCCTGAAGGAAGACAGACCATTATTGATTTTGTTCGCACAAAAATAAAGGAAAGGGTGTGGCCTGTGGGAAGGCTCGATTACCATTCCGAAGGGCTTGTAATCCTTACAAATGATGGAGAATTAACCTTAAGGCTTACCCATCCACGTTACAAGGTGGCAAAAGTCTATGAGGTAAAAGTTAAAGACCTTCCTTCTGAGGAAAAATTAGATAAATTAAGAAAAGGCGTTTATCTGGAAGACGGAAAGACCCAGCCCTGTGAAATAACTTTTATTAAAACCACAAGGGAAAACTCTCGATTCAAAGTGGTGCTGTCAGAGGGGAAAAAACAACAGATACGAAGAATGTTTATGAAAATCGGGCATCCTGTTATGAAGCTGAAAAGGGTTGAGTATGGTCCCCTAAAGCTGGGAAAACTGCCTATCGGTTCTTTCCGCCCACTTACCGAAAAGGAACTGGCTGAACTTAAAAAGGTTTGCAAACTTAAGTGAAATCAGTCGTAGTTGGTGTTTAAAAATTCGGCAGGTAATTTGACCGTAAATCTTGTGCCTTTACCTTTGCTGCTGTCAACCTGTATATTGCCGTAATGGAGGTTAATTATCTCTCTTACAAGATAGAGTCCTATGCCTGCACCTCTTGTGGCTCTGTCCGGACCTGCATCAATCATATAAAACTTTTCATAAATCTGGTTTAAAAGCTCGTCAGGCATGCCTGCACCGTAGTCTCTTATTGTAAAGTAAGCAACACTGCCGCTCAGGGTGGTTGTCACATCAACCCTGCCATTTGGATAGGAGTATTTTACAGCATTTGACAGAAGATGATATATGGACTGGGATAACAGTTCATAATCTCCTTCCGTGTATACTGGATTTTCATAAAGATTTACTGTAAAGGAAATATTCTTTGCTTTCGCTTCAGGGGTTATCTCTTTCAGACATTTTGTTACCAGTTCGTTAAGCTCAATACGGGAACGTTTAATTTTAAGAATAGTGGGAATGTTTTCAAACTTGCTTATTGTCAACAGATTATCAATCAGTCGGGCAAGCTTGTTCACCTCATTCAACATGTTTCTCAGTATGTTTTTTTTGCTCTCTTCATCCTTTACCATGTCTTCACAGAGGATTTCGTTAAATCCCTTAACAATGGTCAGAGGTGTTCTTAGCTCGTGTGATATATTTGCCATATAGTTTTGGCGCCAGATGTTCAATTCTTTAAGCTTTCTGTATCTAAGGGCATTTTCCAGTGCCACACTTCCGAAACTGACAAGTGACTGGAAAAGTTCGGTGGAAAAATCTTTAAAGCCATTTTTCATTTTGAGAAAGATGACCGTCCCCAGACACCTGTTTCTGAACTTGATTGTGTGTATAATAGCCTTAGAAGGTTTGTAACCCACACCTTTCACCACAAAATCAAGTTTTTCCTCAATTTCTGTGGAGTTATCAATGAAGAGGGGAACAGTTTCGTCACAGGCACATCTACCAGCCAAAAAGGCAGACCTGTAACTGTTTCCAATAACAAGCTTCTTGTTTGCACCAACCACATCTTTTATTACAAGGCTATCTGGTTCGTTCTCTTTAAAAAGTAACATTAATGCTGTGTCCGGGTTAACAAACTCAACCAGCTCATTCATCATTTTTTTTACAACATCTTCAAGCTCTATCTCAGAAGATAAAACCCTTGCAAAATTATTAACAGAAGAGAGAGCTGAAATTTTCTGTGACAGTTCTGTAACATCTTCCAATACGATGAGCACACCATGCTCAATTGCGGTAGTTTTTAGGGCGTTTATATGGATGGTGAAATGTTTTTCGCCGAGTGGCATACAAAAACTGGCTGAAAAATCGTCATTTTCCTGAATAAATTTGGTTGAGGGAAATAATGCCCCCATATCCCTATCCTTGCCATTAATGCCCAGCACTTTGAAAAGGTTTTCCCCGATAATTTCACTTTCACTTTTGTTCAGGAAATCAATAGCCGCCTGATTTGCAAAAAAAATCTTGTACTGATGATCGCACTCAATTACCCCTTCAGACATACTGGTTAAGATCTTGGAGAGATGGCTTTCTATCTCTATAAACTCCTTTGTCATTTCTCTCGGATAAATCTTATCAACACCAATAACCCTCTCTTTCAGTTGACTTCTGTCGCCACCATTCTCATACTGTTTAAGCACATACATAAGGTCAGATATAAAGTTCGGCACAGGGCTCTTTGCAACATAGGCGTCAGCATTTATCTCTTTAACCCTGGCAGAAGCCTCAATAGCCACTCCTGTGAGGATGATAACAGGGGTGTGTTTTGAGTTAGGCAGATTCTTCAGGTAACTGCATAGTCTCATGCCATCAATCTTGGGCATTATGTGGTCGACAAATATATAGTCAAAATTCTCCTTTTTAACAGCCTCATAGGCAAGCATGGGATCAGATAAGGTGGTTACAACGTAACCTTCCGGCTCAAGGGAATTTTTAATCACCTCAAGAAAAAAGGGATTGTTATCAACCACAAGAATCTTTTTCTGCATTAATGTAATTTTACTTCAATTTTAACAATATGGCAAAGAGAATATTTTTAATTACGATTCTCTTTTTATGATTGCGGCAACTGTGACCCCTCCTGCACCACATATGGCAGCAACGCCCAGCTCTTTATTGAGTCTTTTCAGTGCATTATAAAGGGTAACCACAATTCTTGCACCGCTGCAGCCTGTTGGATGACCGAGGGCGATGGCACCGCCATTCACGTTAACCTTGCTTCTGTCCCAGTTTAACACCTTTTCATTGGCAAGCACCTGTGCCGCAAAGGCTTCGTTCACCTCAATCAGATCTATGTCTGATAGTGTCATGTTAGCCTTTTTAAGCACAGCGGGGATAGAATAGCCCGGACCGTCACCCATATAGGCGTTTTCAACGGCGAGTTGTGCATAATCCACCACACTGAAAAGGGGTTTTACTCCGAGAGCAACCGCCTTTTCTCTTTTCATAGCCACAAGCATGGCGGCTCCGTCTGTTAAGCCACAGGCGTTTCCTGCTGTAACAGAGCCACCTTTTTTAAAGGCAGGAGGCAGCTTCATCATACTTTCAAGGTTTGCGTCTTCCCTTATGGATTCGTCTTCACTAAAAAGAGTCTCGTTGCCTTTTTTATCCTTTACAGGAATGGGCACAATCTCGTCTTTAAACCAGCCGTTTTGTTTTGCTGCAGCAGCCTTCAGATGGCTTTCAACCGCATATTTATCCATTTCTTCCCTTAACAGACCGTATTTTTCTACAAGGTTTTCTGCTGTCTGGCCCATACCCTGATTGATTACAGGGTCTATGCTGTCACTCCAGCCATCCATCAAAACTTTGTCACCCATCCTGAAACCTTCCCACCTGACATTTTTCAGCAGATAGGGGATTGTGCTCATACTCTCCATTCCGCCACAAAGAACAACATCGCTTCCGTCTTTAATCGCTCTCAAGGTGTAAACTATGGAAATCAACCCTGCGGGACATGCCATGTTCAGTGTAACTACCGGTTTGTCAACAGGCAGTCCACCGTTTAAGATGGCTGTTCTCGCCGGGTTTGGTCCGTTTCCCGCCTGACGGCAGTTGCCTATGATCGCCTCATCAACATCCTCAGGTTCAATTCCAGCCCTTTTTACAGCCTCTTTTATCACATATCCGCCAAGTTCATAAACAGGCATATCCTTCAAAGTGCCGCCAAATTTACCCATAGGACTTCTGACACCACTTACAAAAACTATTTCATCATATTTTCCCGCCATAACTTTTCCCCCTTTTATTTTATTCGCTAATCTGAAGGGCACCATGTGTGCAAACCTTGACACACTGGGGTTCCCCTTCACATAAATTGCAGTGATACACCTTACCATTATAGCCAAAACAGCCGTTAAAGGGACACTTTTCAACCCTGTCCATCTGCTCCCATATAAATTTTTGTCTTTCCCCAGCAATCTTATCCCCTATGATATCTTCTCCGTCAAGACATTTCATATTTTTACACTGTCTGCACAGGAAGGGATGATGTATGCTTTCACCAAGGTCATCAAGCTTTACCTTTATGGCAGAACAGTTTCTGTCAACAAAGCCTAAGTGAGAAAGGCTGCATATATTTTCACAAAGACCACATCCTGTACATTTTTCATTAAAAACCTTTATCTTCACAGTGAACCTCCTGCTATACCGAGCCTTTCAAGAGTTTCTTTTGTGGGAACACCATTTTCGTCCCAGCCGTGAAACCTGTAATACTCGTCAAGCATCTTCTGAAACTCATTTCTGTCTATAAAGGCACCTTTTGAGGGTCCATCAGGCACTGGTGTATCGTAATAGTAATCAGGAAGCCTGTCGTCCTTTCTTGAAACACCCTCCCTGCATATATAGCTTCTCTCAAGCGTGTATATCCTTTCTCCCACCATTTTCAGTTCTTCTGTGCTGTATTCAAGCCCTGTAACATATCTTATAATGTCGGCAATATCTTCATAGTCAATCGCATTAATGCTGCTGAAAACGCTTGCAAACCTGCATATACCCACAGAATCAACCAAAGCATTGAATATTTCATGCCAGTGCACCATTCTTGCTTTACCCTCATAGCTTTTATAGCTGTCACCCACTTCGCCGCCGTAAAACTCTTTTAAAACCTCTCTCGGATACTGAACCACATCTACAGAAACCCTGCTTCTCATATGGCAACAACCCCTTGTTGCGGTAGCAAGTCCGAGGGCAAAAGCCTTGACCGTTCTTTCATCGGTCATTTCTATGCTGACATTTTTTATATGCATGAGATGCCTTTTTGCCTCTTCAGGCAGCCTGTCCGCTGCAAAACAGCCTTCAGCAAGTATGTCTCCGAATCCCTCTCTTTTTGCCACCATATAGAGCATCTTTTCTATGGCATCAATATTACCCCATTCCATGGGAACGCCAATCTCTTTTTCTGACAAAATGCCCTTTTCGTACAACGTCATTATCCAGCCAAAGTAGCCACCTGCAGATATGGTATCAATACCCAGACGATTGCATATACCTACAAGATGTAAGACAGCCTCCAGACTTAAGTTGCCCAGCTGATTGCCAAAAGAGGATATGGATGCATACTCCGGTCCCTCGCCCTGTAATAGCCCAAAGCTTGAATGGGATTTGTATCTGTGTCTGCAGTGAACAGGACAGCCACTACATGCAACCATACCCGTTGCATATTTATCAAGTGCTTCCGCCTCCAGACTCTCGGCTTCCCTGCCGATATGTGTTTTTTGATGATATCTGTAGCTGATAAAACCCTTTTCGTTTGCATAATGCAAAAGCAGGGGTGAACCGAACCTTCCGAGAGCCTTTGCCCAGCCGGTCTTAAGCAGCTTTTCGGTAATGCTTACCATTGCCTTTTTCAGACCCTCAGGATCTTTTATGTAAAAGGGTTTATTACCCATACAGGCAACCGCTTTGAGATTTTTACTGCCAAAAAGTGCGCCCATCCCTGTTCTGCCAGCCATGCTTTTGTACCCTGAAGCCACACTTGCAAATCTGACAAGGTTTTCTCCTGCAGGACCTATACAGATAATCTTTGCTTCATCCAGATTAAGTTTTTGTAGTTGTCGTTTCTCTTCTTCAGTGAGATGAAGTTCTTTTACTTTTTTTAATCCTTCAAGTATCTGCTCTAACAATTCATCGGTAGTTTCCACATCCTTAAATGTATCAAGAAATGCAATATCGTACCGGTCGTAAAACACCTCGTTTTTTACTAAAATAGCACGCGCCATATAGTAAAATCTGGTAAGGCTGGTTTCATTTAAGTTGAGTGCAAGTGCCTCATGAAGTGCTATCCACTCATGAATTGATACCGGCACGCCTTGCGCTTTGAGGTTAAAGAAAAAATTAATAAACATCGCGTGTCCTTATACTACTGTTATACGCATAATGCGTTTTACCTGAATTGACAACAACATCAATATCTTCTTTTTTCTTTAATAGAGTGCCAACAAACGGTAGTTCATCCTCTATCTTTTTAATTGGAACACCACCAACCATAAGCGCCTGAATCCAATCCACAAGCTCACTGGTAGAAGGTTTTTTGCGCAACATATCAAATTGCCGAATACAGTAGAACTTCTTTAAGCATTCTCGTAAAAGTTTCTTCTCAATATCAGGGAAATGTACCCGTACAATTTTTTCCATAAGCTCTTCATCGGGAAAAGCTATATAGTGGAAAACACATCGTCGCAAAAACGGGTCCGGCAATTCCTTTTCACTGTTAGATGTTATGATAACAATGGGACGATGTTTTGCCGTTATCGTTTCACCTGTCTCCGGAATATAAAAATTCATAATATCAAGTTCATGAAGCAGGTCATTGGGGAACTCGATATCTGCTTTATCAATCTCATCAATCAACAGAACAACCTGATCCTCTGACGCAAAGGCTTCGCCAAGCTTTCCTAATTTTATGTATTGCTTAATGTTTGAAACATCCTTATCACCAAAGCGTGCATCATTCAAACGCTGAACAGTATCATATACATATAAGCCTTCCTGAGCCTTTGTTGTGGATTTAATATTCCACACTAAAAGCCGTTTGCCAAGGCCTTTTGCAATGGAGTGAGCCAGTAATGTTTTCCCTGTACCCGGTTCGCCTTTCACTAAAAGTGGCCTGCCCAATGCAATTGCAACGTTCACATTATCTTTAAGTTCCTGTGAAAGAACATAGTCCTCTGTTCCGGTAAAATAATTCATCATGCACCTCTGTATGTGTTATTTATATTAGGATAGCATATCGCATATACTACATAATGTAGTACACATTTTTATAAAAA
>FWPU01004382.1_pt1 | contig 32987 bp, 23 predicted proteins | sample 2228361 | NCBI WGS metagenome assembly FWPU01 (sample SAMEA103939777, study PRJEB20133) | metagenome
GCCTCGTTGGAATACGCCGAATCCCCCGCGGCGTTGTAGGCCCGGACCCGGTAGTAGTAGGTGGTGGAGGCCGAAAGCCCCGTGTTCTGGTAGCCGGTCACCCCAGCGCCCACGGTGGCGATCTGAGCCCAGCTCCCAGCGCTCCCCGTCTTCCGCTCGATCTTGAAGCCGTCTTCGTTCGTTGCGTTGTCGGTCCACGAGAGATTTATCTGGCTGGATGAAACCGTCGTGGCGGTGAGCCCGGAGGGGGCCGCCGGCGGCGTGGAGGGGACATCGGTGCGCTTCACCAGGATCACCCAGTCCTTGGAGGAATCCGACGGCGGATTGCCCAAGGCGACGGTGCCTCCTCCAGAGACGCTGGAGACCGAGCCGGTCTTTAGGGCGCCGCCGTTGCGCGGGTCGAACCACCGGACGGAGAAATTCCCGGACACGCCGGAGAGGTTCAGGTTAGTTGTGCCCCCGGAGGGGAGGTAGATGACGTAGACGCTTCCCGTCTTGCGGATGCAGTGGTCGGAGGTGCTGGAGGTGAGACCGTCTTCGTTCTTCATCTCCCAGAATGGGACCGCGTTGTTCTTGAAGAACTCCAGGGCGAAGCGGGCAAGATCCCACCAGTGGTCGCGGGTGCGGAAGTCCTGGCAGGTCAGGTCGGAGTGCGGGTGGTTGTAGCCGAAGTAGTATTCGCACCCTGCCCCGCCGGCCGTAAGGTGGCCCCACATGCCCTTGCGAACCGCGTCGTGCCAATAGTCCTCGGCGTCGGTGACCACCCCGTCGCCGGCGGGATTCGTCTCGTCCCAGGCCACGACCCACGGCTTACCGGCGGCCACCGAGCGGTCGATGTAATCCTTGGTCTTGCTGAAGACGGAATCGGGGCCGATCTGTAGGGAGAACCCCGTCACCTTCGACGCGTTCCCCAGGAGGTCGTAGTGGTTGGCGCCGTTGTGGATGACGATATGGTGGCGGTAGGGGTCGTGGTCGTAGAAGTACTGGGCCCAGGCCTGTTTCTGTGCCGTCGTGGCGTTGTCGACCTCCTCTCCGAGATTCCAGTTCAACGCCAGGTGGTGGGCGAAACGGGCTATCAGCTCCCGGTAATACAGCTTCCGCTGCGTCCCCAAATTCCCCCCGTCCAGCAGCAGCTCGTTCTCCGTCTCCTGAGTCTTGAAGTGGAGATACATCCCCAGCTTGTCCGCGTGCTCGAAGACGATCTCCCACTGGTCGAGCCGCGAGACGTCCATCCGAACCCGCTCGGAGTAGTTGAGGTACGGGAAGACGTTGCGATCGTCACCGTTTATGTTCATCGTGAGGAAGGAGAAGACGTTCATCCCTTCGCTCGCCAGGTAGTTGATGGCGCCGATGAGGCCTTTGCCCTTGCCGCCCTGCCAGGTGGGGTCGCCGGTCTTCCAGTCCCCGACGTGGGGGCTCCAGGTCTTGATGAGATCGTCCTTCTGGCCGTCGTTCTTGAAGGGGCCGTCGAAATCGGCGTAGGCGAGTAGATTTTCGGGTGCGTCGGCGCCCTGCTTCAGGAAATATTCCCCGTTGCCCTTGAACCGCAGGTGATGGCCGCCGGCGTACTGGAGGCGTCCCTTCCCGCGGAAGTCGCGGCCGGTCTTGTCGGTCTCCCCGACGGTGAAGCTGCCGGTCTTGCCGTGGTAAGGAGCCACCGCGGTGCCGCCGCCGTTGACCGCCACGTTCGAACCCGACCTGAAGCTGATCGAGTACGTCCACGTGCCGGTGAGATCTGGACAGAGGTGGGCGCGCCACTTGTTGCCGGCGGCGGCGGAGGTATTGGCGGCGTTGCCGTCGGCGGCGAAATAGCCGGGGACGACGTAGGAGAGGGAGCCGTTGGTGAACGTGACGGTGAAATCGTAATCCAGGAACGGATTGGGGGTGCCGGTTTCGGAGGCATATGGGCCGCTCAGCGTGAGGGTGACCTTGTGCCAGCGTTTGAGTTCCCCGGTTATGGAGACGGTACCGTCACCGTCTTGGGAGAAGGCCCCGCGGCCCGAGACGACCAGGATACCCGCGGCCAAAAGCAGCGTTCGACGTGCCATCTGGGGCTCCTTTCCGATCGATCTACCGGGTGAGCCGGCCGGGACCGAAAACGTGCTGTAAAATCGCGGGAAATTTCGTCGTTCGCGGGACCGATCCTTGGAGGACTCCCCGGATTCGAGGATCGCCTATCTCCTGACGTCCTCGTCGTGGGGCACGTAGTCGCGGTCCGGGGTCAGGCAGAGCATGTCCAGGCGGGGCGCCAGGCGAAGTTCACCATCCTCGAAGGATTCGCGTTCGCGTACCCGGATCGTATGTATCCCCCTGGTAAGTCTGCCGAGGTGAAGGGGGGACGGCTTGCCGACCTCGACGGTCCCGTCGCCGTCCCAGTGCCAACGCTGGAAATAGGACTGGCCGGTGGCGGGGTCATACTTCAGGTTGCCGAATTCCATCTCGTCGCCGCCGTCCACGCTGACCCAGAAGCTGTTGGGATCGTTGTCGCCGCCATCGGGCATGCGCCGTACCTGGCCGCCCTTGCCGGGGTAGTAGAAACGGCCCCAGAGGAACCAGTCTCCATCCTGTGGTATCTCCACCGTGTAGGCGACCCAGCCCCCATCGGCGCGCCCGTTGACGGTGTAGGTCTTCGACGGGGAAAATACGGCGACTCCGGTGAGCGAGCCTTCGGCGTAGTGGCGTCCGGCGGTCATCGGGGGATGGAATTTGGCTTTCGGGGAGGCGGCCGGTATCCAGATCGCCCCGCGGGCGCGCAGCCCCTGCCTGAAGGCCCAAGCCATGGACCTGGCTGGATCCGCGGGCTGTGGTTTCGACGGCGCCCCGCCGTTCATCGAGCTCTGGAAGCCCATGGGGACGAGGACCGCCCCGCGGGTGTTTCTGGCCTCCACGCGGCCTTCAGCCACGGTGACCGCGGTGGAAAGCATGCCGGCGCGGACCGAGAACACCGTGCCCTTCACGACGGCCGTGCCGTGCGGGGTTTCCACGCTGAATCGGTCCTCCCGGCGGGTCACGCGGCAGGCGACCTCGCCGCGGGCGAGGCGCACGATGATCCCCTCCTGGCGGGTTTCGATCGCAAGGAGCGTGTCCGCCCGCAGGGCCATCCGACTCCCGTCGACGAGATCAAGCATGGCCGTCCCCGTGCGGCAGAGGACCGGTTCGCCGCCGCTCACAAAGGTCCCTTCGGCGGCCGCGGCGCCGGCGCGTTCGATCCTCCCCTCGACGGCCGCGACGACGGCGATCCGCGGGGCCGGGATCCGAGGCTCCACGATGGTCGGGATCGCCGGCGCGGCCGGCGGTTCAGGAGAGGGACGTTCCGGCGGTTTCGGGGCGGGCGCCGGGGGAATCGGGGCCGGCTCGGCCGGCGGCCGGACCGCCGGAGCGGGTTGTTGCACGACGGGCGGCGGCGTTTCGATGTCTGGCGGCGGCTCGTGCGGCGGAGGCTGAGATTCCGGGGTCGGGAACGCCGGCTCCGATGGAGTTTGGGCGGCCACCGGGACCGCGCCTGGATGCGGCCGCGGTTTCCGCGTCGCCAGGACATACGTCGTGACGGCCAGCAGTACGGCGGCGGCGGCCGAGATGATAAGGCCGAGTGCCGGGACGGCCTCCGGTCTGCGGCGGGACCGGCGGATGAACGGGAACCTGATCGGTTCGCGGGCCGCCTCCCTGCGCCGGGAGGCCTCTTCACCAATCGCGATCCTGATGGCGCGATCCACCTCCGGTCGCGGCTGAATGACGGGGCTTTCGGAGAGGCGCGCCACACCACGCAGATCCTCCTCCGCCGCCCGGCAGTCCGGGCACCCCGGCAGGTGTTCGCGGAGCCTCGACTCCCTCTCCGGGGCCAGTCTCCCTTGGAGGTGATCCAGGATCTCCTCAGGGCCGAACTCTTCGCACATGGTTCTATCCGGATAGCCCGGTGGGATCCAAAACGTGCTGCAAGAAACGCTTCGAATTCATCGAGCCCCTCCGTCGATATCGTCCGTCCCGGCCGCGGCGGCGCCGATGGCGCGGCGCAGCGCCTCCAATGCGTATCGCATCCGGCTGCGGGCGGTGGCCTCTCCCACGCCGGTTATCTCGGCGATCGTCGCGTAGTCCATCCCGTCGTATATGCGCAATATCACGACCTCGCGGAGCTCGGGGGAGAGTTCCATCAACGCGTTGCGGACCCTCTCTTCGATCTCCGGGTCGGGCGCGTATGCGGCCTCCTGAGGGGGCCGCGGGGGCGCTTCCCTCACGCGGCGCGCGGCGCGCCGCTCGTCGGCCAGCTCGCTGCGGGCGATCCTGAACAGGTAGGCCTCCAGCCTGCCGCAAGGTTTGTACCGCTCCAGGTTTCGGAGGAAGTAAAGGAAAGTGGATTGAAAGACGTCCTCGGCCACGGAGCGGTCACCCGTCTGGCGGAGGAGGTAACCCATCAAGCGCGGGCGGTAGCGGGCGTAGAGCTCCAGCAACGCCTCCTCGGAACCTTCCAGGGCCCTTGAGACAAGGGCGTCGTCGGGTACCGGCGTCTCGTGGGCCATCGCGAAGGTGGATGATGCCCCGGACTCCGCCGGCCGGCAAGAGTTCTTGACGCCGATCCAGACCGGCGCGCGGAGGCTCGTTCAAAGTGTCGAGAAGCGGATGCGTAGGGCGGGGGTTTCATTTTCGATTCACACTTGAAATTCTCGACCTTCTCACATAGAAGATGCTCGACACCTTAGATCGAACAGCTTTACGACAGTGATGAAAGTTACAGGCCCAGGAAGTCTCCCAGCCGGGGCAACCCCACATCCACCGAGAGGATCGTCACATCCGGAACGCTCCGTGAAATTCACCACAACAATACATCCAAAGGAGGTTGACGTGAGTCGGACACTATGGCGCGTATCCCTCGTGTTGATGGCGGTGGCATTGGTCCCCGCCTGCGGGAAGAGTCACCGCGGCGGAGGAGGAGAGGTTGTCTACTCGGCCCATGGGGGCGGAGGCAGCGCCTTCGCCGGATCCTCGGGATTTTCCACTGGTGGCAGGGGGGGACAGTACTCCTCTATTCCGATTCAGAGATTCGTGTGGGACAGGGGACGCCCCCGGCTGCGCCCGCGATGCCCCAGGTGCCCTCTTCGGGAATGGTCGTCACCTCCGATGACTTGGCCGGCGGCGACTACACACTGCTGAACGGGGACATCCTGATCAAGGACACTGTACTTTCACCGGGGGATCGCACTATAACTGCGACGAACGGCAACATCATCGTCTCCGGAAGCCTGGCGACCACTTCTTCGTCAGGCACCTTGCAACTGGTCGCGGCCAACGGCAGCGTATTCGTCACCGGGACGATCCGTGCCAGCAACTACGACGGCGTGACCGGCACCGGCGAGAGTGGTGGCTACGTCGTGATCTTTGCGAAAAATCTAGTCCTGCTGACGGGACACATAGACATATCAGGCGACGACAACGCGAACGGAAACGGGGGTTCCGCCGGCGCCGTCAACATGTACGCTACCGCAGGGGAAATCCTGATCCTGGGAGGGTCGATCGACGCCTCGGGAGGGGATGCCGTCAAGGACTACTCGGCCACCGGGGGTATGGGAGGCGCTTTACTACTTTCAGCCGCGAAAGGGTTGGAAATACATTCGGCGGTCATCGAGGCGCGCGGAGGTCGGGCCTCCGGTACCACTAATGCAAATGGGAATGCTGGGGGTAGGCTCACCTTGGCAGGTGCGCCGGTCCGGATCAACTCAACCCTGGACGTCTCCGGCGGCGACGCCACCGCCGGCGGCGCCGGCGCCAGGGGAGGATCCGGCGGCACCATCGAGTTGTATACGAATATCGGCGGGCTGGAACAGATCTGTTACGGAACGGCACGCTTCGGAGGCGGATCTGCCTCCTGCAACGGCGGTACCGCCACGGGCGGGGACGGCGGCATGTTCCACAACCAATACTCGTATTGTCCAGTCGTGGATATCCAAGCCGCCTCATGGATGTTGACCGGCGGGAATTCCGACCACACCGGCGGCAGGGGAGGGCAAATCTTCCTGTCGACGTACGAGACGATGGAGTTCTTGGGGAACGTGGATTTGTCCGGCGGGAACGGCGTGGTAAATGGAGGCATCGGCGGGACTTGCGACATCATTGCACGAGGTTCCTATACGATCCAGGCCGGCAGCAGCCTGAAGGCGGATGGGGGTATCCCCGGAGGCCATGGGGGCACGATGTCCATGTTCAACTACGAGAGTGTATCCTCAGCATTCTCCGTAACGGCCGCGATCTCATCGAGGGGCGCCGACGGGAACACACATAGTCAAGCGGGTAATGGCGGCAACATCATCATCGACACCTACGATTCCAACATCACCGTGGGCGGATCGATCGACCTACGTGGAGGGAACGACGCCTCCGACAACGGCTCTGGAGGGCAAGGAGGTGGTCTACACATCGGTTCGGACGCCGACAAAGACGACGTGGCGGGCGACATCGTGATGACCGCCGATCTGGACGCCTCCGGCGGCAGCGGCAGGGTTTCGGGCGGCGACGCCCGCAATGACGGGACCGCGAACAGCGTCACCATCTGGGGCCAGGTAAGTCTGGAGGTCAACGCGGATTTCGACGGGGACAACGTCGGCCGAGGCTCCGTCACCATCTCCGGTCTGATCAAGGCCAACGGAGGGCCCATCAACGGTAACGGCGGGGATATCCTGATCTGGGGCAACCTGACGCTCCAGCAGGCCGTTCAGAATCTCGGGGACGGGACCGGCCTGAAGGGCGACATCAAGGTCAACGATGTCATAATAAACCCGTAATGACCGGCGAGGGGAGCGCAACAAGGGCCGGCCGATCCCCTGAGTTATTCGAGCGCCTCGAATTCGTCCAGGAGGAGGTGGGCAGAGGCATCGGAAGCGTTGAACCGGATCTTGAGGTGCTGGGGAGGGACACCCCAGCCCCCGGCCTGTGTGAGATTCACGAGGTTCCATTGTCCCGGCCGGAGTCCCTTCACGGGCAGGACCGTTCCCTCATTTTGCCCGCCGACCACGATCTCGATCTCCTCGATTCCTTCGGGCGGACGGGCCCAAAAGCGGATCTTAGGGTTGGAGGATGGCCCGGACAGCGAGAAATACTTGTTCTGGAGGTACTGTTCGAGGCCCTTGCGTTCAGTGTCCGGCAGGGCGCGGTTGTACACGATGACCTCGGCCAGCCGCCCTTGGAAGAATGTCCATTCATCCTCCTTCTTGCGGACCTTGAGGGCCCTCCGGTCGCTGCACCCCCGCCCCAGGTTCCCCTGGTCCGTGCAGGCCTGGATCGCCGTCTGCTTCCCAGTCTCACCCATCACACGCTGACCGTTGACGAAAAGGGATTCCACCGGGCCGTTCTTCATCGACATGGTGATCGAGAAAGCATCTCCGACCGAGGCCGGGCGGGCATACGAGGGGAGGTTCTCCGTCCGCCTCGTCCCGAAGCGGTATTTCACGTTGGTCTGGAACGGGCTCAGGTAGACGGTGCCCCAATATGCGGTCTCGTCCCAGAAGATGGCGGCGTTCTCGGCGTTGCATTTCCCGCCGGCGGAATCCCGCAGGCAGGAGGCCACCAGCACAACCGTCATCTCCGAAAGGCCGTTCACCGGCATCGTGAAGGTCATGAAATCATCGACGCCGTCAAATTGGACGGCCGGTTTCCCGTTGAGGGCCGCCCCCACCAGCGCGGGCCGGCCCTCGGCCGCCGCCTGGACGGCGTGGCGCCCGTTGCCAGACTGGTCGGCCCACTGGGAGACGCCGGGGCCATCGACCGTGACGCCCGCGTCGGCCATGAGCCAGAGCTGGAATCCCTTCTGAGGGATGGGGGTGGCGGTGGAGATCCAGGGAATATCTTCGATCCAGGCGCCGGATGGGGGAACGGAAAGCGCCGCGGTGCCGTTCATCCCCTCCTCGACGACCTCGCCACCCTTGAATTTCCCCGGTCCCTTGTCGAACCCTTCGTAGTGAACCAGCCGCGTCCCGGCGCCGAGGACGATCGTGAGCTTGGGCCGGCGCTCGGGCGGGGTTCCCTCACGGGAGACGAATGCCGTGCCCTCCTTGATGTCGGGACCGGCGATGATGACCCCGTGGTTCGCAGCGTGCGAGTCGACCCAAGACTGGACGAGCGCGACCCCGGCGGGGTTGAGAGGGACGGTCACCTCCCCCCGTTCCCTGTTTGGAAGCTGGGCCAGGAGCTCGGTCCCTCGGTCACGCAGCCCCTTGGCGCCGGGGACTTCCCAAGCCATCCCGGCTGCCGGGGAGTTCCAAGTCACCTCCGTCTCGCTCCAGCCTCGTCGCATCGCATAGATGCCGTAGGGGCTTTTCGATCCTTTCTCGGTCAGGTAAAGCGATATGGAGGCAGCCAGTATCCGGGCACCGGCGGGGATCGACGAGAGATCCCAGCGCAACAGGGCGCATTCGCCCTTCCCATCCTTGCCGCTGTCTCCGTCGATCTCGCAGACGGCGCTCGTCCCCTGAATCCGGTCCGGGTTGGATTCGGAGATCGCGGCGTCCGAGGTCCCCGTATAGGAGGGATCAGGTGCGACGCCGTCCTGTAATGACATCTTCATCCGGCCGCCGGGTTTCAGGACCAGCTGGAGGGGGGTGGAGGCGCCGACGCCCCCGGCGTCGTCGCATGCCCTGGCCGTGAGCTCGTAATTTCCGGGTTGGTATGCCGCCCACGGAAAGGTGTATGGGCCTGCGTCGGCGGCGCCGAGGCGCGTTGCGCCCCGGTAGAATTCAACCCTGAGGACACGGCCGTCGGGATCAACGGCCTCCGCCGTGAGAGGAATCTGGGCCGGGACGGCGATCGAGGCCCGGTTTGCCGGGTTTTTCCAGCGGACCTCCGGTGGGCGGTTCCCCGGCTTGTCCACGACGGTGAAGGAAACCGTAAGACCCTTCCCCTCCTTCCCATCGGCCTTGGACCAGGTGTAGGGAACGGCCGTGACCGTATGATCCCCGGGCGAAGGGACCCACGACTTGTAGTCGGCGCCCTCGTTCCCGGCCAGCGCATATGGTTCCTCGTCCTCGATGTTCGGGACTGCGACGCCATCCAACAGAAACTTCACGGAACCCACCTTCCCGGGACTGGTATTCGCGCGGACGTTCAGGTTCCGCGTCGGGAGGGCGGCGAGGTTCAGTATCGCCCCCTCGGGGATCGGATCGAACGCGGGGATCGGCCGATCGGTGTCGGCGTTGATGAGCGTGAAGCTTTTTATCTCGGGGAGAATCTCCGCCGGGGGCGCGGGCGGCCGCGGGGTTTCCGAAGGCGGCCCCGGTTTCTGGTGGGTTGCCGCGGTGGACTCGGCGGCGCGGACGGCGGCTTCGTAGTCGGCAAGAGCCGCCTCCACCTCAGGGCGGCGCGGGCCGGCGATCTCCGCGGTGGACCGGAGGATGTTGAGGATTTCTTCCTTACGTTCGAACTTGGGATCGGATCCGCGGATCTGCCTGGCCTGATCGAGGGCGCTGTCAACCTGGCGCTGGCGATCCCTCTCCTTCTTCTTCTCCCGGGCGGCGTTTTCGATCTCGCGCGCCCTGGCCTCCTCTGGTTTACCGCGGAGGGCGGAGAGGGCCGATTCGCACCTCAGGATGAGGTCGTCCGGGTCGGGTGACGACGCGGCGAGGGCCTCCAACTGCCGGAGGGTTTCCTCAGGGGTGAGCGCGGGGGCCGGAGCTGGAGGAGTGGGCCGGAGCCGTTCGGGCGGCGGATCGGGCCGGATCTCCGGGGGTCTGGGGATCGCCGGGGCGGCGGCGGGGACGGGGGTCGCTTCCACGCCGATCGTTCTCCTTCCCGTCTTTCGGTCCCGTCCGCCGGACGTCACGGCGGCGGCGATCACCAGGAAGAGGGCGCCGATCGCCCCGGTTGCCATTATGAAGGCGCGCCGGCCTGTCCCGTCGGTCCGGGCCCGGCGCGTGGTCTGCGGCGCGCGGGCCAGGGGAATGTGGGCGGTCGTGGTCTTGCGGGGAGTAGGAGAGGGCAGCGGGATCTTCGTGGTGGGAGGCTTGACGGGCGTCGCGGGCGCGGCGCCCGCCGGCAGCGGCCGGCAGCGGGTGCAATAGGGTTGGCCCTCCAGGAGGTGGGCGCGTCCCTTCTCGAAGTCGGCCTCCCTCAGGCTCTCCCCGCACCCCCCGCAATAGACGATCGGCTTGCCCATCGCCTCACCGGCGTGACTCACCAGATTATATCACGGACGGTGATCCCGGCAGAAAGGTGTTTGAAAAAGATAGCAACACCCATTGAGGCCGCCGGGAGATCAACCGGTCCGGGACCGGCCGCAGCCAGGGGCCGTCCGCGCGCTTCAGACCTGGTCGGGCTCCGGGTGCCTCCAGGGAGCCCGGTACGGGCGCCGCAGCAGGCGGTTGGCCTCCTCGTCCCCCACGACCCGGTGGGTGGCCGGATCCCACGTGAGCGTCCGGCCGAGCTTCATGGCGATGTTGGCCAGTATGCAGCTCGCCGTTGAAATGTGACCCTCCTCTATGTCGGCCACCGGTTTCTTTCGGGACTGGATGGCCTCGATGAAATTGCGCTGATGGGCGCGGTTGGCCGCCGCCGCGAACCGCTCGAACCGGTCCTCCGTCTTCTCGTGTGCGTCAGTATACCCGTCGGCTATCACGTCCTGGTGGACCGGCTCCCCTTTCTTCGGTATGAAGTCGTAGCTCGCGACGCTAAGCTTGAGCGTCCCCTTCTCGCCATATATGATCCCCGCCCAGGGGTACTTCGGGTCGGGCGGATGGCCCCATGTGCGGTGGGTCCACGCGATGCAGAGATCGTCGTACTCGAAAGTCGCCGTCTGCGTGTCCGGTATGTTGGCGGTGGCTTCCTTCTCCACGTAGATGCCGCCGGAGGAGCTGATCCGCTTGGGCCATCCCAATCCCATTACCCAGCGGATCATGTCGAGCATGTGGATGCACATGTCGCCCATGATGCCGTTTCCGTACTCGTTGAAGAGCCGCCACGTCAGCGGATGGATCAGCGGGTTGAAGGGGCGCATCGGGGCGGGCCCGGTCCACATCTCGTAGTCCAGGTGCGGCGGGGGCGGGCAGTCGTCCTTCCTGACGTTCCGCCGCATCTCGTAGTAGCAGCACACCTCGACGAGGCCTATTTTCCCGAGCGCGCCGGTCCTGATGAACCGGTCGCGGGCCTGCTCCAAGTGCAGGGTGCTGCGGCGCTGGGTGCCCACCTGGACGACCCGCTTGTACTTGCGCGCGGCGGCCACCATCGCCTGGCCCTCGACGACGTCTACGCTGATGGGCTTCTGCACGTAGACGTCCGCGCCCGCCTTGCAGGCCTCTATTGCCGGCAAAGCGTGCCAGTGGTCGGGGGTACCGACAAGGACGATGTCAAGGTCCTTCTCCGCAAGGAGCTTTCTCCAGTCGCCGTAGAGGCGGGGCTTCTTCTTTGAAAGCTGCCGGACCGCGACGAGCTCGGCGGCCTCCTCCAGCATCTTGCGGTCGGGGTCGCACAGGGAGACGACCTCGACGGGGCTCACCTGGATGAGGCGGAAGAGGTCGTTTTTCCCGTACCAGCCGCAGCCTATCAGCCCGACGCGGTACTTCTTTTCCTGGCCGGCGGCGAACGCCCCGCCCCCGGTGGCGGCGGCGGCCAGCGAGGCGATGCCGCCCTTGACGAAATCGCGGCGGTTCATGGCGATCCTCCCTCTGGAACCGACATTCACCACGGGCCCGTACGGCGCGCGGCCCGTCCTCCCCCCGGGTCCCGGATTATATACGCCCCGCGGCGGGGCTTGGGAGAAAATGATGCGATCAGTGAAGGCCGCGCAGCGAAATGGGAAAAGCCTTCCCGTCACGCCGTCCGGGTCGAGATGTGCGGCACGTGACTATTCCGCTGGAGCCCGTAATATATAAGAGAGGCACGACCGCGCAGGGCGGTCGACACCGCCGGGAACCAGCGATGCGTGACATGGCGCCGTGGATTCTGCTGGCGGCGGCCGCCCAGGCCGTCCCCGGCGGGGAACCCTTCTGCGAAAAGGCGATCCTGTTTCCCAGGGAAGGCCCCACCGTCCACCGCATCCCCTCGATCGTCGCGGCGCGGGACGGCACGGTGCTGGCCTTCGCCGACCGCCGCAAGGGGAGCCGCGAGGACTGGGGGCACGACACCGACATCGTCCTGCGCAGGAGCCCGGACGGCGGCCGCACGTGGCTGCCCGTACAGGTCCTGGCCTCGGAGCCCGGCGTCAACTTCCACGGCGGTCCCGCGCTGGTGGACCGGAAGACCGGCCGCGTCTTCAAGTTCTTCAAGAAGCGCCCCTCCTCCATCCGCGACGCCCGCAAATACCACGAGGAGATGGTCGGAAACGCGCCAAACTGGAAAGCTTGGGGCGTCGGCAGCTACGTCGTATGGAGCGACGACGGCGGCGCGACATGGTCCGCCCCCAGGCGCGTCGCGGTGGACCACCCCGATTCCTCCGGCATCGCCGACGTAGGCAACAACGTCCACGGGATACAGCTCTCCGACGGCCGCCTGGTAATCCAGGGGTACTGCCAGACCTCGAAATCCTGGGAACACGATCGTGACAATCCCTCCCGCTCGTTCCTCCTGGTCAGCGCGGACGGCGGGGCGACCTGGCGGCGCGGCGCCGAATGGTCGCCCGGTTACTCCGCGATGGAGTACTGCCTGCTGGGGCTCGAGGACGGCGGAATCTACGTCAACCAGCGATCGCTCGGACCGCGCCGAAGGGTCGCGTGGCTGGACGGCCCCGACGCGGCGGGCGTGGAGCTCCGTGACGACCCCGCGCTGGCCGAGCCCGTCTGCCACGCGGGACTTGAACGGCTCAGCCTCCGGAGGGAGCACGGACGCAACCGGATCGTCTTCGCGAACCCGGACGTGGAGAACGCCGCCCGGCGCTACCGGGCCGACACGCGGCGGAACCTCACCGTCCGCCTCAGCTACGACGAAGGCCGCAGCTGGCCCGTCGCGCGGGTGCTGGAGGAGGGCAAGTCGGGCTACTGCGACCTGGCCGTGACGGCCGGCGGCACCACCATCATATGTCTCTACGAGAACGGGGCCAAACGTTACGACGACCAGATATCCGCGGCCCGCTTCAACCTCGAATGGCTCACAGGGGGCCGGGACTCCCTGAATAAGCGGTAGGCGGCCTCACGCCCCGCGGGGATCCGGCGGCGGACGTCGCCGAGCCCGCCCCCGGCAGGCCTTTCGCTTCAGCCGGTCCGCGCTGGCCCTGCGATTTCAAACTTTCAAAAAGGCTCAAAAGATGACCGCGTAAAGTAGAGCTCAGCTCCTATTGGGCCTATGGGCGGTCGGGCGACGCGCCCCTCGGGGGGACGACCTATTACGTCCGGTTCACCACCTACAACGGCGGGTACACGGCGAACATCCGGTTCTTCCGCCTCTACGGCACCTACTCCGTCCCGGCGCCGCGGGCGCCGGCGGAGCGCTCGGGGCGGAGGCGTTCCTTGCGCTCCTGTTTGTCTCCCGCCTGAAGAAGTGACGCCGATCCCGTCCCGTTTCACGGGAGATGGACAGTCGCCGCCCCATCCAAGATTGAGCCCTCGATCCAGTCGTCCCTTGATCCGCCACCAGCCTTGATCCAACGGTCGGTCCCCGGCGGTTCGCCGATCCCTCCGGGCGGCGGGACGATGCGGCCCCGCCCGCCGTGCCGCCACACCGCCACGAGCGCCGCCTCGCCGAGGCACCAGGCCACCTTCCGGAAGGCGGACCGGCCGTAGGCGGACGCGTAGGCGCGCACGCCGGACGGGCTGACGAAATAGACCGCATCGTGTCCGGGGAGGGTGCGGCCCAGCTCGGGATTTGGGATCGCTCGCAACGGCGCAAGTGCCGTCAGCCTGCACCCCGCCGCATGGAGCCTTCGGACCGCGTCGGAGGGCACGTGGCTGCCGCCCACGAGGAGGACGGCCTCTCCCGCCGCCGGCGGGATAGGCGCGTCGGGCCGCAGGGCGAACTCGGCCAGCGCCTCGGCCGCTCCCTCTCCCAGCGTCTCGATCCGCGTCCCGGCGAGCGCCCGCGCGTCGGCCCCCGCATCCTCCAGGGCGTCGAAAAACGTCTTCACGGAAAGGGCGTCTGCGAAGAGGACCCTCGAATAGCGGCGGAGGCGCCTGCCCTCGAGGATCCCCCGCAGCGCGGCGCGGCCGGCCCCGTCGGGGACGAGCCGCAGCGCGGGCCAGTGGAGGAGGTCGCCGAGCCCCCGGAACCGCGAGGGATCGAGGCCGGTGAAAAGGATGCGGGGGCGCGTCGACACCGGCGTCGCCCCGGCGCCCACGATGAGCAGGGCGGGGCTGGCGACCCCCGCCTTGGCCGCCTCGGAGGCGATGGAGGCGATCGTCCCCTCGACGCGCCGCTCCCACGGCATCGAGGCCCGCTCTACGACCGTCGCCGGCGTCGAAGGCGGCCAACCGTCCTGCAGAAGGCGGGCTGCGGCGTCGGGCAGCGCTTCCACTCCCATGAGGACGGCGAGCGAGTCGGCCCGCGGGAACTCCAGGTGGCGGGCGCCGCCGGCGGAACGGGCGGTCGTCACGGCGAACGACCGTCCAACCCCGCGCCGTGTGAGGGGGAGCCCGGCCGCGGCGGGCCCCGCCGTGCAGGCGTTCGGCCCCGGGACGATCTCCCACGGGACGCCCCTGCGGTCGAGCAGGCGGATCGCCTCCGCGGCGCGGCCGAAGACGCAGGGATCGCCGCCCTGCACGCGCGCCACCGAGAGACCGGCCGCCGCGGCATCCGCGGCCCACCGCAGCGCCGCCTCCGGCGTCGGGGGCGCGCCGCGATCCCCCGTCCTCAGAACGGCCTTCCCGCGCGGGCTCACGCCGAGGTCGTCGAGGAAGCCGCGCGGCAGGAGGGCGTCGAGCAGGAGGACGTCGGCCCGGCGGAGGGCGCGCAGCCCCCGCACGGTGATGAGGTCGGCGGCGCCCGGCCCGGCGCCCACGAGCCAGACCCTGCCCCGGCGGCCCGCGGTCCCGGTCATGTCCCCCTCCTGCCCGCCAGCACCGAGGCGACGAGGTCGCGGACCTTCCGCGCGAGGGCGCGGTCGCGCCCATGCGAGTGCACGGCCACCGAGACCCGGCCGTTGTCGAACGCGGCCGGGAAGAGGACGCGCGTTGAGCGGGCGTCGGAGGCCACGCAGCAGAGGATGCGCCGCGCCTCCGCCTCGCGGCCGATGCGCCGGTTCAGCGCGGGGTTGTCCGTCGCCGCCACGGCCAGCACGATCCCTTCGAGGTCGGAGGATGCGTAGGGGCGCCGGCGCCAGGCGAGCCTGCCGCGGACCGCCGCCCGCCGCAGCGCCTCCGAGGCCCGGGGTGCGACCAGCGTGACGGACGCCCCGGCGGCCAAGAAGGAGAGCGCCTTGCGCGTCCCGACCGGCCCCCCGCCGACCACGAGGCACGGCAGGCCGACCATGCGGATGCCCAGCCCGAGGAATCTCCGCCTCCCGGGACCGCGCGAACCAGGGGACATCCGTCCCTCCTCACCTCTTCTCGATCACCACGGACCAGTAATCGCCGACCCTCTTCTGCTCGAGGATCTCGTGGCCTTCTTCCCGGACGGAGCCCGGCACGTTCTCGATGGGCTCGCCGTCGTCCAGCCAGATCTCCAGGATGTCGCCGGGCTGCAGCCGGGACAGCTCTATCTTGGTCTTGACGAAGTTCATCGGGCAGGCGACGCCCCTCAGGTCCTGGACGGGCCGCGCCCTCTCCGGAGCCGGCGCCTCGGGCGGCTCGAAGCGGAAGGCGCTGTCCATGCGTTCGTAGAGGGATATCACCCGGTCCGCTAGGGCGTGGACCGCCGCCTCCTTCTCGACCAGTGCACGGCCTTCGCCCTTCTCGGCAGCCTGGACCACCGCCGAGAACCCCGCGTCCACGAGGCCCGTGTCCAAGAAGGCCTTTCGGAAGTTCCGATAGACCTCCTCGCGCGTCCTGGGCTCGACCGCCCGCGTGATCAGGAGCATCCGCGAAGCGAAGAAGACCAGGTCCCGCAGGCACGCCTCCCTCTTCTCGGTTTCGCTGGCAGGGAGGGCGGCAAGCCGCGATCGGGTCTCCCGGATGTTCCCCAGGTCGACCTCGATCAGGTCGAACAGCCCCGCGGAGCACTCCCCTTGTCCGCGCCCGGCGAGCGAGAACGCCCCGGCTTTCCCCCAGTCCGAGTAGAAGCTCTCGTCCTCCTCGAAATCGGGGACCGTCCCATGGCGGTCGCACAGCTTCTTCAGATCGTCGAGCCCCTCGATGCGAAGATAGGCGTCAAAGGAGGGGTACCGGTCCATCCTGGAGAGGTAGAGGCCCAGGAAATCCCGGACCAGGAGCGGCAGGCTCCTGGCGCCCACCTCCCCCACCTTTCGGGCGAACTTCGTCGCCCCGTCGCGGACGACCGCCCCCGCCACGACGTTGTAGGCGGGATAGAGCCTTTCACCCCTCCGGGCCGCCTTCCCGAAGAAGCCGAGGTCCGCCAGGGGGTGCTGGCCGCACGCGTTCGGACATCCTGAGACGTGGATCTTCAGGTCGGCCAGCCGGTCCAAGTCCCCCGCCAGCTCCCCCATGACCGCGAGGGCCGCGTCGCGCGAGCGGCATATCCCCAGCTGGCACGTGGAGGCGCCGGCGCAGGAGATGATCCCGCCGAAGAGGCGCGGGCGGTTGAAGGGTTCCACGACCTCCTTGAGGCGCTCGTAGAGGTGGACGAGATGCCTCTCCGGGATGTGGCGGACCAGGAAATTCTGGTCCTTGGTCATCCGCAGGACGTCCTCCCCGAACGGCTTCAGGAGCCGCGCCAGCCGGGCGGCCCGGTCCGCGGCGATAATCCCGAGCTCGACGGGCACGAGGACGGCCCAGAGGCCTTCCTGTTTCTGGGGCCGCGCGAAGCGCCTCTTCCACAGGGCGAAGTCCTCCGGGTCCTCCGCCTTTCTCTCGGGCAGGAAGGAGTCCGTGGCCCCGCCGGGGATCGGCTTCAGCTCCAGGTCAGGCTCCCCCCTCGCCTTCAACGTCTTGTATTCCTCCAGGAACCGCCTCCGGAACTCCTCCTCTCCCAGGCTCTGCCACAGGAACCGCAGGCGCGCCGCGTGCTTGTTCTTCCGGTTGCCGTATTTCCAGAAGAGCGTCTTCACGGCCCGGATCACCGCGTAGACGTCCCGAGCCTCGATGAAATCGAGGAGGAGCCGGCCTTCGTGGGACTTGGCCCCCATGCCGCCGGCCGCATAGACGCGGAATCCCTCCCTGTCCCCTTCCCGGGCCGCGATGAATCCCACGTCCGCGACCGTGGCGTACCCCTTGTCCTCGGCGGACCCGGAGAACGCGATCTTGAACTTCCTCGGAAGGGTGAAGGAATCGTCCTCGGCCAGGAGCCGGCTCGTCAGGGAGAGCGCGTAGGGCGTGACGTCGAAGACCTCGGCGGGATCGATGCCGGCGTCCTCGGGCGCCGTGACGTTCCGGACCGTGTTGCCGCCGCCGCCCTTGGAGGACAACCCGGCCTCCCTCAGCCCGCGGATGACGGGGACCACGCCCTCCAGCCGGACGCGGTGGATCTGCAGCTCCTGCCTCGTGGTCAGGTGGAGGACGCCGTCGCCGTGCCTCGAGGAGAGGGCGGCGACCGCGTCCAGCTGGGATGGCGCCAGGACGCCGGCCGCGGCGCGGACCCGGACCATGTAGGCGCCGCGCTCCCTCTGCTCGTAGACGCCGAAGAGGACGCGCCGCGCCTTCAGTTCCGCGGCCGAGACCGAGCCGTTCCGGTACTCCTCGACCAGCGACTCCAGCCGGTCGATGTCTTCGTCCAGTCCCGGGGGGAGGCTATAACCGATCATCGCCGACGATCTCCAAGTACTCCATCGCGACTTCCGATCCCCGGATCCGGTAGGCCTTGACGTCGCTCGCGCCGCCGGCCAGCGAGACGATGAGGTATGTCAGTCGGGGATCGGCGGCCAGCCGGATGTCCTCCGCGGAGGGCCGGGCCGGGGTCAGGGGATGGCTGTGGTAGACGGCTCCGATCTCCAGTCCCTCCGCCCGCGCCTCGCGATGCACCCGGAACTGCTCCTGTGGGTCGAGAGTGAAGTGGTCCCGCCTGCGGTCCGTGTTGGTCATCTCGAAATGACGCACGACGACGCCCTCCCGCAGCGCCAGGTATCCGCACGCCTCGATCGGCGCTTCCCTCTTCGCGTGGGCGACGACCTTCTCCAGGACGTCCTTTCGGATCAGCATTGGCAGCGCCTCCCGCCGCGCAGGTCGCAGGCCGCCTCCTCCTCGATGTCCACGGGCCTCGTGATGGTCGGCCGCCGGCCGCACACCGGGCAGGAAGGATTCCTCGCCACGCAGACGGTCCGGAAGCCCATCTTCAGCGCGTCGAAGACGAGGAGCCTGTCGGACAGGAGCTCCCCGACCCCGGCGAGGAACTTGAGGGCTTCGGCGGCCTGGATGGTCCCGAGGATGCCGGCCACCGCGCCCAGGATTCCCGCCTGGGAGCACGAAGGCGAGGCGCCCTTGGGGGGCATCGCGGGGAAGACGCACCGGAAGCAGGCCCGGCCCGGCACGTGCGTCAGCGTCTGACCCTCGAACCGCAGGATGCCCCCGTGCGAGAAGGGCTTTCCGGCGAGGACGCAGGCGTCGTTGACGAGGAACTTCGAGGGGAAGTTGTCCGTCCCGTCGATCACGAAATCGTAGTCCGCGATCAGGCCCGAGATGTTGCCCGCATGGACCCTCTGCCGGTGGGTGACGACATCTACGTGCGGGTTGAGCGCCCGCAGTTTCTCCTTCGCCGAGACCACCTTCGGCCGGCCGAGGTCCGGCGTGAAATGGATCACCTGCCGCTGCAGGTTGGACCGCTCGACGACGTCGCCGTCCGCGAGCCCGAGGGTCCCCACGCCCGCGGCCGCCAGGTACAGGGCCGCCGGCGCGCCCAGCCCGCCGGCGCCGACGATCAGGACTTTCCCCCGGCTGATCTTCTCCTGACCTTCCACGCCGACGCCGCGCAGGATGATCTGGCGGCTGTAGCGTTCCAGCAATTCCTCGGTGAATTCCATCTTCCACCCCTAGTTCACCACGAAGACACGAAGCGCACGAAGAAATCCTCCATGGAGGTATTGCCCCTTCTGCCGGCGAAAAGGGCCGGCGGATTCTTGCCTTTCATCTTCGCGTTCACGGTGTATTTGTAATGAGAACGGCCTCCAGGGCCTGCGCGAGGTCCCCGATCAGGTCCTCGACGTCCTCGATCCCAACGGCCAACCTCAACATCGTCTCCCGCACGCCCATTTCCTCCTTCAGGGCCGCGGGGTACTCGGAGAAGATCGTGGAGGCCGGATGGAGGATAAGGGTCCGGTTGTCTTGCAGGTTCGTCGCCCGGCGGATGACCTTGAGGGCGTTCATGAACCGGAAGCACTCGGCCTTGGAGCCCAGGTCGAAGGTCAGCAGCGCCCCGCACCTTCGCCCGAACTGCTTCCGGGCTGTCTCATGCCCTTTGGCGGACTTCAATCCGGGGTAGTGGACGGACCGGACGCCGGGGCGGGACTCCAGGAACTCGGCGATCCTCTGCGCGTTGGCGCAGGACGCGTCGACGCGCAAGGCCATGGTCTCCAGGCCCAGGCTCAGCAGGTAGGCGTTGTGCGCAGACAGGCAGGACCCCAGGTTCCGGAAGACCTCGCGTCGGAGCCGGTTGATGAAGGCGTGCGGCCCATGCTTGACGGCGTCGGTGGCGAGCTTGGGATTCCTACTCCAGTCGTAGGTTCCGTTGTCGATGATGAGGCCGCCGACGCAGGTGGCCCCCCCCGAGATGTACTTCGTGCTCGAGAGGACCTCGATGTCCACGCCGAACTTCTTCGACTCGAAGACGTAAAACGGTGTGACCGTCGTGTCCGCCACGAGCAGGAGCCCGCGGGCCCGGGCAAGTTCCGAGAGGAGGGCCGCGTCGGCGACCTCGAGCTGGGGGTTGGTCACCGTTTCAAAGAAGAGGAGGCGAGTCCGCTCGTCCACGAGGGCCTCCGCGCGGCAGGGGTCCGTCAGGTCGGCGTACCGGACCTCCAGGCCCCAGCTCTTCAGGGTGGACTCGAACAGGGAATACGTGTTGCCGAAAAGGTGCTTGCTGGTGACGACGTTGTCCCCCGCGCGGCAGGCCGCCAGGATCGTGTTGGAGATCGCGGCCATGCCGGAGGAGAGCGCGACCACGCCGGCGGCGCCGGTTACGGACCGCACCTGCTGCTCGAAGTGTTCCACCGTCGGATTGCTGATCCTCGAGTACATGTGGGCCGGCTTCCGTCCCTGGAAGGCGAACTCGATCTCCTCCGCCGTCCTGAATTCGAAGGCGACGTTGTCATAGACGGGCATGTGCAGGGATCCGTGCGGGTCTACCTTCAGGAACCGGGAGTGCAGGATTTTCGTGGCGAACTTGAGGCCATCCATGTGCAAATTCTTCGCGCCGGTGGCTACCGGCCGCCCCCCATGTAGTAGAGGTAATCCACCTCGTCGCCCTCCTGGACGAACGTGGTCGCCAGATCCGCCGCGGCGACGAACCGGCCGTTCAGCTGCACGGACACCATCTCCGGCCGCTCGACCTTGGACAGACGCAGCAGCTCCTCGACGGACATCCTGGCCGGCTCCAGCGTCTCCTCCTTCCCGTTCACCTTCACTTTCATCGCGGCCTCCCGCAGTGGTGGGGTTCCTGCTTCAGCGGGCGGGTGTGGATGCCGCACTCGCCGCCGCACTTGCTCGTGCCGAGCCACCGGCCGGCCCGCTCGTCCGCACCCGGGACGATCCGCGTGCAGGGAAGGCAGCCCAGGGACCGGTAGCCCTTCCCGTAGAGCGGATTCACGGGGACCTGGTGCAGCGCCAGGTATTGCCAGACCTCGCGCTCGTGCCAGACCAGGATGGGATTGAGCTTGATCAGGCCGCGGTCGCGCTCCTCCACCTCCTGGAAGTCGGTCCGCGTGCGTCCCTCGGTGCAGCGCAGGCCCGTGACCCAGCAGGCGACGCCCATCTCCTCGATCGCCCGGCGGGTAGGCTGGACCTTGAGGATGTCGCAGCACCGGTCCGGATCGGTCTCGTAGAGGCGGTCCGGGATCTCCGCCTCGTCGTTGCTGAAGACGCGCAGTTCCGGGTACTGGGCCACCTTCTCCCTCATGAACCGCTTCGTTTCCGGCGGCTTGAACCGGGTCGTCACGATGAATCCACGGATGTGGGGGCTTACACGCTTGGCCAAGTGCCAGACCGCCGAGGAATCCTTCCCGAGGCTGTCGGCCACGACCAGCCGGTGGCCGTACTCCTGGTGGGCCCGTCGGATCAGGTCCAGGGACCGCTCGACCTTCTCAGCGAAGTTGAGACCATCCACAAGGGATTTCACGTCCTGATGCGGTTGGGGAAGGGTCATGACGCGGATTCCTCCAAAGAGTCACTCGTTTTCCATGATCGGGGCTGACGGTCCCCGTCGATCAAATCTCGTACTCGGGACGCTTCATTAGGTAGCCTTTCTCGTCCAGGACGCGCCGGATCTGCTCGATGTCCTCCTGCGTGAGATCTTCTTTCATCGCGAAGGAATCCAGGGGATGCCTCTTGCGCCCCCACGCGATCCGTTCCCACAGGCGCTCGTGCCAGTAGTAGAGGACAAGTCGAATCGAGTGGAAGATCAGGGTGATCCACGTGACCTTGGCCATGTCGCGGGTGAATAGATAAGAAATGCCTCCTAGGATCAGGATTCCCACGATCCTCCAAGTGATTGATTTCGCCCAAGAACGACTCTTGTGCTCGACGCCCATTTCCACCCACATTCCCGATCGTGTTAGTAGGATAATCACCCAAAAAAACATACGGCCTTGAGGATTGTGTCGAGGACCTTATGGACATATGAATCTCTCTCATGCGAATAATAGCCTCTCATAGGTCCCGTTATATACTGAAATTGAGCGCCTCTGATTTGTTCTGCCGGTAATCTTCGGCGACGAGATCGCCGAAGGTCGTGCCGTCATAAACGGCCTCGATGGCATCCCTGGCCTTATCCCACATCCCCTTGAGCACGCAGTTATCCAGCAAAGGGCATTCGTCTTTTGATCCGTGGCCGCTGCAGTCCACGGGCGCCAACGAACCCTCCAAGTATCGGATCACCTTGCCTACCGTCAGGCGATCCGGATGGATGGCCACTTCATAGCCTCCCTCATGTCCTCGATGAGACCTGACGAACCCACCATGCTTGAGCTGCCCCAGGATCACTTCCAGGAACTTGGGTGGAATGGCCTGCGCCATGGCCAATTCCCGGACGTTCACGGGGCCCTGTCCGTTGCGTTTGGCCAGCTCAAATAGGGCACGCACCGCGTATTGGCTCTTTACCGATAATTTAAGGGACATAACCTTTTACTCAACTTAATATATAGGAATAATATAGTATTAACTTTCTAGAGTCAAGCGAAATCGAACGGAGAAGAATGGGTTTTACGGACGGGAGAGCCGTTGGAGCGTCCTTGGGGAATGCCCTCACGCAAGACGATCGGTTCTCCAGATCAGACGTGATCAAATGGGAATTATTCCAGGACCGTCGACGTTATTGTGCAGGCGAGGAACGGGCTCAAAGTCCTGGGCCCTCGCGGCCGGGCTTGCCGGAGGCAGTCTTTTTCGTGGGACAGGATATGCGTCGTAGTCCGGTGGACATCTCCTGTCTCGGGGGCGGGACGTCCCCGGTTGGGCCTGTTCCGTTGGGATCAAGCGAAGGCACGAGCCGGGCTTCGGGCTCGTTGACGGACGGACTCCGGTTCCAATACAGTGGCCGCATGCCTCGAGACCGCCGCCAAGAATTCGACAGCGCCGTCCTTCCTTGTTTGCCCTCCGTCTCGTTCCTTGCCGAGAGGCTCCTGGGTCGGGGGGCCGATGCGGAGGACCTCGTACAGGAGACGTTCCTACGCGCTTGGGCTTCCTTCGACCGATTCGTGACCGGGACCGATGCGCGCCGATGGCTGATCACCATCGCCTTGAACGCCTTCCGCGACCGGATGCGCCGGCGGTCCCGTGATCCTCTCTCCCTCGAGACGCTCCCCGAGGCGCCGGCGACAGGCTCCCCGCTGGAGCCGCCTCTCCCCGTTCGCGAGATCCTCGACGATCGGCTGGCCCGTGCCCTCGACGACCTGCCTGAGGCGCCGCGCGCCGTCCTTACCCTGGCCGTGATCGAAGGAATTCCCGGCGCCGAGATCGCGCGGATGATGGGCTGTCCCGAGGGCACCGTGCGGTCGCTCCTCAGCCGGGCGAAGGCGGAACTGAGAAGGCGTCTTTCGCCCTAGCGGGCCCGCTCCCTTCATCCCGCTTCGCGCAACCCCGAGGCGCGCCGGATCGTTTTCGGAATGGCCCGGGTCAAAGTCCGGAAAATGCAAAAGGGAGGGAAATCATGGGACGACTTGCCTTGTTCCTGGTCGTGATCCTCATATCGCTCGCTGCCGCGAGTTGTGCGTCGGCTCATCCGCTTTTCAAGTGTACGATGGGGCACTTCGGCGCGGAAGTCATAAGGAACGTGCCCCGAGTGCGGGATGAAGATGGTCGTCGATGAGGCGGAAAGGAAACGTTAGGGAAAAGGAAGGCAAAAAGACGGTGGATCGCCCCTCCGTGGGGGACGCACCAGCACTGAGCCAGGCTTGTGCCGGGTGAACGCCCTGGGGAAACACAAGTGTCGTCGGTTTCCTGCAACAGTCCGACCCCACGGTTCGTTCTTGGAATGCTTCAGGAGAAAGGCCGTGACCTGCGGGGAATTCCTGAACGAGGCGGAGGCGCTGGCCCTGGGCGATGTGGAAGCCTCCAGGGCGGAGGCCTTGCGGAACCACGCATCGTCGTGCCCGCCCTGCGCCCGGCGGTTGGCGGAGGCGGAGGCGCTCAACGAGAGGCTGAGGGGGCTGAGGCGGGCATATGTTCCGCCCGCCGGCCTGGAGGACAGGATCCGGCGGTCCTTGGGGGCGCGGCGGCCGCGAAGTGGGCGCTGGCTCACCGCCGCCGCGGCGGCGCTCCTCGTCGTGGGAGTGGTCGCGCTATTCCTGGCTGCGCCTGGACCGGCCGTGCCCGACCTGATCGCGTCCACGATCTCGGCGCACGAGGAGCTCCTGGATATGTCGCGGGCGGGCCGGATCGACACCGGGGATCCGAAGGCGCTGCGGGAATTCTTCTCCGTCCGGGTGGAGGGGCATCTCGCGTCGCCGGAGTCCGGAGACTGCTGCTGCGGGGCGCGCGACGGCTGCCGGTGCGCCGATCCCGCGACCTGCCGGCAGGGGGCCTGCGCGGTCTTCAAGTGCGGCGGCGAGCTGGTGACGCGGCTGGCGGTGGACGCCTCGCGGCTGGGGCCGGCGAAACTGGGGCGGGGGGAGAAGCGGCTCGTGGATGGCCGCGAGGTCTACCTGTTCGAGGACCAGGGGGTCCGGGTCGCGGTCTGCCCCTGCGCCAAGGCCGTGCATCTCTGGATCGGGCGCCTGAAGGAGGGCGATCTTATCGGCGCCTTGCGGAGGGCGGGACGCGAGAAACCATGAGGACTTTTTACTACTTAAGGAGTGACGTCATGAAATCCCTGAGAGTCGCGTGGGTGGCGGGTCTCCTGGCGGTCGCGGCGGTCGCCGCGCCCTCCGGGGACGCGTCCCCCGGCGATCCCTACACGCTGGAGACCTGTCCCGTCAGCGGCGGGAAGCTGGGCTCCATGGGCGATCCCGTGGTGCGCCAGATCGACGGGCGCGAGGTCCGGTTCTGCTGCGGCGGGTGCGTCGGCAGGTTCGAGAAGGACAAGGCCGGATACTTCAAGAAAATTGACGAGGCGATCGCCAAGCAGCAGCTTCCCCTCTACCCTCTGGAAACCTGCCTCGTGACGGGCCACAAGCTGGGCGACAAGACGGTGGACCTCGTCCATGGGAACCGCCTCGTGCGCCTCTGTGACGCGAACGCCGTCAAGGAGTTCCAGAAGGATCCCGCCAAACACCTGGCCAATCTCGACGCCGCCGTGATTGCCAAACAGAAGCTCGCGTACCAGCGGGGGACCTGCGTCGTCATGGGCAAGCAGCTCGGCGGGATGGCCGAGCCCGTGGACGTGGTCGTGGGAGGGCGCCTGCTGCGGCTCTGCTGCAAGGAATGCATCGAAAAGGTCCGCAAGGAACCGCTCAAGTACCTGGGCGCGCTCGGCAAGGGCGGCGCCAAGTCTGACCCTCCCAAGGGCGGGCATCAACACCATTCCGCGCCCGGCGGCGATCACGGCTGCTGCGGCGGGCATCCGCAAGGGGACCAACCATGACTGCCGGATCGAAGGCCGCCCTGCTGGCGGGCGCCGCGCTCGCCTTGGGGGCCGCGGGGGTGATCATCCTTAAGCCTGAGGCCCTCCCCCGGGGCCTCAGGCCCCCCGGGGCCGTCCAAGCCTCCGAGCCCTTTGCCTGCCCGATGGAGGAGGACGCGGAGGTGCGCTCCGACAAGCCCGGGCGCTGCCCTAAGTGCGGCATGAACCTGGTCCCCCTCTCGCAGACGAAGCACAAGGGCAAGCCTCCCTCCAAGGCGCCCCGCCCGGGCCGGTACTACTGCCCCATGCACCCGACGTACATCTCCGACCGGCCGGGGGACTGCCCGATCTGCAACATGTCCCTGGTGCCCCTGAAGCAGGAGGCCGCCGCCGGTTCCGGCGTCCCGGGGTACGCCACGGCGACGATCCAGCCTCAGCAGCGCCAGCTCATCGGGGTCAAGACGGCGGCCGTCGGGAAGCGGGCGCTCCATAGGACGATCCGGGCGGCGGGCCGCGTGGAGTACAACGAGAAGTCCCTCGCCGCGGTGAGCCTCAAGGTCGGCGGCTGGATCGAGGAGCTATTCGTGAAGTCGACCGGCGAGGCGGTGCGGAAGGGGCAGCCGCTCTTCGCCCTCTACAGCCCCGACCTCCTGGAGGCGCAGAGGAACTACCTGATCGCGCGGGCTTCCCGCGACGAGGGTATCCTGCGCGCCGCCCGCGACCGCCTCTTTCTCTGGGACGTCAGCGAGGAGCAGATCAGGGCCATCGAGGAAAAGAACGAGCCGTTCGTCCGCCTTCCCATCCTATCTAAGGTCGAGGGGATCGTGACGCGACGGAACGTCGTGCAGGGCGCCTACGCGGAGGCGGGCCGGGACCTCCTGGAGATCGCCGACCTCTCGACGGTCTGGATCCATGCGGACGTGTACGAGTACGAGGTCCCGGAGGTGAAGGTCGGTCAGCCGGCCTCGGCGCACCTCTCGGCTTTCCCCGGCGAGGCGGTACAGGGCAAGGTGGTCTACATCTACCCCTATCTTAACGAGATCACGCGGACGGTCCGCGTGCGGCTGGAGGTACCCAACGCGGAGGGGAAGCTCAAGCCCGGGATGTACGCCGAGGTGGCGATGCCCGTGGACCTGGGCGAGCCGCTCGCCGTCCCGGACGAGGCCGTGATGGACACGGGCGCCCGCCGGATCGCGTTCGTCGATCTGGGCGAGGGGCGCTTCGAGCCCCGCGAGGTCGATCTGGGGCCGAGGGCGGACGGCTTCGTGGCGGTGCGGAAGGGCCTCAAGGAGGGGGAGAAGGTGGCAGTGAGCGGGAACTTCCTGATCGATTCCGAGAGCCGGATCAAGTCGGCTCTCCTCGGGAGCAACCAGGAGGGGGGACACGAGGGCCATAATCGGTAGACGATCGAGGAACATGCGGTGATCGGTGGAACGGCATGGTTCTTCACCGATGGCGCCCGCCTGATGTTGGTTTGCGGAAATCCGGCGGCGCGGGGAGGCCTTGGGCCTGTCGGGCCCTGTTCTTCCCGTCCGCCGCCCTGGCGGGCGTCACGGGCCACCTGGGCGGCCTGCTGACGCATGGACGCGATGTCTTCAACTGGCCATAAGGATTGCTCGGAGGAATGCGATGGGTACGCGATTCGCAACGGCGGTCTTCGCGGCGGTCGTTTTCGGGGCGGCGCTGGCTGGCTTGGCCGGATGTTCGAAAGAGGATTCGCACGGCTCCCATTCCCACGCGAAACCCGCGGCGCCCGAGCCGGCACCGGCCGCGGACGAGGCGAATGTCATCCAGCAGCAGCTCCCCGCCTACCCGCTCCAGACCTGCGTGGTGAGCGGCGAGAAGCTCGGAGGCATGGGGGAGGCGGTGAACTACGTCTACAAGGGGCGGCTGGTGCGCTTCTGCTGCAAGGGGTGCGTGAAGGACTTCGAGAAGGACCCGGCCAAGTACCTCAAGATCCTGGACGAGGCCGCGGCGAAAGCAGGTTCCCACAAGTAGGTGCCGGGGATGATCAAGCGGGTCATCACCTTCTGCGCGAGGCACAAGTTCCTCGTCCTCGTCGTCACGGCGGTGGCTGCGGCGGGGGGCGTCTATTGCGTCCGCCACATCCCCCTGGACGCCATCCCCGACCTGTCCGACACGCAGGTCATCGTGTACTCGCGATGGGACCGCAGCCCCGACATCGTCGAGGACCAGGTCACCTACCCCATCGTCACCGCCATGCTGGGGGCGCCCAAGGTCAAGGCCATCCGCGGCTTCTCCGACTTCGGCTACTCCTTCGTCTACATCATCTTCCAGGACGGCACCGACCTCTACTGGGCGCGGAGCCGGACCCTGGAGTACCTGAGCAAGATTCAGCAGCGGCTCCCCGAGGGCGTCAGGACCGAGCTGGGGCCCGACGCCACCGGCGTGGGGTGGGTCTTCCAGTACGCCCTCAAGGACACATCTGGCAAGAACAGCCTGGCGGATCTCCGGAGCTTCCAGGACTGGTACCTGCGGTACTGGCTCCAGAGCGTCCCGGGCGTGGCCGAGGTCGCATCCATCGGCGGATTCCAGAAGCAGTACCAGGTGAACCTGGACCCCAACCGGCTGCTGACCCTCAACGTCCCCTTGATGAAGGTGGTGGAGGCGATCCGGCAGGGGAACAACGACGTGGGCGGCCGCCTAGTGGAGTTCAGCGGGGCCGAGTACATGGTCCGCGGCCGCGGCTACGCCCGCTCCGTGAAGGACATCGAGGATATCGTGGTGGGCGTGGACGCCGCGGGCACGCCCGTCCTGGTGAAGCAGCTCGGCCGCGTGGCCCTCGGCCCCGACATCCGCCGAGGCGTCGTCGACCTCGACGGGATCGGGGACACGGTCGGGGGGATCGTGGTCATGCGCCACGGCGAGAACGCCCTCACCGTCATCGGCCGCGTGAAGGCGAAGCTCGACGAGGTCAAGCCGTCCCTCCCGCCGGGCGTGGAGATCGTCACGACCTACGACCGTTCCGAGCTCATCCGGGAGTCGATCGATACGCTCAAGCACGAGCTCTTCGCGGCGCTGGCGGTCGTGAGCGTCATGATTTTGATCTTCCTCTGGCACTTCCCCTCCGCCCTCGTGCCTATCGTCACCATCCCGATATCGGTGCTTCTCGCCTTCATTCCCATGTACTTCATGGGCGTGGGGGCGAACATAATGTCGATTTCGGGGATCGCGATCTCGATCGGGGTCCTCGTGGACGGGGCCATCGTGGAGGTGGAGAACGCCTACAAGAAGATCGAGCGCTGGTTCGCGGCGGGACGGCCGGGGGACTTCCACGAGGTGCGCCTCAAGGCCCTCCAGGAGATCGGCCCGTCGGTCTTCTTCTCGCTGATGGTGATCGCCGTGGCCTTCCTGCCGATCTTCGCCCTCGAGGAGCAGGAGGGCCGGCTCTTCAAGCCGCTCGCCTGGACGAAGAACCTGACGATGTTCATGGCGGCGGTCCTGGCGGTCACCCTCGACCCCGCGGTGCGGATGCTCTTCGCCCGCGCGGACCCGATCCTGAAGCGGCCCCGGCCGCTCGCGTGGCTCGTCAACGCGGTCGTGGTGGGCCGATACCGCCCGGAGGAGCGCCACCCGATCAGCCGGATCCTGTTCGGGCTCTACGAGGGCCCCTGTAGGTTCGTCATCCGGCACCGAAAAAAAACGATCGCCGTCGCGCTCCTCATGGTCCTCTCAACGATCCCGGTCTACCTGAAACTGGGATCCGAGTTCATGCCGCCGCTGTGGGAGGGGGACCTCCTCTACATGCCGACGACCCTGCCGGGGATCTCGGTCACGGAGGCCCAGAGGCTGCTGCAGGCCCAGGACCAGGTCCTCATGAGCGTTCCCGAGGTGGAGCGCGTATTCGGCAAGGCGGGGCGCGCCGAGACGTCCACGGATCCCGCGCCCTTCTCGATGATGGAGACCACCATCCTCCTCAAGCCGCCGGACGAGTGGCGGAGGAAGGAGCGGTGGTACTCGAAGTTGGTGCCGGGTTGGCTCCAAGGTCCATTCCGGACGGTCTGGCCCGATCGCATCACCAAGGAGGAACTGATCGCCGAGCTGGACGCGAAGATGCAGTTCCCGGGCGTCACGAACGCCTGGACCATGCCCATCAAGGCCCGGATCGACATGCTCACCACCGGCGTGCGGACGCCCATCGGGATCAAGATCTCCGGCCCCGACCTCGGGAAGATCGAGGCGATCGGCGCCGAGATGGAGCGGGTCCTCAAGAATCTGCCAGGGACCCGTAGCGTTTTCGCGGAGCGCACGGCGGGCGGCTACTTCCTCGATTTCGACCTCAGGCGCGACCGCCTGGCCCGCTACGGCCTCACGGTCGAAGAGGCGCAGATGGTCATCATGACCGCCATCGGGGGGGAGGCCGTCACCACAACCGTCGAGGGGCGCGAGCGCTACACCGTGAACATCCGCTACGCCCGCGAGCTGCGGGACGACCTCGACGAGCTCCGGCGGGTCCTCGTCCCGACGATGTCCGGCGCGCAGGTCCCCCTCCAGGAGCTGGCGGACATCCGGCTGACCTACGGCCCGGGGATGATCCGCAACGAGAACGGGATGCTGACCGGCTACGTCTACGTGGACACGGGAGAAGGCGATATCGGGGGATACGTCGAGCGGGCCAAGGAGGCGGTACGGAAGTCCGTCGCGCTGCCCGCGGGATACACCGTCCTATGGAGCGGCCAGTACGAGAACATGCTCCGGGTCCGCGACCGCCTGGCGGTCCTGCTGCCGGTTACCTTCTTCCTGATTCTCTTCATCCTCTACCTGAACACGAGGTCGGTGGCGAAGGCGCTTATCGTCATGCTCGCCGTCCCCTTCTCGGCGATCGGGGCCGTTTGGCTCCTCTATGCCTTGGGCTACCACACGTCGATCGCCGTCTGGGTGGGGATCATCGCGCTTCTGGGCCTCGACGCCGAGACGGGCGTCTTCATGCTCCTCTACCTGGACCTGGCCTACTACGAACGGGTCCGAGAGGGGAAGATGAAGACCTTCGCCGACCTCACGGAGGCGATCGTCCACGGCGCCGTCAAGCGCATCCGGCCCAAGATGATGACGGTGTGCACGTCCTTCATCGGGCTGATGCCCATCATGTGGTCGATGGGGACGGGGGCTGACATGATGAAGCGGGTCGCCGCGCCGCTGGCGGGGGGCCTCTTCACGAGCTTCCTCCTGGAGCTCCTGGTCTACCCGGCGGTCTACGCGGTCTGGAAGTGGCGGTTCGAGATGAAGCAGGGGATGGTGGACGTGAGCACCCTCCCCATCCCCGAGCTGAAGGAGCATTGACCATGAAGACGATCATCGCTGGCCTCGCGATAGCGCTCCTCGCCGGCTGCGCGATCCGGCCGGCGGGGGAGGACGAAGAGCGGGACCGCGCGGAGCGGGCCTACGAGGAGGCGCCGCCCCTCTGGCCGGAGTCGCCCGGCCTGGACGATTACCTGAAGCAGGCCCTCTGGGCCAACGGCGACCTCCGGGCCCGGCACGGGGAGTGGCTGGCGGCGATCGAGCAGATCCCGCAGGACTCGAGCTTCCCCAACGCGGCGCTGTCGTTCGGGTACATGTTCAGCTCCGAGAAGATGAAGGGGTGGGACCGGACCACGCTGAAGATCTCGAACGATCCGGGGATGATGATCCCATCTTCCACCAAGCTCGCCGCCGCGGGCCGCAGGGCGCTCGAAGGGGCGCGGGCGGCGGGGCTCCGGTTCGAGGCGGCCAAGTTCCGGCTCCAGGGGGAGGTCCGGTCGGCCTGGCTGGACCTCGCGCTGCTGGCCGAGACGGCTCGCATCCTGGAGGAGCGAGTGGAGCTCCTGCGGATGGCCGCGCGGCATGCGGAGGCCCGGCTGCGGTCGGGCCTGTCGCCGCAGCGCGACCTCGTCGGGGCGCGGGCGGCGGCCGAGCTGGCCGAGAGCGAGCTCAAGACCCTTCGTTCGAAGATCCCTCCTGCGGCGGCGAGGCTCAACGCCCTCGCGGGGCGTCCCGCCGAGGCACCGGTCCCGCTCCCGGCGTCGCTTCCGCCCGCCCGGCCGCTGGCCGTCGGCGACGCCGACCTCATCCGGCTCGGATCTGAGCGCAGCCCGGAGCTCGCGGCGCTCGCCCGCGAGGTCGCCGGCCGGGAGGAGGCGCTCAGCCTGGCAAAGCAGGCGTACATCCCGGACTTCGGCCTCTCCTTCTCCATCCGGGGGAGCCTCGAGAAGATGATCGAGGGGATTATTGCGGTCCCCCTTAGGCTCGAGGCCATCACGGCGGGGATCCGGCAGGCTGAGGCCCTGATCGAGGCCGCCCGGGCGGCGCGGGAGCAGTACGCGCGGGACCTTGCGGCGAGCTTCGTCCTGAACCTCGCGGTGCTCCGGGACTCGGAGCGGCAGGCCGCCTTGTTCGAGAGCACGATCCTCCCCCTCGTCCGGCAGCGGATCGAGCTGGCCGGATCGGCTCATGCATCGGACCGGGGGAGCTTCGCGGATCTCATTCTGTCGCGGGAGGCCCTGCTGGACATCCGGCTGGCGGTGGCGCGGCTGAGGATCGAACGGGAGAAGGCCCTGGCCGCGATCGAGGCGTTGTCGTCGGTGGACGTCGAGGTCATGCAGCCCGCTGGCATGAAGACAATGAATGGCCGGCCGCCGGGGCCCTCTGCCGCTGCCCGCACGGCGGCGCCACTCGCGACACGCCCGGACCGTGCTTGAAATATGTTCTGAGCGCCCTCGACGGCCCACCTCATGCGATAGCGGTCGTACCTCATGGGCTCGCGGCATAACCCCAGGGAGATCCCGACGAAATAGCGGAACTTGCCGCCCCCGCCGAGAGCGCGGAGGCGGATATCCATGAATGCCCCGCCGCTAAGGCCTCGAACAAGCCCCGCTTCTTCAAAGACCACCATTACCGCGAGAAAAACCGGCGCCATGACTACGGCGCCGAAGATCCCCAAGCCCATTAAGGCGCCTAGGAAGGCCTTGCGGAAGCCGTAGCACTTGACGAGGTTCCTGATATCGATCATCCGGCCGGCCCCCCGGAGCTCCCTCCCCAAGTCGTTGCGGATCTCCACCGTCACCTCGTTCCGGTCCGCCGCCTCCACCCCGAACGCCAATGGCGATTTGGATGGCGCGATGGCCCACTCCGTCGTGGCGGAACCAGGTCCTCTACACCCCTCGAAGGACAACATCCACCTGGTCTGGAGGGTCTCCCGCGTCGGAGAGGTCCCCCACGCCCGGAGGGGGATCCAAGCGCGGACCGGACCACCCGATACGGACTCAACAGCCCGTTCGAGGAGTTCGCCTTCGCGCTGCTACTGCTCAATCACCAGCGCCGCCGGCTGGCCTCCGCGGGGATGGAGGCGCTGGGTCTCGAGGGGGATCACCTCCTCGCCTCGGTCGATCCCAAGTGCTCACTCATCCGCCACCCGGAGGGCGGCATAGAAGCTTGATTCCACCGTAACAAGTGGGGTGCGCAGAAGGACGTGGTGAACGCGCGCCATGGCGCGCTCTTGCCCTATGCCTTCCGCCCCCGCTTCGGGCTTGGCCACCGCCGGCGCCGGGGCCAAGAGATTCACCCCCCGCTGGGCCAACGCCGCCGCGTTCTTCGCCCCGCTGTAGTTGGTGTCCGCCACCACCTCCTGGGGCTTGTGGCCCGCCTCCGTCAGCCGGTCGACCGTCGGCACCAGCGCCTCCCGGTCGCGCCCCGACGACCTCGTCACCTCCACGTCCGTCACCAGCTGGACCGGATTGCCCGCCACACAGGTCTCGGAGACCTGAACTTCGAAGCCTTTCCCCTTGTGCCCCGAATACGTCACCGTCGGATCGTGGGGAGACTGAAGCGAATCCTTCGACACC
>FWPU01004383.1_pt1 | contig 32987 bp, 26 predicted proteins | sample 2228361 | NCBI WGS metagenome assembly FWPU01 (sample SAMEA103939777, study PRJEB20133) | metagenome
ACAAAGTCCTCACAAAGTCCTCAAATTCAGCTCAAATGAAGGGAATTTCAGCTCAATTGAAGGGAAATTGAAGAGAATTTGAGGGGAAATTCAGCTCAAATGAGGAGAAATTGACGAGAATTTTTGCTCAATACTATCTCAAATTACTTCAGGTCAGATGAAAATTTTTTACAAATAAACATCAACGAATATTGAATATCAGAAATAATTATACATTTTTTCTTTAAATTGAAATAAAATTTAAACTCAGTATTATCGAGGTGATGTGATGAAAATAAAATTGATTCTATTTGCAGTACTTCTTTTCAGCATTCAGACTTTTTCTCAGGAACTCAGAGGAACATGGATTGCGAGAGATCAACTCGGCACAAAAGAAGCTCTTGCTCAAGCAATTGATAGCATCGCTGATGCGAATTTTAATGTGGTTTATGTTAATGCATGGAGTCGGGGATATCCATTATGGAAAAGCGAAGTTTTCTTTCGGCATACAGGAGTTTATATTGATCCAGCTTATGAAGGAAGAGATATACTTGCCGAAGCAATTGCGGAAGCGCATAAACGTGGATTGCATGTTGAGGCATGGTTTGAATATGGTTTTGTAGGAGGATATGAACTGTATTACCCTGGTTCAGGTGGAAAAGGAAAAATTTTTGATACTTATCCTCACTGGGTAGCAAAAAGAATTGATGGTGGCGAAAAAGATAACTCCAATTTTTATTGGATGGTGCAGACAAGAGAAGATGTTCAGAATTTTCTTATTGAACTCGTTATGGAAGTTGTGAGAAATTATGATATCGATGGAATTGAACTTGATAGAATTCGTTATTCATCACTGCAATATGGTTATGATAGTTATACCGATTCATTATATCGTGCAGAGCATAATGGTACACCACCACCAACGAATTATTCAGAGCCGTCATGGATTCGATGGCGAGCTGATAAATTAAATGAATTTCAAGCACGAGTTTATGATAGTGTTAAATCTGTAAGACCTAAATTTAATTTATCCAATGCACCGAGTCTTTATTCTGCAAATCAATACACTTCTTACAATAGTTTTTGTCAGGATTGGGTATGGTGGGTAAATAACAACAAAATTGATAATGTTCAGGTGCAATCTTATGTAAGCACACCATCAGCGTTTAGTAGTATTCTTGATTATATGATGACACTGGTAAACAATAAGACAAAAGTTTTTCCATCCTTCGCAGTTAGTCCTGGTGGAAATCCACTTCAGCTCGAGACAGTTTATCAATTCATTGATGTAACTAGAGAGAAAGGTTATAACGGTAATTCCATTTGGTACTCAAATGATTTACGTGGATATTTTACTGGAATAAAATCAAATCGATATCAACAAAAAGTTCATCCACCATATTCACCAACTGATTGGAGGGAATACAAAGAAATTGTAAAAATTCCTGATTTAACAAATGCGGTAAGATACGGAAACTGGATAACAAGTTTAATTCCTGGATATGAGAATCAAACAATTTATACAACAGGTGGTGATTCAGCTTCTGTTAAATATTATTTTAATGTTCCCATCTCTGGTTATTATGATATTTATGCATTCATTGTACCAGCTCCAGATCAATCGACAAATGTTGAATATCTTGTGAAAGATTCTTCTGGAAATTATCAAGCGATTTATATTAATCAAACAGATGTATTGAATAAAAGATGGAAAAAGTTAGCAAGCGTTTATTTAAATCAGGGAAGACAAATTGTAATGATTCTAAGTAATCGTGGAGTTGAGTCAGGTAAGAAGGTAAGAGCTGATGCGGGATTTATAAAATTAAATAGAGCATTATCACCAGATGTAGCCACTAAAGTAGAGGAAGAAAATTTTGATTTGAATGAAAATTTTTTTGAACCAGAGATCATAAACTATCCCAATCCATTTAATTCATCCACTACAATTGTATTCACATACCCTCCAAACAAAAAATATAATCTTTCGTTATTTAATTTACTTGGACAAAGAGTACTTACTTACGAGGGAATCTCAAATATCAATGGAAAGAATCAGATTAGAATAGATTCCATAAATCTTTCTGGAGGAGTTTATTTTTATTCTCTTTCAGGTGAAAACATTTATGTTACTTCCAAATTATTAGTTTTGAAATAATTTGAATTTCAAGAATATGAATTAATAAATCTCAAAATTCACAGGAGGAAAAAATGGAAGAACAGAAACCTCATTCAAATGATTCAAATCATTACTGGAATAAATTGTTCAACCGCGTTGAGCGAGCTTTAGGTTGGTTTTTCTTCGTCACCGGTGCATTGATACTTGTAGCTTTTTATCTATATCAATTGATTATTGCTCTTTTTAAGGATACGGAGTTAAACATTTTTGTGAAATTTGGAATATTTCTGGTGGTGATTGGTTTTGTGATTTTAATTTTCTCTGTAATTCGTGAAAAGGTTACAATTGCAGGTAAAGATAAATATAGGAGAGTAAAACAATGATTATTTCAACAACTGATTTTATTCCAGGTAAAAAAGTTGTTAAGGTTATCGGAATAGCGAAAGGTAATACTGTTAGAGCAAGACACATTGGAAAAGATATTCTTGCCGGATTAAAGAATCTTGCTGGAGGTGAAATTGAAGAATACACAAAGCTTTTAGCTGAATCACGAGAAGAAGCTCTGGATCGAATGATTGAGAATGCCAGAAATCTCGGTGCAAATGCAATCGTTAATGTAAGATTTGCAACTTCTTTTGTTATGCAAAGTGCAGCTGAAATTTTAGCTTATGGTACTGCGGTAATCATTGAAGATGAATAATTGATTATCTGTTTACGGTTTGGTCCACAGAAAAATCAAATCATAGATAAACTTTAAAAAGAACCTTTATCAAAAATATTATGGAGCATTTTATTTTATCGAATCGTTTATTAAAGAATTACTTTTTTGATGCCCGATACTCTGTTGGAGTGATAGTATTAATTTTTACATTGTTGAATGACTCAATTCTTATTTCCCAGCCCAAGAGAGAAGTCAGAGCAGTTTGGGTTACAACGAATCATCGTCTGGATTGGCCACCAAATAGTTATGATCCAGAGGTTCAAAAGAAAGCACTGGTTGAAATTTTCGACGATTTGAAAGCAAAGAACTTCAATACAGTATTTTTCCAGGTCAGGTCTCAGGGCACTGTTTTATACAAGAGTAAATATGAACCGTGGTCAGTTTATTTAACAGGTAATCCGCAACAAGAACCTTCTTATGATCCATTGCAATATGCTGTCGAAGAAGCACACAAAAGAAATCTGGAAATTCATGCATGGATAAATGTTGTAAATGTCAAATCGGGAAATTCATCGACACCATTCACTGAACCATCACATATTGCAATTGCTCGACCAGAGTGGGTGAGAAAATATGTCGAAGGTGATAATGTTACTTACTGGCTTGATGTAGGTTTTCCTGAAGTGAGAGATTATCTGAAAAATATTTGTGTTGAAATTGTAGAAAATTATGATGTCGATGGAATTCATTTAGATTATATTCGTTATCCTGGAAAAGATTTTGATGATTCTCTTTCGTACTCATTGTTCGGTCAGAATCAACCGATTGATGATTTTAGAAGAGAAAATATAAATGAACTGGTTGCAGCAATTTATGATACAATCATTGCAATTAGACCGACGATAAAACTTGGTTCTGCACCAATCGGAATCTATGAAAATATTCCTGATGCAAGAGGATGGGAAGGTAAACATGTTGTTTATCAGGATTCGAGAGAGTGGTTGAAGAGAAAGAAACATGATTATGTGGTACCTCAAATTTATTGGGATATTAAGTCAAATCCTCGATTCGATATCCTTGTGAGTGATTGGGTGAAAAATAGTTTTGATAAACAGGTGATTATTGGAATAGGCGCATATGATAATAGAGTTCTGAAAGAAATCGAACAACAAATAGGGATTACGAGAAAATTTAATGCTGCAGGACAAAGTTTTTTCAGATATGAACATATAAAAGGCAAACGACTTGATGCTTACAAATATCCAGCGAACATTCCACCAATGAAGTGGAAAGATTCCATTCCACCTGAACCACCTTATTCACTATCAGGAAGAAATATTGAAGGGAAGCTTGGACTCGTTGAGTTTGTGTGGGGAATTCCTTTAAGAGCAAAAGATGGAGATACCGTAAAATATTATAACATTTATCGTGGTTTGTCTTCATTGATTGATCGTGAAAATCCAGCTTTTATTCTTACATCAACTCAAAATTATTACTATTATGATTTTATTCGAAGACCATCACAACTTCAATATTTTTATCAGGTTTCTTCGTTTGATAAGGGACATAATGAAAGTTTAAGTGCAACAGAAGTTGTAAAGGTTGAATTAAAAAATCTAAAAGAGGTTTTACGAGCACTTTATAATGAGGATAAAATAGCTTTCAATGTTGAGTTTGGAAGAGGAATGTTGTTGATTGAATCTTCCCAAAAGAAAGATTGTAGTTTGGTGTTGTATGATGCAGCAGGGAATAAAATTAAGGAGTTGATGAGAACACACCTGACAGTTGGTTTGAATTATTTTGAATTTGAAATACCAAAAATGAGATTGAATAAATATACGCTCAAAGTATTTCTTCCTGATAAAGTTGAAATTATAGAATTTAAATTGTAACAAGTGATTGATTATTTCTTTGTGGTCTTTGTGTGAGAATATTTTTAATTCACCACAGAGAACACGGAGAATTCAATTAAAATTTTCTTAGTGTTAAACTCAAAAAAAACTTTTTGATCTGAGTGGTGAATGATTTATGTAGTTAGAGGTTATTTATGTCTCACACAAAGCTCACAAAGTTCACAAAGATTTTTTCTTTGTGGTCATGGTGTGAGAATATTTTCAATTCACCACAGAGAACACAGAGGGACACGGAGAATTCAATTAGAATTTCTTAGTGAAAATATGGTGAATTCATCGTGGACTCAAGTGTGAGTGAAACAGAGAGATCAGAAGTTAGAGAGATGAAATAATTGATTGCGAAAAAAATTTAATCTATCCCGCAGGAATTCATCAGAAAGAATAAAGGATGCATACATTGCCATGAGCAAGTAAGGATGCTTGTTCTACCATAACATTTTTGCAATTTTTATAATTTGAAAAAAACAGGAGAGGAAAATGGATGCGTGGGAAGTAATACTTACCCGTCGAAGTATTAGAAAATTTAAATCCACTGAAATTCCTTCTGATTTTATTGAAAAGATTTTGCGTGCTGGGATGCAGGCACCATCGGCGAGAAATAAACAACCATGGCATTTCATTGTCATACAGAATCGAGAAATGCTGGATAAAATTTCTGTTGTTCATCCTTATGCTTATATGCTTAAAGAGGCTCCGCTGGGGATTGTAATTTGTGGAGACATAAAACTTGAAATCACCATAGAATATATAGTTCAAGATTGTTCAGCAGCAACTCAAAATATGTTGCTCGCAGCACACAATTTTGGACTAGGGGCAGTTTGGCTAGGAATTTATCCACGCGAACCACGAATTAAAGCATTGAGAGAATTACTAAATATTCCAGAGAATATAATACCAATTTCTATGATTGCTGTTGGATATCCAGACGAAATTAAACATCCAGAAAATCGTTACAAACCCGAAAGAATCCATTACGAAAAATGGTAAACAGGAGGAAATATGAAAATTTATAAATTCTTAATTTTAATCATAATCACAGTGATTCAATTTACTTACGGACAGGAACAATCCAGAGATGATCAAATCAAACAACTTCAAAAATTAAACGAGACACTTGAGCATCGACTTGATATCCTTGAGAAAAGAATCGATGATGTTTTATGGTTTGAAAGACTCAGGGATTACGCTTTTGTTGATAAAGTATTTTTGACAGGTCCACCAAAATGGAAGGAGAAGAATCCCACAGCACAGGGAGCAGGCAATCCATTGAAGTTCTGGGCATATGTTTTCATTCCCAAGGGAATTGATTACACTAAAAAATATCCATTGATTGTCCTACCGCACGGAGGTGTTCACGCAAACTTTACAACTTATCATACACATATAATTAAAGAGATGGTTGCACAGGGTTATATAGTTATTGCACCTGAATATCGAGGAAGTACTGGATATGGAAAAACATTTTATGAATCAATCGATTATGGTGGTCTGGAAATAGAAGATTGTGACGCATCAAGGAAATTTATGATTGAAAATTATGAATTCGTGGATAAAGATAGAGTCGGTATTGTTGGATGGAGTCACGGTGGTTTAATTGCACTAATGGCAGTCTTCGAACATCCTGATGATTACAAAGTTTGTTTTGCAGGTGTGCCTGTAAGTGATTTAATTGCACGAATGGGTTACAAAGATGATTCTTATCGTAAACTCTTTTCAGCAGAATATCACATCGGAAAAACAGCAGAAGAAGATGTTAAAGAATATCGCCGAAGATCTCCTGTATGGAATGCTCATAAACTCAAAACACCTTTGTTAATTCATACAAACACAAACGACGAAGATGTAAATGTCCTCGAAGTAGAAAGTTTAATCCGTGCTTTGAAAGCAGAAGAGAAGAAATTTGAATATGAGATTTTTAAAGATTTACCAGGTGGACACTCTTTTGACAGAATGGATACTAAAACAGCAAAAGAAATTAGACTGAAAATTTATAAGTTTCTCGAAAAATATCTTAAACCACCAAAACCATTTAAATCAATTGATGATATAAATAAAGCAGCTTATAGATAGGTAAATAGTATGTACTAACTTGATTGTGAGAAACTGTTAAGGATATGTTTTTCTGTTCAAAATAGTTTTTGTCTGAAATTTCAATAGAATAAAGTGATTGTGCCACCTCAACGATTGATTAATTTTGCAATCATTTATTGATTGGTAATTTTTAATCGAAAGTCTTAGGTGAATGATGATCAAAAAAATATTATTTCTTTCATTACTAATAGGATTATTTATCAGAGTAATTTTATCATTTTCATTGGAGTATGCGATAACTCACGGTATTTCATCAGATGATAGCTATTATTACTTTAGAATTGCACAAAATATTGCCAGTGGTTATGGTTCTACTTTCGACTTAATTAATAAGACAAATGGATATCAGCCACTTGTACTGTGGTTTCTTGTTATCATCTACAAAATTTTCGGGAATAATATTTTCTTACCTGTGATTCTAAGTCAATTGATTCTTGCGTTCGTGTCAACTTTATCAGCGTATTTAACTTTTAAGTTTATCAAGCGAGTCTCGGGAAGTGAATTTTCTGCTCTTTTTGCTGCGATTTTTATTTTTCTAAATCCCGTCATTATTGCTATTAATTTCAAAAGCCTTGAAACAAATTTTTATTGGCTCTTTTTAATCATTTCATTTTTATATTATGATAAATATTTAAGAAACTCTGAGGTACTTAACCTAAACTTATTTGTCTTTGGAATTTTAATTGCTCTTGCAAGTTTCTCGCGACTTGATGGTGGATTCTACATTGTTGCATTTGTACTGTATATCTTACTTTCAAAGAAAGAATTATGGAAAAAGAAAATAGAAAAAACTCTTTATGTAGGAATTGGATTTTCGGTTTTATTCATTCCTTACCTTCTATATAATCTAAAATCATTTGATAATCCTGTGCCGATAAGTGGAAGAGCAAAAGTATTTCATAATCACAGAATGGTTTTAAGTCAGGTTGGTGATTACTTTTCATTTGATTTTCTTAAGTATGAACTAAGACGATTCATATTCCCTTTTAACTTTGATCTATTTGCAAACAGAGGGTTTGGATTGTTTGAACAAATTGCGGTGTATATTGTGATAGTTGTTTTTATTTTGTTAGTGGTTATGTTTTTAAAATCGGGTTATGTTAAAAGAGCACTTGGGCAATTAAAAGGTTTTGGTTTTGTACCGTTGTTTTTACTTTTTCATTATTCGTTCTATACGTTATATTTCTGGGAGTATCGCTTTTATTACTTTTTACCCGAGTTTCTGGTAATCTCAATACTTCTATCCATGATAATAAATGAATGGATGAAGGATAAATTTAATAATCAAACAAAAGTGCAATGGAAAATAATTGTGCTTATGATTATAATTTTTGTACTTGGTGGATTCAAAATATTTACCGCTCAGCATGAACAAACTCTCGCATTCAAAACAGCTCAATGGATTAAAGAAAATATTGATAGAAATAGAATTATGGCTTCGGCAAATACGGGCATTCTTTCTTATTTCACTCAGATGCGATTTATCAATCTTGATGGTATGGTAAATAATGATGAATTATTGGAGGCTTATAAAGAAGGTGAAAAAGCTTATCTCGATTATTTGAAAAAGAAAAATGTGGAATACATTGTTGATTATTTTTTAAGTAATAAACCAGAGAACAAATATTATTTCCCTTCGTCACTAAATGATAAATACGAAGTTTTAAATGTTATAACAGATTTGCGATTAAAATATCAAAAGTTAAATCATATGCTTGTAATTAAATTGAATTTACGAGAAGATAAAACGAACAAAAAACCACAATGAAATTTTAATTTTACTGGAAGGCTCTTATGAAAAAGCAGATTGTGTTAGTTGGTCCTGCATACCCATACCGAGGTGGAAATGCCCTCTTTGTTGCTCATCTTTACGAAGCCCTATCATCTTCGTTTGATGTGGAAGTTGTAAATTTCACACGACTTTATCCACAATTATTATTTCCTGGTACATCACAGGAAGATGTGAGTAAAATGGCAATTAAGGTTCATCCTTCTAAAAGATTGATCGATTCAATCAATCCATTGAGCTGGTTCAAGACCATCAATTACATAAAATCATTAAATCCTGATTTAATTGCTTTTATATGGTATCAACCTTTCTTTGGTTTTTCAATAGGCACTATAGCAAGAATTTTACATCGTGAATTCAAAGGGAAGATTTTGTTCATTACCGAAAACATTATTTCTCACGAGTCCATGTTTTATGATAAGGTTTTAACTCGTTATGCCCTTGCTTCTGCAGATAAGTTTCTGGTTTTATCTGATGTTGTTGAAAAAGGTATTAAGGAAATGTATCCGGAGAAAAAAGTTTTTCGTTCAACACTTCCAATTTATGATTGTTATGGATTTGATACTCAACTTTCGAAATTTGAAGCAAGAAAAAAAATTGGGATTGATGAAAATAAAAAAGTAATCCTGTTTTTTGGTTATATAAGACCTTATAAAGGATTAATGTATTTACTCGAAGCAATGTCTATACTTCTGAAGGAAGATAAGGATTATTTTCTTCTTGTCGTTGGTGAATTTTATGAATCAAGAGAAAAATATTTTGAAAAAGTTAAAGAATTAAAAATTGGAAGCAATACTTTGATTATTGATGAGTTTGTTCCAAATGAGGAAGTAGGACTTTATTACTCCGCTGCTGATGTCGTTGTACTTCCTTACAATTCAGCTACTCAGAGTGGTATCCTTAACATTGCATACGGATTTAAGAAACCGGTTGTAGTCACCAATGTAGGTGGACTCCCTGAATTGGTGGAAGATGGAAAAACTGGATTTATTGTGGAACCGCAGAATCCTCATTCAATTGCTGAAGGAATCAAAAAATATTTTTCTGCATCAAATGTTGTGGACTTTCAAAAGAATATTGAAACCTTTATACAGAAAAATAGTTTTATGTCCATCGAACGGGTCTTTAACAAAATAATTGATTCTGATTAATTAATTTGCAGGCAAATTAGAGTTTTTTATCCCGAAAATAAGTTCAAAAAGTTATTATGCTGACTAAGATTGATTAGATTTGAATTTTTATATTCGACATAAGAAATAAGAAGAATTATGCAGAATTTTAATTTGACGGAAAGGGAAAAACAAATTCTCAAATGTATTGTTCAGAATTTCATTTTAACCGCAAATCCAGTAGGCTCGAGGGTTATAAGCAAAAAATATCAACTCGGGTTAAGTCCTGCTTCGATTAGAAATGTTATGGCTGATTTAGAAGAGATGGGACTGATTTACCATCCTCATACATCAGCAGGAAGAATTCCTACTGATTTGGGTTACAGGATTTATGTTGATTTACTGATGGAACAACCCCATCTTGAGCCTCAGGTAAAACGAAAGATTGATAGAGAAATAAAAACAGAGCAAATGGAAGACGAAGAAGAAATTTTAAAAATTGCATCCAAAATTCTCGGCAAAATTTCTTCCCAACTGGCTCTTGTATCATATCCCAAAATGTTGAAAGCTGTTCTGGAGAAATTACAGCTTGTAATTTTACCACACAAAATTTTGCTTATTGTCTTGTCTTTAAGAGGTGGAATTATAAAAACTATTGATTTTGAAATCCCCATTGAACTTGAGCAAAGTAAAGTTGACGACCTTCAATCTTTACTGAATGAAAGAATTTCAGGTCTTTCACTTGAAGAAATAAAAAATACATTCGCAGAAAGAGTTGCTGATTTAAAAGATGAAAGAACAGGAATCGTCAGACTCTTTATCGATTCACTTGATAAAATCTTCTCTGAAGAAAAGGAAGTTGAAAAAGTCCATATATATGGAGTGAAAAATATACTTCAGGTACCGGAGTTCTCTGATTCGCAGCATCTTCAAGCAATCATTGAATTAATTGAAGATCGAGAAGTAATATTGCACATCTTCGAAAGAACAAGTCAGATCAAAAATGATGAAGTGCTGGTTTCCATCGGAAAAGAAAATATTTATGAAAAACTTTCAGAATTCAGTGTTGTGACAACAAAATATAAGTTTGGTGATACAGATGGAGTTATAGGGATGATTGGTCCGCGTCGTATGGATTATCCGAAGATTATCGCTGTGGTTAGTTACATGTCAAAATTACTTACTGATATTCTCAGCAAGAAACTGGAAGAATAAATTACGGAGGAAATGGTATGGAAGAAAAGGAATTGAACAATACCGAAAAAGAAAATCAAAAAATTACGAATGAAGAAGTTAAGAAATCGGAGTCAGCAAATTCACAGGAAAAAATTGATGTGAATAATCAAGCACAGAGAGATGAAAATCAAAAAGAAGAAGACTTAAGAGAAAAAATTTCAGATGAAACGAAAGGAGAAGAAATTAACGAAATGGAAAAATTACAGAATGAAATTGAAAGACTGAAAGAGGAAGTGGAACAGTGGAAGGATAAGTTTGTGCGGAAAATGGCTGAATTCGAAAATTACAAAAAAAGAGTTCAACAGGATCAAATTCAGTTGATTAATTTCGCAAATGAAAAGTTGATAAAAGATTTATTACCAGTTGTGGATGATTTTGAAAGAACTTTAACATTCAGTAAGGAAGAGTTAAGAAATAATTCTGTTCTTCAAGGCGTTGAGATGGTCTATAATAAATTTATGAAAATACTTTCTGATTATGGATTGAAAAAAATCGATGCTTTACATAAACCATTTGACTTTAATTATCATGAAGCATTATTACAGGTGCCTAAAGAAGATGTAGAACCATTGACTGTCATCGAAGAAGTAGAAAAAGGTTATCTATTGAATGATAAAGTTATCCGTCATTCAAAAGTTATTGTTTCGGGTGAAGTGAATCTAGAGTCCAATCCATCGGATAATCAAAATAATAATGAGGAGGTAAAATAGTAGGTGGCAACAAAGCGAGATTACTACGAAATTCTTGGCGTATCAAGGAATGCAACAGAAGAAGAAATTAAGAAAGCGTATCGAAAACTTGCAATGCAATATCACCCCGATAGAAATCCGGGCAATAAAGAAGCAGAAGAAAAATTTAAAGAGGCTACCGAAGCATATGAAGTATTGAGCGATCCGGAAAAGAGAAGACGATACGATCAATTTGGTCATGAAGGAATGCGAGCTACTGATTTCAGAGAATGGACCGATATCAATGATATTTTCAGCGCATTTAGAGATATCTTCGGTGGTTCTGGTTTTGGTGGAAGTATTTTCGATGACTTTTTTGGTGCCTCAACTTCTTCAAGAACACGAAGAGGAACTGCGGTTCAACGAGGAAGTGATTTAAGAGTTAAAATAAAACTGACTCTGGAAGAAATTGCTAAAGGAGTATCTAAAAAAATAAAAATCAAAAGATATAAGAAATGTTCGTCCTGTGGAGGAACTGGAGCAGAAGGGAGTGGATATAGAACATGTCCTGTTTGTAATGGAACGGGTGAAATAAGGCAGGTGAGCAGATCCGTTTTCGGTCAATTTGTGAATATCACAACCTGTAATAATTGTGGAGGTGAGGGGAGAGTAATTTCAAATCCTTGTAAGATATGTAATGGTGAAGGACGAGTACAGGAAGAAGCAACCATTAATGTTGATATTCCAGCGGGTGTTTCAAATGGGAACTATTTAACATTACGGAGTGAAGGAAATGCTGGTCGTCGTGGTGGTCCCCCGGGTGATTTGATTGTAGTTTTTGAAGAAATTCCTCATGAAGTTTTTCAACGACAGGGAGATGATATCATCTATGAACTTAACTTATCTATTCCTGAGGCAGTTCTTGGCGGAGATATTGAAATTCCAACTCTCACAGGAAGAGTAAAAATCAAGTTGGAACCAGGTCTTTCTCCGGGTAAAATTTTGAGGCTAAGAGGCAAAGGGCTTCCGAATGTTAATACGAATAAATCGGGTGATCAACTTATTGTAGTTAATGTTTATGTCCCCAATAAGATATCTTCACAGGAAAAGGAATTAATGCAACAACTGATGAATAGTTCTAATTTCAAGCCAAAAGAAAGAACAAAAAAATCCAAGAATATTTTTGAACATTTCAAAGATATCTGGAGTTAATGTCACTTATTAAAAAATTAAAACTTGAAAATTTTTTCACAAAGGAAGAGATAACAATTCTTCTTTTTTTACTCTTTTTTACTTTTTTAGGTGTTTCAATTAAACTATATAGATCATTGAATCCACCTGAATACCAATCATTTCAATTTGAAAAAACTGATATAGATAGTATATTAGTCGCAGTTTTTAGTACTGAAAAAGTTGAAAATCTGAGTTTAAATCAAACCAAACAGAAAAGAGAGCCACTACAGAAGAAGAGTATAAATCTCAACACTGCAACAGTTGAAGAATTAACAAGATTGCCTGGTATAGGTGAAAAGACTGCAGAAAAGATTGTGGAATATAGAAGCAAGTATGGAATGTTTCGTCGTATAGAAGATATTATGAAGATTGAGAGAATAGGCGAAAACACATTTGAAAAAATAAAAGATTACATTACAGTAACTAAATAAAAATAGTTATCGGAGGAAAGATGTCAACTACTCATAAATCAGAGCCTGCTTATATACACATCATTCTTGTTTTAATCATTGTTGGCTTAACATATTTATTAATACAGGTTGCAATTCTTGAACCACAACGAGTACTGGTACAGGAGCAATTTTTTAAGGAAGAATCGAGAATAAGAATGTCTAATATTAAACAATTGGAGTTACTATATAAAGAGAAATTTGGGAAATATACCGATAGTTTTGATTCGTTGTTTAATTTATTTAAGAGTACCCCTGCTATTTCTGAAAAGGTTGATTCATTATTTAAACCCTCAAAGTATGGATTATTCGTACTTGATTCATTGAAATGGTCACCTAAATCACATAGGGAATATATCCTGAAGATAGATTCGACAATGCAGGTAGATTCTGTTTTCACAAAGACAGGAAGATTTTTAAGAATGGATACGACGATTGTTAAGGGAGAAATATATTATGTTGAGTGCCCTGATGGTTATGGTTCGATTGGTGATTTATCAAATCCGGCTAAAGTAAATTCTACAAGTTGGGGTGAAAAATAAAGAATTTTAATGGATGAGATTCGAGTTAACTCAGCAGGAATTTTTGTTGGTCGTGAAAGTATTTTCTGGGTTATACTCGAATCTCAATCCGATGGAAAAATTGAAGTAAAAGATATTGAAAAATTACCTTTTATCTCTCCTCTCGATTATTCAAATTTCATTTCTCAGGAAAACAGAATAAAAATTTTTAATATCCTTCAAAAATCAGTCGCTAATGGTATCTTTAACGAAAGAAGGATAAATCTTACTTTTGATTCCCGACTGACATATCCTGTAAAACTCCCTATCGAAAGGACTCTTCATCCTGAAGAACTTAAGGATCACCTGATATGGGAATTCGAGCAACATTTCCTGGGTGAAAAATTATCAGATTACTCAGTTTCTTATCAACCTGTAAATATCTATGAAGATGGGACATTCGATTCAATCATTTTTCTTGCAATAAAAAAGGTTATAATAAATTTCTTTAATCATATTCTTGAAGATTTTAAGCTAAAAATAAAAACAATTGATATTGATCATTTTGCTGCAGAAACAATTTGTAAAGCAATTTTTCCTGAATTTGAAACTTCAAACAATTTTCTTGTTTCTTACAAAAAAGAGTGTCTCGATGTGAGTTTTATTCAAAATGGTAGAATGATCAGTTATCGAAAAATTCCTTTTGAAAATGAGAATGAGATATTAAATTACTTTGAAAAGGAATTAGTACCTGTATTAAAATCGATGAAAAACAAGTTGAGAAGTATTTATATCTGGGGGGAAGGACTTAGTAGTAGAATGGTTGATGAACTTGATTCAATTACTCCGATAAAAGTAGTGACGATAAATCCATTTAAAAATTTTATAATCAACAAAAAAGTTCTCAACTCACCTGTTTTTGAAAATTTACAGGAATTTACTCCAGCTTGTGGAATTGCATTGAGGCTTTAATTATGCGAATCATAAGCGGTGAATTAAAAAATCGTAGATTAAAAACCATAAAATCACCCGAATTGCGTCCCGCAACTGATAGATACCGTGAAACACTTTTCAATATTCTTCGGCATCATATCGATTTTCATGAAATTGAAGTATGTGATTTATATGCCGGGACGGGTGCCGTAGGATTTGAAGCGATAAGTCGTGGAGTGAAGTTCTGTACTTTTGTTGAAAAAGATTTTCAGATTTACAAACTTCTTATTGAGAATGCACAAATTCTTAATGTCGAGGAAAAAATTAGAATTATAAAAGATACAGCAGAGAATTATACTCGTAAAACCCTCGATACATTCGATTTAGTTTTTGCTGATCCTCCATATGATTCAACAACAATTTATGAAACATATCATAATATAATTGATAGAAATTTAGTTCGTGAGGGAGGTGTACTTGTGATTCAAAGAAGTAGGAGCACAATTAAAGAAGATGTTGAGAAATTTCAGATGGAACCATACAGGAGAGTGGGAGGAGATGTTATATATCTAAAAATTATTGGAGAGTAAATGATGAAAAAATTGGCTATATATCCAGGTACCTTTGATCCAATAACATTTGGACATCTCGATGTAATTCAAAGGGCTTCAGAACTATTTGATGTTGTAATTGTTGCGGTACTGGAAAATGCCTCGAAAACTCCCTTATTCTCCAAAGAAGAGAGAGTAGAAATGATAAAAGAATCGATTCGTGGATTGAGCAATGTTGAAGTTGATGTGTTTGATGGTTTACTTGTGGAGTATGCTAAACAAAAAGGGGCAATTGCAATTATTAGAGGATTGAGAGCAGTGAGTGATTTTGAATATGAATTTCAGATGGCATTAATGAATCGAAAATTGTCTCATGGGATTACAACTGTTTTTTTGATGCCCCATGAAAAGTATACTTATTTGAATTCAAGTATAGTTAGAGAATTGGCAAGATTGAAAGCTAATGTTAACGATTTTGTCCCACCTCATGTAGCTCAGAAATTAAAAGAAAAATTTAAGTAGTTATCCAATCTATTATTAATCATTTAATTGTTCTCCCTGATTTATCGAATTGATTTGGTACGCCGAGTTTTTTGGTCACATAAATATAATCTTCGAAGGTATTCATTCTATAAAACAAATCTTCATTGTAGAATGGTAAAGATGTTGCATCAATAATTTCTGCACCAATTTTTTCATTTGTTTCCTGAACAGTAATATCTTTTGGGGTGAATCCGTACTGTAGGCTTAAATTGAGAGTTATTTCAATATTTTCCAGAACATCTTTTGAATAAATTCCAAAAATAGGTTCAACAAAATCACTGGTTCGGCATATAATGATTTTTTTATCACTTTTGTAATTACAGATATAATCGATCATATCCAATGACATAAGTGGTAAGTTGCATGAAATTAAAAAATTCTTCTCACTATCCGATTCAAGTAAACCAGCATGAATTCCACCGAGAGGACCAGCATTTTTGTAATAATCTTCGACCATGCGAATTTTTAAAAAAGTAAAACTCTCTGGTGTATTGGTACTTAATATAATTTTATCGAATCGTGTTTTTAATTTATCCACAAGATGTTCGATAATTGTTTTTTCTCCAATGTGCAGTAGTGCTTTTTCTTTTCCCATTCTTTTACTCTTACCACCTGCCAGAATAATTGCAGTAATATCTTTATACATCTTATCCCCCTTTTTCGATTACATTAAAAATTATAAAATATAACTTTTAATAATAAATGTTCTTAAAATATCTCTCTACTCTGTGAAAATTATAATTTCAATTCCAATTAATTCTCATATAAAATTAATAAATCATTAAAAAATTTTTTAACGATATAATTGAATCTACATGAAATTTATCCGATGAAAATTGGTTATTAAAGTTATAACTTTATTCGTAGATAGTTAAAATCTTTATAAACATGATCAATATTAAATCTTTTACAGAAAAAGGTATATTATAAACTGAATTATTACCACAAGTAATATATTATAAAAATGTGAAATTCTATAGTGGTTTAATATTTTTACTTATTGTTTGATGTTAGTAAGGTATCAAACGATATTTTGTGTAGATTCACCCTTATCATCAACTAAATTCCATTGACAAAACAATTAATATTTTCTAGATTCTCAATAGAAATTTCAAGAATTGAAATGGTTGGAAATCAATTGCATATTTTCCAAACAATTTTTTATTACAATTTCCCTGCCATAATCCCCACACACACTACTACATATTTTGATCATGCCTGTATGTTCTTCACTTATGAACCAAGAGTTTTTCTTTTCAAAACCTCTTTTAACAATAAATTTTTTCAAGTTCATAAAAATATTGGAGAGACGAAATGCTTAAGAATAAGGAATATTACCTGATATTTCTAATTGTTTTTATTACCACAATAAGCCTTTCGGTACTATTCAGTTCCTGTACAAAAGATATGCCTGTGCAACCGGATTTGAGTGGAATAAATTTTTTAGTTGAAGATGTTACCAGCACAGAGGTAATATTAAGAGTAAATGTAAATCTGGACAAAGGGAATAGGGTATTAATAAACAGGAATGATAGCTTGATATATGATATAAATCTATTTGGAGGAGATACATTAATAATAGATGAAAGATTATTACCCGGTAGAGAATACAGATACACAGGAGTTTTGCTTAACAATAATGGTGAAAGGAGTTATGGAAATGAAATAAAAGTAAGAACACTTGATACAACCACGAGGAACTTTACCTGGCAGGTATTTGAGTTTGGAGATGATTTGGCTGCAAGTTTTTTGAGAGATGTGGCAATAATAGACGAAAATAATATATGGGCAGTTGGTGGGATATATCTAGCAGATAGTAGCAGACCGGGCAATCACATTTTTTATAATGCCTTACACTGGGATGGAAATAAGTGGGAATTTAAAAAAATAAACTTCTATACTTTTTGTCCTGACGAAAAATATCCAGATGTTTATCCTGCTCATTGTATTTATGCATTTGATAATGAAAATATGTGTATAGGTGGGAATGGAGTAGCTTTTCTTAAAAATGGAATTCAGGTTAAGTTAAAATGCACACCTTCTTCAAATGTTAAAATTTTTGGTGAAAGCATTAACAATTTTTATTCGGTTGGAGGTTCTAATTGTAACATAGCTCACTGGGATGGAAAGAAATGGACAAAGATAGACATTCCACCACCAACAGGTAATGAATACTCAACTGATATTGGATTGGTAGATATTCACGGGACACTAGATGGTAAAAGAATTTTCATTTGTGGATATAATACACTAGACACACTTAAAAGCATATTAATAGAGTTAAATGATAATAAAGCCCGAGTAAAATGGTATAAAAAAGGTTTTGATTGGGTGGAGCCATATGGTGGTACAGTAATGAATGTTTACACTTCGGGGAGTTATTTATTTTTAGCTACAGCCAAAGGTTTTTATATAGAAAATTTTCGATTGGGACTACGACCAAAGAAAGTTACAGATTTTGCATTTGACTGGATATATGCAATGCGTGGTAATTCTTATAATGATGTATTTACATTCAGCGATGAGCCTGAGATATATCATTTTAATGGAGTAAATCTTAGAAAGATATTTCATGATTATACAATTCCAAAAGTATTTGCTGGTGGAGCAGTGAAGGGTAATTTAGTTGTTGGGGTTGGTACAGTTCATATAAATCCTATATGGAAAAGAGCCTGGATAGTAATAGGTAGAAGAAATTAATCTGGAGGAAAGATGAAAGAAATAAGAAGAAAAAAAGCTCCAACCTGTGAAGGCAGCACAGATTGGAGCAAAAGTGTAAATAAACCGCAAGCATTAAAGCCCGGCCTCATCAGCCGAAGGCAGAGTTTATTTACACTCGAAAATAAAAAAGTCTGCCAGTAGAAAAAAATAGTTAAGTGAGGTTAAAATGTTAAATAAAATCAAAATTACTTTGTTGTTATTGTTTTTGACAACGGGGATAATACATTCCCAGGTAGAGCGTGAATGTACAAGTATAGTACCAGAGGGGTTAACAATTCAACAGGCAAAGTCTGGTAATTTAGAGTCGTATTATAATAATATTACAGGGGAATCAGGGTTATTAAGACTTGCCATACATATAGTTCAGGATAATAATGGAAACGATGGGATATCGCAACAGGAGTTAAATAACAAACTTACAGCATTAAATAATCATTTCAATCAGGTAAACTTTCAATTTTATGTATTTTATCAGGACACAATAAGAAATACGGATTGGACAAGTATAGATAGCCTGGAAGAGGCAAATTTTTTAAGGAGAGTAAATAATGTGCCAGGATGTATAAATATATATTTTGTAAAGCAGATAATAATCGATGGACAGGGTGCAATGGGACTTTCGAGTTTTAGTCCGAGGATGCTGGATTATGGTCCGCAGGGAATAATAGTAACTAACACTGCACATTCTACCACACTTCCCCACGAGATGGGACACTTTTTTGATTTATTACATACAGAGCATATATGGTTAATACCAGAGCCTGGTGGTCAACCCACTGAACTTTATGAAAATATTGCCCGGGAAGGTGTTTGCAAAAATTGTTATGATGCAGGCGATTTGCTGTGCGATACACCAGCAGATCCAAGTAATAGATTTGGTGGGTTTAGTATAGTGAATTGCGATTGGGTAGCAACAAGGACACCACCAGTAGATCATTGTGGATGGAATAATTACACCCCTTCGATGATTAATTTTATGCAAGTTCAGACCCAACAATGCAGGAGTGTATTTACACAGGAACAGAAAGCAAGAATGTGGGAGACATTGCAGAATTACAGAAAGGATTTACTTGGACATATAGTTGAGTTAATGAATGTAATAGAAGGACAGAATGCTGGTGGAACATTACATGTTAATGATAAACATTATCCATCAGGCACAAGGGTTGTATTATCAACAGGGACATACAAAATAGGTACAGATAATGAGAGATTTGTTAACTGGAATAATACTAGTAATACATATAAGCATAATAATTGGAACTATGATGTTAACCCAATTTTTGCTAAGTCAGATTATAAATTGAGTCGTTGGGTTGGAATAGATACTTCACAGAAACAACATGCATGGTTTTTTAAATTAGAATATGCAAGGATAGAGAGTAAGCTTGAAGGTACAAACATTTCTGGTTTAGGACAATTTCAATTTCAGGATCCCTGGTATGTTCTTGGAGATGGCTCACAGCCGGGTAATTACTGGATAAATGCATCAGGTATTTATGAACCAAATGGAAAAGAAGGTGCTCAGGAAAAAGGAGTTTTCCTGAATCAATTTCCAAACCCAAATAAGCCAGAAGAACCATATTATTCAATAAAAACACAATCACCACAAAATATCTACATACCTCATTCAGGCAGAAATCATGCATTTTATTTCTTAAACTGGAGTTCAGAACCAGCAGGTGGTGCACAGTTCCAGAATGCAAATGAAATGGAAACGCCAGTTGTGTTTAAACAATCAGGGACAACAATAAGTGCAAACTTTAAGGGAAGTTTATTAAGTAATACAACAAGAGCATTTTCAAATCCATCACAGATAAAAGTTATAAGAACAGATAATGGTCATTTACATGTATTTTATATAAGTATGAACGATATATGGTATGAAAAAAGCACAAATAATGGGACAAGCTGGAGTGTCCCGAAGAGAGTTTTTAATGTTGGAGATGAAATAAATGTTAGGAGTTTTTCAGTTGATTATGCGGGTAATAAAATATATTTAGTTGCTCAGATTGTAAGTGAAGAATCATCAGTATTATGGCTTTACAGAATTGATGAAAATGGAAATATTAATGATTTTTTGAGTAATTATGTTTCGGAGGTAGATGTAAATATAGATGCGATGCCGGTGATAGGAGTAAACGAAACATTTGTTCCAAATACATCTTATATTGCCACAAATATTCTGTTGATTTTTAGAAAAAATAATTCAGAGGGCTTGAAATTTTTAAGATTAAGGAATGTGTTGAACAATTGGGAAAGTACAGATATTATAAATATTCCAAATACAAATTCAAACTCATTTAACCCTGCCTTGAGTTTAGTCAAGTCTTTATTCTGCACAAAGATTTACACGCATTTTGTTTGGGAGGAGCGGAGAGGAGTAAGGAGTAGTAAATTATTTTATTGCAAGGTAGATGTATCACCAGATGAAATAGAGGAAAATGATTTCAGAGACTATAAAGAAATAAGTCGAGGTAGTGGATATGAAGTTCATACAAATCCAGTGATAATTGAAATGGGCGAGAATGATGCATTGATAGGATTTGTGGGAAAGAGGGGATATGAAGAAGAGAGTATAACACCCGAAGAGAGTCGAGCAGTTTTAGCAGGATTATCATTAGGTGGTACATTTTACAGTTATGGAGACGATGTAAAGAGTGTAAGTATAAATAAGAGCTCAACTCGGTGGACATTTGCATGGACACGAGGTAATGATAATGCAATACAATATATGGATTCAAGGGATTTAAGACGGGTATGGCAACTTGGTAATTTAAGAGGCTCAGAGATAGCAATAAGTAATGGATACACAGCCGATCAGATGTTTGCCTTCGCATTGAATACATCAGAATCACCATATCCAATAAATTATCGAGCAATATATGGGGAGTACATTCCTGAAGAACTTGTCATAACAGAGGATGCAAGAGAGGGAGTGGTAGAGAAAGATGGAGCGGTTGTTTATTACTCAATAGGTGATATAAAGGTAGGAGAGGAGAAAGTAGAATTTGTAAAGATACCAGAAGATACCACAGGTATAATAACACTCAGTAATGCAAATAGATATTTGATAAGCAAGCCATTTATGGTAAATGACCATACGGGATTTGTATATACGGTTCGATATGGAGTAACGGATTCAAGTGCATTGAAAGAAGCCTTGAGCAATACGGATTATATAAGATTTAGAGTAGAATTGATAGATGCATTAACAAAGGAATTACTTGGAGTATTTGACGAAGTAGAATACAATTCTGAGAGTGTATCGAAGTATGAGAATATAAGTTATTATGTTAATACATCTGGACTGGGCGAAAGGTTTGTACAATTACGATTGGTTATAAGCAATAACATTGATCCATATTATGCATTATCTGATAAGTTCAGTGATAGGGAATATAATTTACAGAAGAAGCGAGGATATAAGGAGATAAGTTATCGAGGTAAATTAGAATCGAAAGAGTTTAGTTATTCATTACAACAAAACTATCCAAATCCATTTAATCCAACTACAAAGGTAAGATATTCAGTAAAAGATAATGTGAAGGTAACATTAAAATTGTATGATATACTTGGGAGAGAGGTAGCAACACTACTAAGTGAAGAGAAAACCCCTGGCGGATATGAGATAATAATCGATGCAGGAAAGTTAGGATTGAGTAGTGGAATGTATATTTATCAGATGCGGGCAGGAGAGTTTAGTTCGATAAAGAAGTTTGTGTTGGTGAAGTAAAAAATTAAAGGCTGACATAGTTAATCGTGAGAACTTTTTAAGATAAATCAATAAATTGGAGAATGTTCCTAATTTTGTCTAAGAGAAAGATTTTCATTAAAAGAGGCATTCCCAATTAGTTGATTGATAAATTATATAACAGAGAAAAAAATTTTATCAAGATCCCTCTCATTTTCAAAACCTCCAACTATATTTGGCCATCTTTTTAACTCATGAAAGGTTCATTCAATTGCTAATTGGGTATTTCCCATTCAAAAAAGTGTTGAATCAAATGTAAGTTTGTTTTTGGAAATTAAATACTAAATTTTAATTAGATTTTTTAAGATGTTCATGGCAATTATCCTCCACTTTGTTTTTAGAAATTTAGTGAGGGTAAATGCCTCTTTTCTATCCAACTTTTATACAATTTTTTAAACGCTATCGTTTATTTTTAAGTTATGAGGACACGAAGATGCGTGGTAAATTTTTATTTCCGTCTATAAACTTTACAGAACGATTTACAGTATGTATCTCGTTTAACAAAAATTTTTCTTTTATATGGAACCGGAAATAATCCCCGGAAAAAATTGTTGGTGATTTCAAATAATATTCATTAAAAATATCCCGGATTCGAATAGTACATATTTATACTTTATGTGTATTATACTGTAGATGATGATAGAAAATTTAAATTATTTTGGTTTTCTGGTAGGGTCAGCGTTATTGAGGTACTTTAATAAAGGAGTGGGAGTTAATAGTTCTTCCACTCCTGATAATTGATTTATTAATATTTTATAGGGAGCTATGAGCGAAATATTAAATTTTAAAGATCCCCAGTTTTTAATCAGGGTGTTAAAGAATGAAATTAATGAAGAAGAGATTAAGGAATTTAATAAATGGCTTGCAGAGAAAGATGAAAGAAAAGAGGAGTTCGGTCAAATCGCTCTCCTTTGGGAAAAATTAGGTAACTTACCGACTCCTCTTTCCCCTGATTTAGATGCTGAGTGGAATAAGTTAATCTCGCGCATAAATGCTCATGAAAAAACTCCACAACCGAGAATTAGAAGTAAAATATCTTCTTTCAAACCAAATCAGAATTCCTCAACTACAATCAAATATTTTTCAAATTATTTTAAGAAGTATGTTATTTTATCTCGTGTAGCAGCACTAATTCTAATTTCTATTCTTGCATATAAAATTTTAAGTCAAAGTCCGATAAATCAATCTAAAGAAATCGAAGAGAAAGAAATAAAGCAATTTGAATTTATCACAAAAAAAGGGGAAAAAGCAACCATTCCTCTTTCTGATGGAACAATTGTTTATCTTAATGCCGATTCTAAATTAATATATCCTCAGTATTTTGATGAAAGCAAAAGATTTCTGAGATTAGAAGGTGAGGGTTATTTTGCTGTTAAAGAAGATAAACAGCGACCATTCATTGTCCAAACAGGTGATAAGTTTACTCAGGTTAAAGGTACCGAGTTTAATATAAAGTTCAGAAAGAATAAACTCAGTGTTGTTGTAACGAAAGGAAGAGTGAGATTATTTTCTCAAGATAGTACAAAATTTGTTGAACTCGTTAAGGGGGAATTATCTGTGGCGACTGAAAGAGGGTTCACATCTCCTATAAAAGTAGATACAAGATTATATACAGCATGGAGAGAAAATAAATTATCGTTCATTGGAAATCCTTTCTCAGAGATTATTGAAGAGATTGAAAGATTTTATAATGTCGATATAGTTTGTAAAAACAAAAAAATACTTACCAAAACACTTACCGGTTACTTTGATTCGAATTCACTGGATGAGATACTTTCTAAAATTAGCCTTGCTCTTGATTTTAAATTTCAACGAAATGGAAGAATAATTATTGTTTATTAAGGGAGTAGAGGAGTATGATTTTTTATATCATCTCAATTCTGATCGTTTTAATCAATTCGAGTATTGCCAATTCCTTTCAAATTAATCAGCACAAAGATAGTTTACTCCAGGAGAAAATATTTGGTGGTTCCATGCTTGATAAGTCAAGCATTGAGTTTCCTCAAACAGAAGATAAATTTTACATCACATCGGGACAGTCGATTCTTTCAACAAGAATTTCGATTGAAATGAAGGAGGGGCGGATAAAAGATATCTTGAATATAATCAGTGAAAAGACCGGAATTAAAATGATTTATCATGATGAAAATGTAAAAAGTGTAATTACTGATTTTTTTGTATACGATGAAACAATTGAAAATATTTTGAATCATCTCTTCCGTAACAAAGATTGTAGTTATGTCCTGACAGAGAAGAATGAGATTATTATTGCCAAGACACAAAAAATAGATGAAGAAACAGGAGCAATTCAAGGTGTGGTCAGGGATAAATCAACTGGTGAACCATTGATCGGTGCTAATTTAATTATTAAAGAAAATAGATTTGGTTCAGCCACAAATAGAGCGGGGAAATATTTCATTTATAAATTAAAGCCTGGCAAGTATACTGTAGAAGTTTCATTTATTGGTTATAAAAAAGAATCAAAAGAAGTGATTGTTAAAAAAGGGGAAGTTGTTAACGTTGATTTCTTGCTTGAGAGTACTGCATTCTATATTGGTGCGATTGAAGTTGTTGGTACTACTGAATTAATTCCAAAAGATGCGAATACAAAGACTGTTATCACTGGAGCAGAAGTAGAACATTTTCAGGCTTCCAGCATTGGTGATGTTCTCGATTTAGTTCCAGGAGTACAGAAAACATCTAATCCAGGATTATCGAAAACAAGTCAGGTTGCAATTCGAGGTGAAGAAACAGATAAATTATCTGCATTGGGAACTCTGGTTATGGTAGATGGAATTCCACTTTCGAATAATGCTAATTTACAATTCGAAAAGTGGACAAGTGGAATTACAGGCCCATCTAATGTTGGTGGTGGAGTGGATTTACGAACAATACCGGCAGATAATATTGAATCTATTGAGGTTATTCGTGGTTTACCGTCGGTTAGATATGGTGATGTAACTGCAGGAGTAATAAATGTGAGAACAAAAACAGGAGTACAACCTAATCGTCTAAAAATCAAAAACAATCCAGATACACGAGAATTTAATCTTGGTGGCGGAAGCAATCTCAAAATTGCCGGATTTTCATACAATTTGAATGCTGCTCAAAGTGAACGTGATATCAGAAAGAAAGGAGACGAATATACACGCTTAACAGGACAGGTTGTATTCTCAAAAGATTTTCTTGAGAATCGATTAAATACTAACTGGAAATTTTATGGCCAAAAGATTTTCGATGAAGAACAACCAAAAGGAGATGTTTATCAAACAAGAAACTACAACAGAGGCTACTCATTACAAACTGCCTGGTGGGGAAAATATACTTCGGAATTGGGAATCGAGACTATAAATTATAACGCCTATCTTAATTATCGTCGTGAAAATAGCATGAAATCCAGATTGGTACAATCAGATTTAAGAATTCTTCCGAGCGGAGATACTGTTTCAACTTATTTAGGGAAAGTAGAAACTCGCGGAAATGAGTGGCAACTGGGTGGAAGATTCGAATGGGAAAAAATTTATTTAATAAGAAATTATATTCATAAAATTCTTGCCGGGACTGATATTCAATATGAAGCAAACACCGGAGAAGGTGTATTGATTGATACCTTATTCAATTATTATGGGGTTGAGTCAGGAATGTTACCCTATCGATTTGATGATATTCCCGGTCAAACTTTAGCAAGTATTTATCTTGAAGATAAGATAACTGGAAAACTTGGAATTGATTTTACTGCTGTAGTTGGATTTAGATATGAGATGTACAGACCTTATGGTTTTAATTTGAGTGGTTTAATTGGAAGAGGGGACATTGTAAAATCACATCAAGGTTCGTTCTTTAATCCAAGATTTAACTTTGTTGCATATTTCAGTGAGAGTAATCAATTAAGATTCAGTGCTGGTGCAACAACCAAATCACCTGCAATGAGTTATATCTATCCGAAACCAACGGTATTGAAATGGAGAAATCCAATTGACAGCATGATAGTTTATTACAGACCGGATACGAAAAATCCTGAATTAAAAGGATACAAAGAGTGGCAATATGAAATTTCCTATGATCAAAAAATTAGTAATCTGATAGGGACATCAATCAGTTTTTATTACAAATCGCGAAAAAATGATCCTACAGGACAAACGATTCCAATATTTTATTATAAAGAGATTAATAGTAGCAGGTTTCTTTATTATTTCGGCAATTATTCAATTCAACAAAACTCAGGATGGAGCAATAGTAAAGGTATTGAGCTAACAGTTCGTACAAGCAAAATAAAACCATTGAATATGGAATTTCAAATAGTTGGTTCATACAACTATGTGAAAAGAGGTTCAAATGCATGGCAATATGACGAAAATCCAGACTTGACTCTTGGTAGATTTCCCAATTACAAAGTTCCCGGTGTACCATTTGATACTCTAATAGGATTTGTCTATGATGCCTCGATTTATTGGAGTGATAGATTGATTATGAATTATTTTGTAAAATATACTCATCCTGTTTTAGGTTTATGGGTAACAATTCGAGCAGAGCATACAATCTTTGAAAGATCAAGGAACTATAATCTAAAACCAATTGATTTTTCAGTCATTACCGATTCGGCAAAACTTGTGGCTGTTCAAATGAGTCGTGATTTTGATGAAAGAGTAAAAACAAAACCTGCTAAATGGTTATTCAACATAAACATTAGTAAATCTTTGTTCAAAGGTGCTGAAGTTTCATTTTATGTTAATAATTTTCTCGACGATCCAGCAATTTATCGTTATCAATACACTTACAATCCAAATGATATTACAGAATCTGTGAGGAATCCTTCACTGTTTTATGGAATAGAATTTAGTATGGTAGTTGATGAATTATTTAAGGTATGGAAATGAAAGTGATTTTATTAATAAGTATCTTCTTGTTATTAATCATCACTGGTTGTAGCGAAAAACCACCAGTTGCCGTTGATGGTGATGGGAAATTAGAAATCGTGGTTTTGTGGGATTCAACTTATTTGAATAATCCAGCGACTTCTGCTCCGGTTAGCGAGGCAAAAGTTTTTATTAACTCACGGTACATTATGAAGATTGTTCAAACTGATTTCGATGGTAAAGTTAAATTGGAGAATTTACCGACGGCTGTTTATGAGTTATCGGTTAGAAGATCACATCCTCTCGATCCAAACATAATTTTAATTGGAGTAAAGAGAGATATTCAGGTTATGTCAGGGGAGATTCTAATTGATACAATTTTTGTCAATCCAATTTCATCCACAGGTGTTGTTATAAATGAGATATATTCAGCAGGACCTGTTAATAATATTTTTTATTTCTATGATCAATTCATCGAACTTTATAATGCAAGTGATAGTGTTCGTTATCTTGATGGTGCGATAATCATGAGAGTCTCAGGTAATAATGAAGGTAAAGGACCTGGCGCAGATGAGAATGATGATGGTGATATAGATGGTGTGGTTTACGCTTTTAAATTTCCAGGAAATCCAGGGGAAAAAAATCATCCAATTAATCCCGGTCAGTATATTGTTTGTGCAGTAGATGCTGTAAATCATATAAATATGATAGCCACGAGCATCGATTTATCCAATGCAGATTGGGAGTTTTATAATCAATATTCACCAGAAGATATTGATAATCCGAATGTACCGAATTTGATAAATGTCTTTCCACATCGTACACAAGATTTTTTAATTAATCTTAGTTCAGATGTAATTGCTGTAGCTGATGGAAGAGATGCAGAGTTATTAGATGGAGTGGACATATCAACCATATTAGATGGTGTTGAATATCAACCCAATCCACATCCACAAAGTAAGAAGACACTCGATTTTCGAGTTGATAGAGGTTATGTTCTTAGTCCGCCGAGATATAGTGGTAGAGCAATTCAAAGAAAAGAACCCGGATTCGATACAAATGATTCGAGTGTGGATTTTGAAATTATTGAGCCCCCAACTCCAGGTAAACAGAGATGAAGAATGGTTCTTAATTCTTAATATGAGGTAATTTCTATTAAAATAGAATTGAATTGATTGGAATGAATAAGAATATAATTTTATTAATCTCTCTGATAATTTATTTAATTGTTATTTCAGGTTGCGCTGAGAATCCACCTCTTATGGTTGATGGACAGGGGATTTTGGAGCTTGTTGTTTTGTGGGATACAACTTATTCTGAAGATCCTTCAAATGCAATCCCTGTTGATAATGCTAAAATAATTCTGATGTCAAAATATAAATCGACCATTTGTTATACTGATAATAATGGTAAAATTTGCATTGATAACCTGCCAAGTTCGAATTATGGAATAACAATAAGAAAGCAACATCCATTGGATCCAAATATCATTCTTGTTGGCTCAAAACAAAATATTGATGTATTCTCTGGTAAGATTGTAACAGATACAATCTTCGTAAAACCGACAGCGAGTTCTGGAATTGTAATTAACGAAATTTATTGTGCAGGACCGGTTAACAATTTCTTTTACTTCTTTGACCAGTTTATTGAATTATATAATTCAAGTGATAGTGTGAAGTACTTGGACGGAATAATGGTGATGAGATTTTCCAGTAATACCGATGGCAAAGGTCCTGGTGCTGATGAATATGACAATGGTAGTATTCAGGGAGTAACCTATGTTTTTAAATTTCCTGGCAGGCCAGGAGGAACAAATTTCCCAATTTATCCAAGACAATTCGTTGTACTTGCCTCAGATGCAGTGGACCACAGAAATGTTTGTGCGACAAGTTATGATTTATCCAATGCAGATTGGGAGTTTTATAATCAATATTCACCAGAAGATATTGATAATCCAAATGTATCCAATTTGATCAACCTTCGTTCGGATAAAACGGCAGATTTTTTAATTGCACTAACAGGTGATGTAGTTATTGTTTCAGATGGTCGGGATTCAATCTGGCAGGATGGTATAGAGATACCGACAGTTATTGATGGAGTTGAGTATCAATCTAATCCACATCCGCAAAATAAAAAGACATTGAATTCGAGAATTGATAGAAATTATGTTTTAAGTCCACCCAGATATAGTGGAAAGTCGATGCAAAGAAGAGAACCGGGTCTGGATACAAATGATTCTTTATCCGATTTCGAAACTTTAGATAGAGCAACACCAGGTTATCAAAGGTAGATTTATGAAAAAAATATTACCACTTTGTTTGTTGATTTTACTAATAAGAGCCTACGAGCTAATAGCACAAAATGAAAGAATATTTGCACTAGGCAGCACAACAGTTGCACTAAAAGATTTCGATCTTGATTTGAATTTATATGATTTTGGTAAGAATGTAGCGTATCTCTCAGAAGATAGGAGAATAGATTTTTTATTAATCAAACCCGGATTTAATTATCAAAGTGGTGATTATAGACGATTCTTTGATTACGAGAGAGCTTCGACTTATTCATTAGCATTTGATGGAACGAAGATTTTAAAAGATGGGGCTTTTCGTGGTTTTATAATTTACGAGGTGGAGAGCAGGCAAAATGTGAATCGTGCATTAAATAGATATCCCTACACTGGAATTCCATTTTTTATAACGGATACAACAAGTGGAGATTTTATTTATAACGGACCAAAGGTGGGATTTCAATACAGCTTTGAAATAATTAAAAGTTTTTTATTTGGATTTGAACTTAATTATCAATTAGTTGATGGATTAAAGAGTATTTATAGTAGAGCAAAATCATTATGGAGAAATATCGATGGAAGTATTAATCTCGCTTATAAGTTTAGCGATGATTTTATAATTGGTGGCAAAATTTCTGGTTTAGACAAGAAAGAATCAATTGAAGCTAAAAGCGAAGATTTATTCGATGCCGATATCTTTAATTATCGTGGAGATACATATTCATTTAGAAGAAGAGGGCAAACGATTGAACAAACATATCGAGAAAAAGGAATTACTTATTCTGCTCAGTCTATTATAACACCATTAAGTGAACTTAATATCGGAATGAAGATTGATTATGTCACATCGTTTATGAAAACTTACTATCCATATGGAATGTTGAAACAATATGAAGAAGGACATTCAGTTTTTGAAAATTACTTTTTTGATTTGAAGATGAATTATACTCCACTAAAAAATTTATTGATTGGTTTTGAGACATTTTACGAATCTAACAATAGCTGGTCTCGAATTTCTGAACTTGCACTGATGATCTGGAAATGGAATCTGAAAAGATACAATGTTGGTAGTGGTTTTTCTTATCGATTTGATTTCGTTCCATTAATTTTAGTTTCTGAATTCCATCTTGGCAAAATAATTTCAGACTCATCAAAGTATATTGATAACAAATATGTAAACCACAACGACAATTACTTATTATTGAAAGCAGGATTGGAATTTGAGATTTTAAAACAAATATTCTTACGAACAGGATTTCAAAATGGAAAGCTTGGATTTGATACAGAAAAAGGTGGAAAAGATGTTACATTTAATAAGCTAACTTTTGGTTTTGGTATATATTCATTCAAAAATTTTGGAATCGATTATTTCATTGAATACGGAATCATTGGAAATAATCTAGCTCAGAAAAATAAAGTTTTGTATTCACAATTAACATTAAAGTTATACAATTTTTAACAATTAAGGAGAGTGAACCATGAAAAAGTTATATTTATTCTTAGTTTTGTTTGCATTACTATTACAACAATCTACATCACAATGGAGGCTTGCAGTTTCTTCAACATATCCAGGCGGAACAACTTTCCAGAGTATATGTTTCGTCAATGAGAATACTGGTTGGGTTGTTGGCTCTAATGGAATTATACTTAAAACAAATGATGGAGGAATTAATTGGGTTCAACAGACAAGTAATACAACCAACACTCTTTATTACATTCAAGCTCTCGATGCGAATAATCTTTTTGCAGGTGGACTGAATCGAACATTTTTGAAGTCTTCAGATGGTGGAAATACTTGGGTGACAACAACAATTGATGTGATACCTGAGCAATCTGCGACTATAAAGAAGATTAAATTTTTTGATCTGAACAATGGTTATATCTTAGCTTCTTATTCAACAACGGTTGGTAGAATTTATAAAACTACAGATGGTGGTGCAACATGGACAATGCAATATGCCAATACAGCAAATAACTTAAACGATTTCGATTTTGCATCACCAACTGTTGGTGTTGCAGTAGGTAAAAACGTAGGTGTGTTACTTTACACAAGTGATGGAACAACCTGGCAACAAGCACCAACTCCTCCTCTTGGTGGATTCAATTATACGAGGTCTGATATTCGTGGTGTTGTTATGATTAACTCAACTACTGCTGTTGCTGTAGGTTGGGGTTCCTTTGCTGCAGGTTTACAACCCAGCATTCACCTAAGAACAACTAACGGGGGTGCAACATGGACATATATGACTCAAACAGAACAAAATCGGAGTTATGATAATCTTTATAATGTATGGTTTAAAGATGAAAACAATGGACTTGCAATTGGAGGTGCTGTCCGTGGAAGTGTCTTAGAAAAAACAACCGATGGAGGAATAACCTGGATTCCATCACCTATTCCATTCGGTCCAACTCTGTATGGAATTTCTGGTATTGGTGATAAAGTCTGGATCTGTGGCTCTGATGGCTTGCTTGCTTATTCAACTGATCTTGGTAATTCTTGGACCAAATTAACTCCAATACCAGCAGCAACAATTTATGATATAAAATTCGCAGGTAATAATAATGGATTTGCTGCGGGCTATGACGGAACTATTTTGAAGACAACAAACAGAGGTCAGACCTGGACAGCTTCTTACATTTTTGCGAATAATGTGTGTCCGAATATTAATAGAATATTTTTCATAAATGATAATCTTGGATATGCAGCGCACAGTTATCGACTTGTTAGCAAAACCACTGATGGTGGAAATACATGGTTTGCCGTTTTACCTGATAGCATGATTACAACGGGACACAATTATGGTTTATTCTTTTTGAATGAAAATTTAGGATGGGTGTGTGGTCAATATGCGACATCCAATGGGGTGATTCATAAAACGACTGATGGTGGTCAAAGCTGGACTACATATCAAAATGTTGCTCCAAAAGCATTGAGAGCCATCTCATTTAAAGATGAAAACAATGGTGTTGCGTTAGGTGCTACTGTTACCGCATTATATACAACCAACGGTGGAGCTTCATGGCAGACTGCAACCGTTAACGGAATGACAAGTGGTGATATAAGAGATGTGGTTTACCTTTCACCAACTCGTTTAATTGCTTGTGGTACAAATGCAATTCTGAAAAGTGAAGATGGTGGAATGACATGGAATCTATTACCAGTTAATGTGACAAAATTACTTTATGCTATGGCTTTTAAAGATATAATGAATGGTTATGCTGTAGGTGCTGATGGAACTGTTTATAGAACCACAGATGGCGGTGATACCTGGGAGCTCGTCACTGATCCACTCTTTACTTCTACATTTTATGCAGCTGAATTTGATCAGAATGGAAATCCGTGGTTGGGATCAACGGGTAGTAATTTATATACATACTCAGAGCAAGCTCAGGTTACATTCAATGTTAATATGCGAGTTGCAATACTGAAAGGGAAATTCGTTCCGTCCACTGATTTACTTGTAGTTCGAGGTAATTTCAATGGATGGAGTGGTAATGCAGATCAACTAAGTGACCCTGATGGTGATTCAGTTTATTCACTTACCAAGACATTTAATGTTGGTGATAACTTAGAATTCAAGTTTGTCATTCACCGAAG
>FWPU01004384.1_pt1 | contig 32975 bp, 30 predicted proteins | sample 2228361 | NCBI WGS metagenome assembly FWPU01 (sample SAMEA103939777, study PRJEB20133) | metagenome
AGATATAGTTTACATTTCTCCTCTTGTCCTTGATGAAGCGGATGAGTATGTTAAGATAATGAACGATATTGGCTCGAGAACTTTGGATAATTTTGAGATCGCAAGGCAAATCCAAGAAATTAAAAACGAACTTAAAGATTTAAATAACCTTGGCGTCAGAGTTACACTTTATGATATCCAAGAGTTTATTTATTAAGAAAAAGCGGGAACAAATATGGAATTTGACAAAATTCGGGGCAACCTGGGTTTATTCCTCGGTTTAATTTTATTTTTAGCTATTTTACTTCTCCCGATACCTCAAACATTTATTGAATACTCTAAATCAACGCTCAGTGCAAATGAGAACACAACCGAAGTTTTGAAGCTTGCCTATAGCATGAAAGTTGTTTTATCTCTTATGGTCTTGATGATCGTTTGGTGGATAAGTGAGGCTGTCCCAATCCCTGTGACATCGCTTTTGCCCGGTTTGATTTTGCCGATATTTCATGTTTATGGGTTTCAAGATGGTAAATTTGTTAATTTGGATGGAAGGAATATATTTTTGAACTATGCTAATCCGATAATTTTTCTATTTCTTGCTGGATTTTTAATTGCGGGTGCGATGCAGAAATGGGGGCTTGGTAGAAGAATAGCTTTGTGGATTTTAACTCGGGGGAATATAGCCAAAAGCCCGGGGAGAGTTTTGTTTGGTTTAATTGTCGCAACCGCTTTTATTTCAATGTGGGTTTCAAACACTGCGACTGCGGCGATGATGCTTCCTATTGGCTTGGGAATACTCAATAAATTAAATGTCGACTATAAATCAGGATATGCGAAAGCAATGATGCTTGGTATAGCTTATTCTGCTTCCATTGGAGGGCTTGGAACTATAATTGGTACACCTCCAAATGGAATTGCAGTTTCAATTCTTGAAAAAGGAAACATAGCGAGGATAAATTTTCTTGAGTGGATGTCATTTGGTGTGCCGTTTGTTATTTTGGCTTTGCCAATTTTATGGCTCGTTTTAAAACTTGTTTTTAAGTTTGAGTTAAAGTTTGATGAGGAAGTTAAAGAGGTATTGATGAATGAAAAGAGGAAATTTGGTAAGCTATCACGAGCAGAAAAATTGACACTTGCAGGTTTTTCTTTGGCTGTTTTTCTTTGGACGACAAACCCTTTCTGGAGTTTAATTCCAGTTCTTGGACGAAAACTTGAATGGTTTGATGAGTATCTAATCGCTGTGTTTGGATGTGTTGTTTTATTTATTTTGCCAGTGGATTTATCGAAAAGAAAGTTTGTCCTTGATTGGGGTGATTCAAAATATGTCGATTGGGGAACTTTGCTTTTGTTTGGTGGGGGAATCGCTCTTTCAGATGCTTTGTTTAAAACCGGGCTTGCGAATGTAATGGCGAATGAATTTATAAAAATTTTCGGTCATCCTTCGCCATTTCTTCTTATGTTTGTAATTGTGATTTTTATGGACTTATTAACCGAGGTCACTTCGAATACAGCGGTGACATCAATGATGGTTCCGATTTTGATTTCGATTAGTTCTGGGATTGGGATAAATCCCGTGGTTTTGGTTTTGCCCGCAACTCTTGCTGCATCAATGGCATTTATGTTGCCAGTTGCAACTCCGCCAAATGCCCTCGTTTACGGCTCAAGATATGTGACACTACTCGATATGCTGAGAGCGGGTTTTATCCTTGATATAGTGATGTGGCTTTACATTTCGTCAATGTTTTATGTTTTACTTTCAACCGGCTTATTGAGATTTTGATTCCACTTTGCTTTAAATTTCCCAATGCGATCTTAAACTAAAAAACCTTCTGGCAAACCCTCTAAAACTTGACTTTTTCGTTTAGATTTATTATATTTGATTTAGATTAAATCTAAATAAAGTAAGAAATCGAGATGAAACTTATTCTTTGGCTCGTTTTGGTTTTGTTTGTGTTTGAGGTAACACATTCGCAAGGTGAAACTTATTACCTTATGGGCACTTACTCATACATTGAGTTGGGGAATAAGGAATTAAACCTTCTCGCATATAAATATCTAAGGGAAATTGAATTTAAACTTTCCGATTACATTGATACATCGGAGGTTTCGAAGATAAACTCCACCGCCGGAAAATGTTTTACCAAGGTCTCGGATATTACGCTTGATGTTATAAAAAAATCTGTGGAGGTGTCCAAGAAAACTTTTGGATATTTCGATGTTACAATTGGTGCTGTGACGATAAATGCAAAAAGGTTGCAAAAGTTATCTCAAAACTCAGCTCGTAAATTGGTTAATTTCAGAAATATAGTTATCAAGGGTGATAGTGTGATGTTAAAAAAGGAGGGCATGGCTATAGATCTTGGAGGGATAGGCAAAGGATTTGCGATTGAACAAGTTTACAGACGACTTAAAACAAGTACTGGATTTATCTCAATAGGCGGAGATATGAAAGTATGGGGGCATAAGCGAACCCTCGCAATTAAAGATCCGATTAATGATGGTTCACTCGTTCAAATGGTGAATTCAAAAGATGTTAGCCTTTCGACTTCTGGAAATTACTATCGAAAGCATATCGAAGTAGAAGATGATGAAATCATTCAGATTACAGTTGCTCATGAAGACGCAACTTATGCAGATGCTTATGCGACCGCTCTTTTTGCAATGCCTAAAAGTTTAAGGGAAAAGTTTTTAAAAGAGAACGATATCGGGATTTTGATACTTTACAAAGACGGTTCGCTTTACATCAGCGATAGGTTTCGGGGTTTCTTTGAAATAATAATCCTAAAGGGTGGCGTACAATATATTTCAAAAACAAAAGATGAATGAAAAATGAAAAACTCAATCCTAAAAGCATTCGCAATCGCACTTGCATCATTAACATTGTTTACATTTGCTTTTTCTGGGCTGTTATTAGCTCAGCAATTTGGGGAAATTAGAGGAACTGTCTATGACCGTGAGACGAATAATCCACTTCCGGCAGTTTCAGTTATCATAGTTGGGACAACGCTCGGTTCAACAACAGATGAAAACGGAAATTATGTTATCAAGAATGTAAGACCCGGGAGTTACAAAGTCCAGGCAAGATTTGTTGGTTATGTTTTACAGACAAAGGATGTGACTGTTAGGCCTGGAGAAACGGTGACGGTTGATTTCTACTTAGCACCAACAGCCGTGCAATTGGCTCAGGAGATTGAAGCGTTAAAGGAGGAGATAAGACGACTTCGACTTGAGATGGCTATGCCTGAGGTAGAGTTGAAATCATATTTTGGACTTGGTCCCGCAGCCTCAAAAATTTATTACACCCCAAGAGGTCTTTCAATTGCTGGATATGGCGAGATAATCTATGAAAATTATCTTCATGATTCAAAAACAGACCGCGGTGACGTTTTAAGATTTATACCTTACATCGGATATAAGTTTACGGATAAAATCCTTGTAAATTCGGAACTTGAAATTGAACATGCAGGGATCGGAAATGTTGGAAGTAGAAATCCCGAAGTTTATGTTGAATTTTTATATCTTGATTTCATCATAAGAGGTGGATTTAATTTAAGAACCGGGTTGTTTTTGCTTCCTACAAGCAGGATGAATGAATACCATGAACCATCTGTTTTCTTTGGAGCATTGAGACCTGATGTCGAAAGATTCATAATTCCAACTGTTTGGCGGGAGATAGGAGTTATGGCTTATGGTGAGGTAAGTCGTGGTTTATCTTATAAATTTGCATTGGTAAACGGTTTAAGGACGGACTTAATTAGTGATTGGATTGCATCTGGAAGGCAAAGAGGGGCGACGGTTAATTTCGATAAATTTGCTTTGACAGGGAGGATTGATTTTGAAGTTTCTAAAGGTTTGATTTTTGGTGGTTCGGTTTATTACGGTGGCGGAAGTGATAAAGCAGGGGGAAGTGAAAAGGGAGGCGAAAGCGCAACGTTTGGGCTTTTTACGGTTGAAGGACTATATCAGTTTAAAAATCTGTCCGTAAAGGGATTATATGCCTATGGGAATGCGAAGGGAAACGATAGCTATAATAGTAGGCAGGGAAGAGCAAGCAAGGTTTATGGTTGGTATGCTGAGGCTGGATATAATTTTGTTCCGCTAATCAATCCGGAATCTTTGATTTCGTTTTCTCCATTCGTTAGATATGAAAGATATAATTTGAACAAAGAAGTTTTATCTGGAACGCCTGACTCTGGTAAAGACAGAAGCGTTTTAACAATTGGGCTTGATTTTAAGCCTCATCCTCAGGTTGTTATAAAAGCGGATTATCAAATACGTAATACAGCGTCGGTTCGTCCCGAGGGGAAAGGGACTGGTAAAGATGAATGGAAGATCGATCAATTTAATTTAGGTGTTGGATTTATCTTTTAGTTTTTGTCATCCACTCGGGGTTTGTCTTCCCCGGGTGGGTTTTAAGTTTTAAAAGAAAATTGAAAATAGTGATGAAATTTGTTCTGTTCCTCGTTTTTTTGATTTTAAGTCAAGATAAGAAACCAGAAAAGGTTTTGGCAGAAATTTATCCAGGAGCGAAAATAGAAATTAAAAACATCATCATCTCAGATTCTCAAAGAGCAAGAGTAAAGGAATTATCTGAGGTTAAATTTGAAGATAGGCTCGTTACATTTTATCTTGTCAAATATAACTCACACGTCAAAGCCTATGCTTATGTCGATGTTCACATCGTCAGGACGCATCCCGAGGTTATTCTTTACGTTTTAAATGAGAAAGGTGAGGTCAATATCATTAAGATACTTTCGTTTAAGGAACCGCCTGAATATATGGCTGATGAGAACTGGTTAAATTATCTCAAGGGGAAGACGCTCGGGAAGGATTTGTTAAGGTTACGCAGAGATGTTCCAAATATTACGGGCGCAACTTTAACCGCGAAGGCGATAACAGATAACGCAAGAAAGGTTATAGCTTTGTGGAAAATAATTTTTGGAGAGGCAAGATGAAATTTTTCTGGACGGGCAACTTTAAAAGTTCAAAGCCAATTCAAATTGCGATTTCGCTTTTTATCTTTTTCATCTTTTTGTTTTGGATTGGAAATTTCATATTTTTCAGTTTAAAATTTGGCTACTCGGTTGAAAAAATTGAGTATTATTTCTTTGGAGAGCAAGATTTCCCTGTTAAGGTTTCTCCTTCGCAGATAGCAGAGGAAGTCCATGTAAATTTATTTGTTTTTTCACTTTTGTTTCTATGCATTACTGCAGTTCTTGCTTATAATAGCTTTACTGAGAAAGTGAAGATTTATTTTATCCTTGCTTATGCTGTTTCAGGGTTTCTGTATGTCGTTTCAGATTACCTGGTTTTATATTTGGGGCGTGGATTTGCTTTTTTGAAACTTGTTTTGTTTCTTGTTTTTCAAATTATGATTTTGGTTTCTGTGCTTGCAAGTTTGCGAAGGGGTTCAAGGAATGGTTCAAGAAAAATTCTTGCAGTTATAATTTTTCTATTTGCGATTTTTAATCTCGGCTTTGTTTTTATTAACTTCGTTTTGTTTTCAAACAAGATCGGATTTGAGATTTCAAATATCGTTGATTATTATCTTGGCAATCCTCAAAAATTTGTAAAGCCTAAATCGATGCTTGGTCTGATCGAGATTTCTTATTTTCATTTTCTCCCGATGGCCCTGTATCTTATAACGCTTTCTCATTTTGTTTTTGTAGTGAGCAGTAAATTTAATGTGACGCTGACGATTTTGCTGTTTTCATCCGCTTTTATTGATAATGTTTCTGGTATTTTCATTGTTTTATTTGGGCCGAGTTTTGCAGTTGTTAAGTTTGTTTCCTTCTTTATCTTGCAAATTCTACTTTTGATTTCCTCTTTCGTTTTGATTTATAAATTGCTGATTTTAAGGTTTAACTTCCCCAATCGCGCGCATAACGGAAATCGATATTTATAGTTCTATATGAAATTTTCGCTATTATCGGCGGTCTACGTTTAAATTGGTTGCGTTGAACCATCATTTTTACTCTTTCTATTATCTTCTTGTTAAAGCCAAGTTCTATCAATTCTTCATCGCTTCTTCTCTCATCAACCATAAAGTATAAAAGTTTATCAACGACTTTATAAGATAAGCCAAGTTCATCTTCATCGGTTTGGCCGACCCAAAGATCTGCGGTTGGTTTTTTATCAATTATTTTTCTTGGAACGCCAAGTTCTTCAGCAAGTTGCCAAATTTGTGTTTTATATAAATCTCCAAGCGGATTTATAGCGCTTGCCATATCACCGTAGAGCGTTCCATAACCGAGAAGTAACTCAGTTTTATTGCTTGTTCCAATTACGAGGGCTTTCTCTCTTGCTGAAAGATCGTAAAGTATTATCATTCTCATCCTTGCCATAACATTTCCGCGTCGGATGTTATCCATATCTGGAAATTTTTCAAAATATGGTTCACACATCGGTGTTATATCGACAAATTCACTTCTGATGCCGAGGTTTGATATCACAAATTTAGCGTCTTCGATGCTATCGGGTGAACTTGTTTTGTAGGGCATTATCACACCGAGAAGATTTTCCGGTCCGAGCGCTTCTGCAGATAGATAGGCTGAGACGGCTGAATCAACACCGCCAGATATGCCAATTACAGCTTTGTTAAGCCTGAACCTTGTTGTTTCCTTTCTTATGAAATCGACCAGAATTTTTCTGACTATTTTCATATTGAGCCTCAAATTTTTCGCTTTTTCGAGTATCTCCATTTTTTGATGATTTTTTGTTTTTGTTAATTCTTGATCTCGCTTACTTTATTTCCTTTCTTTTGAAAAATTCTTCCGCACTTTTTACACTTTGCTTTTCCTTTTTGAAATTTTAATTTTTGGCCACATTCACAGACCCAACCAGCGATTTTTGCAGGGATGCCTTTGACTATTGCATAGTCAGGGATATCTTTTGTAACAATGCTTCCTGCGCCTACCATAACCCATTTACCAATTGTGATCCCACAAAGTATCGTTGCATTTGCTCCGATCGTTGCTCCTTCGCGAACGAGGGTTGGGATCCAACGACCGCCCTTTGGATATTTTGCGCGCGGGTTTAAATCATTTGTAAATACAGCGGACGGTCCAACGAAGACATAATCCTCAAGCGTTACAAGATCATAAACCGACACATTATTTTGAAGTTTAACACTATTTCCAAGAACTGCCTTTGAACCAACAAAGCAATTTTGCCCGATGACGCAATTTTTACCTATTTTTGCCCCCCTCATTATGTGTGAAAAATGCCAAATCTTTGTGCCTTCTCCGATTTCGCATGGTTCATCTATCACAGCAGTCTCATGTGCGAAAAAATTTCTATTCATTTTTAATGGTAAACTGTTATTTTTTAAAGAATTATTTGCAAGTTCGAGAATTTTTAGAACATTAAGTGCCTCGTTTCCATCGGTTAAAGGTTTTGTTCTATTTCCGACGCATTCGATAAAATGAGAACAAGCATTCTTTAAAGGTTCCTCTTTTGAAATTGGGAGCATCTCTGCATCAGCTTTTTGAGCTATTGGGAGATCTCTTAACCATTCGACTTTGTGAGGGTAGAGGACAAGCTTATTTTCCGGTTCAGTGTCATCAAACACGGCCATTTTTTCACTTCCAATGACGACAAGTTTTTGTTCTTTAAATGGGTGAAGCCAACTGACGAAGATATGAGCGTGGATTTTATTCTTAAATTCAAGATGTGTAAGTGTGACATCGCAGTGGAATTTTTGTCTTTCAGCGAGGTCGTTTTGGAAAAGATAACTTTCGCCAAAACATGAAACTTTTTCTGGCATTTCTCCAATAATTGAAAGAATTAAAGAGATATCGTGAGGCGCAAAGCTCCAAAGTATATTTTCTTCTTTTCTGAATTTGCCAAAGTTTAATCTATTTGAGTAGATGTATTTAATCTCCCCAAGCGCTCCAGTTCGGATCAGCTCTTTCAACTTGATAACCGCCGGGTGATAATGAAGGACATGGTCAACCATTAAGATCAAATTTTTTCCTTGTGCGATTTTAATTAGTTCGATTGCATCTTCAACTTTTAGTGCGAGTGGTTTTTCAACGAATACATCTTTTCCTGCAAGTAAAAATTTTTTTGCAAGTTCAAAATGGGTTTCTGAAGGGGTTGCGATTGCGACCGCTTTTATCTTGTCATCTTTAAGCACATCATCGATTGAGCTTGTATAATTTGCGGGGAATAGATTTTTAAGTTCTTCAAAGTTTGTTTCGTTAGCATCGCATACGGTTTTTAACGCGCCAAGTTGATAAAAATTCCTGACAAGATTTTTGCCCCAACTTCCAGAGCCAATGACAGCGATGAATTTTCCCATTTTCATTCGAAGATTTTATTTAAGAATAACTTTTCCATCATTTCGCCGATGAATCCATCCTGTAGTCCAAGAAATGTTGGCACGGTGTAAAATTTAACTTTATATATGTCTTTTATCTTTGCCCTTTCCTTTGCAAATTCGATTGCCTTTCTCAGTCCGCCGAGATCGTCTACAAGTTTTATTTCCAAAGCTTTTGTTCCGACATAGACTTTCCCTTGCGCAAGTTCTTCAACCTCATCAAGCGTCATCTTTCTGTTTTCTGATACTTTCTGTTTAAAACCAATGTAGGTATATTGCAATGCGTTTTCGATAATTTTTTTCTCCTCGTCTGTCCAATGTCTTGTAATTGAGAATAAGTCGGAATGTTCGCCTTTTTTGTATCTTTCAATTTTCACCTTGAAGTTTTCGTAAAGTTTTTCAACTACAGGTTTTGAAAACACCACGCCTATACTTCCCGTCAAAGTTGCTGGGTTTGCAAAAATTTTATCGGAGCTACATGAAACGTAATAACCTCCGCTTGCTGAGATATTTCCAAAAGATACGATAACTGGTTTCTTTTCCTTTGCTTTTTTCAAGGCATTGTAAATTTCTTCTGAAGCAAACGATGAGCCACCGCCACTGTTGACTCTTAAGATGATCGCTTTTACGCTTTTATCTTTTACCGCTGAATTAATTTGTTTGACAACTGTTTCAGAACCAGTTGTTCTTTCTCCAAAAAATGGGTCTGGCGGTTGGCTTTTACCAGGTGTAATTGTGCCGTGAACCCCTATGACCGCAATCTTTGGGACAACACCCCAGTTTGTATTCCAGTATTTTCTTTTGCTTAAGTTAACAGTTTTAACTTTTTCGTCTTCTCGATCGTTTGCAAGTTTATTGAGGAGTTTTTTCGCGTCTTCGTAAATTCCAATTTCATCCACAATGCGAATTTCCTTCGCTCTTGGTGGAGTTAATCCGCCAGATATTTCTTCAATAAGATAATCTGTTAAAGTTATGTTTCTCGATTTTGTAATTTGTTCAATCATCTGTTTATGAATTTCATCGACCAAGCCTTTGATCAATTGAGTTTGCTTTGGAGTTGCTGAATCTGTATAAATTGAATGAAAGGTTGATTTGAATTCTCCCGCTGTCATCGCATCCCATTCAATGCCAAACTTTTCGAAGAAACTTTTCAACCTTGCGACATCGATCAGCGTTCCATATCCAACTATAAAGCACAATGGATGAATCACTATTTTATCGGCGACGCTTGCAAGGTAAAGTTCGTTTACACCAACCATCTCTCCAGCAAGGAATGCGACGACTGGCTTGCCTGATCTTTTCACTTTTGTCATGGCATCGACTAGTTCTTGCGTTAATCCCTCAAGTTCGTAAAGTTTGAGTTCGCCGGTGAATGGATGAATTTTGAGAATGACCCCGTTTATATCTTTATCGTTTGCGGCTTTTTCAATTTCATCTATGATATCATGTAAACTTTTTCTCGGTCTTGCCAAAATGGATGGCTGTTCTTTATAGTCAGGGATTACGCCGCCGATTTCGATTTCCGCAATTCTTTTCCAGGGATATACGGATGTTCTCATAACCTCCGAAGAGTAAAAAGCAGAAATTGTGCTTCTTTTGTTTTTTGAATTTTCAAAGTTGTTGAAAAATTTGAGACCGTTATTTTGAAGGTTTAGAGATATGCCGACAATATATGCTTTTTTATCTGAGAATATCTTTGAGTTGTCAACGATTGCGTGGATGTTGACGCCATCTATAATTTTGAGCTCTGCTCCGTATTTAAAATTTTTAAGTTTTTGATTTTCTTGGACGAACAAATCGCCCGAAAGTGTCAACCTATCGTTTCCAAACGGACGAAGACCTGCTCCAACGATATATTTCTTTTCAAAGCTTGTATCTTGAAAATATCGTCCCGTTAAATTTTGTATCACGATTGAAATGGAGACGAAATTAAACGGTCGCGAGATCAAACCAACGTTTAACGATGGTTTAAATCTTTCATCGTTAATTTTAAGATAATCGAACCCAAGCCCAAATGTAAAACCTTCAGTTCCAAAGCCAGTTGAAGTTGAAATTAAAATCGAGTTTGTATCTTGCGTTTTAATTCTGTCTAATCCAAGCCCAAAGCGCATAAATTGAAGGGAAAACCCCATATTGTAATTTTTAAGCGAAAATTTTTCTTCGGGTGAGAAATAAAGAAGGAAATTTCGATGTGGGAAGCCGATATTTGCTGGGTTAAGCCTTAAACCTTGCGCTCCGTCTGAGGTTGCGCTGAAAAGATATCTTTCAAGCCTTGGTGGATGAATGTTTTGGGTTTGTAACTGTGAGACCAGAATTAAAAGCCAGAGGATGAAGAATAGCTTTTTCATAGTAGCGCTCCAATTTTTAATTTTGCTTAGCAAGGGTAAAGTTAATCAATGTTGATTTAAAGTTCAATTTTGTGTATATTAAACCGCAAACTTGAGCCAAGGATAAAATCAAAACTAAGTGAAAGGTTTGATGCGGGACAGAAAACTTAAATATGGGGAAGAAGCGATCTTAAACGCACAATTGGAGACATGGGAAAACCCTTACCCAGATAGAGATTATAAAATTGAGATAACATTTCCAGAGTTCACTTGCCTTTGCCCGAGGTCGGGTTATCCTGATTTTGCGACGATAAAAATAACTTATATACCTGACAAATATATCGTTGAGCTTCGTTCCCTCAAGCTTTATTTGAATAAGTATAGAAGTGAATACATTTCACATGAAGCTGCGACAAACAAAATCTACGACGATCTCGAAAAGCTTTTGAAGCCGAGATTTTTAGAAGTAGTTGGGGATTGGAATCCGCGTGGTAATGTGAAAACGATTATAACAGTTTCATCGAAAGACAAACAACCGGTGAAGTGAGAATTATTTTTTGTTGAGCCCGCGCTTTATAACTTCAAGCATTTGCTCATGGATTAGTCCATTACTTGCGACAATTCCTTTTGTATATATGCTAAATTTGTTTCCATAAAAGTCTGTTACTTTTCCGCCCGCTTCTTCGATTATTATTTTTCCCGCGGCTACATCCCACGGGTTTAAGTTAACTTCCCAAAATCCATCGAGCCTACCGCATGCAACATATGCTAAATCTAACGCGGCTGAGCCAAGTCTTCTTATGGCTTGAGCTTCCATTAGAAAATTTACGAAATGCTCGATGCAATTGTCGGGGTTTTCGCGGACATTGTAAGGGAATCCCGTCGCGAGCATGCTTTTTATAAGTTTATCTGTCTTTGAAACAGAGATTTTTTTACCATTTAAAAATGCGCCTTTGCCTTTTTCAGCCCAAAATAGTTCATCAAAATTTGGATCGTAGATTACGCCAAGAATTACTTCGCCTTTGTGTTCAAGTGCAATTGAAACGCAGAAAACGGGGAACGAATGAGTGTAATTTGTCGTGCCATCAAGCGGATCGATTATCCATTTATAACCTGAGTCTAATTTTGCTTCCCCACTTTCCTCGGCAAGTATGCTGTGATGCGGGAATTTACTTTTTATAAATTCGACTATCTTTTTCTCTGTCTCTTTGTCTATCTCTGTGACGAGGTTTATCTCTTCTTTTTTCGTTTGAATGTTTTTTACCTTTCCTAAATTTATTTTGAGAAATCTTCCGGCTTCTTTCGATGCTTCTATTGCGACGTTTAAATAATCCATTTGATATTTTTAATTTGTTCTAAAACTCCAATTTTTTGCTTTCTTCTGCGCCGGCTATGACGATCACGCATTCGCCTTTTTTCTTCTTTTCGGAGAAGTAATTTAACACCTCGATCACATTCCCTCTGATTATCTCTTCATCTGGCATTGTCAGATTGTAAGCTACACAAACTTTTCTATCGACGCCAAGTATTGCTCCTATATCTTCAAGGACTGGAACTATTCGATAGGGCGTTTCAAAGATCACCACAGTTCTTTGTTCGCCCTTAAGCCTTTTCAATTCTTCCCTTCGTTTTTGTCTTTTTTGTGAAAGCCAACCGTAATACACAAATTTTTCAATGTTAAATCCAGAAACTATCAAAGCAAGCATAAGGGCAGAGGCACCGGGTATTGGGATGATTTTTATTCCCTCTTTAATTGCTCTTTTCACAAGATGAGAACCGGGGTCAGAAAAAACAGGCGTCCCAGCATCAGATATTAAGGCTATGTTCTTTCCCGAGTTTAGGTCGTTTATAATTTTTTCAACTTTTGATGTTTCGTTATGTTCGTTGAGTGTGTCAAGTTCTTTTGGTTCTATTTGGTAAGTTGAAAGAATTCTTTTCCCCTCTTTAAGTTCTTCGCAAAGGACCACATCAACCTCTTTTAAAACTTTCAAAGCGCGCAAAGTTATATCATCGGGATTTCCAATCGGCGTTGCGACAAGATAAAGCGTCCCTTTCAAAGGTGCTTCCATAGTCATCTTTTGAATTTTGTTTTCATTTGGTTTATTCTTATCGTAAATTCTGCAAATGAATTTATTAAATTCAGTTTGAATCGTTCAAATTTTGAATCGTTAATTTTTCGTTTGAGCGAGGAAACGGAATCGATTGTGTAAACAGCAAATCTATGATAAACTCTATCCATATTTACACCGTTTGTAAGTGGATAGACACCCTCATATCCGCAGTCAAGGGCAAGTTTTACAATTTTGGCGTTGTATCTGCTAAATGGTGGAGCAAATGATTTTACAGCTATGCCGAGATTTTTTTCTATTTCGTATTTTGAAGTTTCGAGTTCATATTTAATTTTTTCATCGTCTAGAAAAGTTAGACAAATATGATTAGCGGAGTGTGAACCAATTTCCCAGCCATTTTCGGAGAGAATTTTAAGTTCATCCCAGTTCAAATGTTTAAATTTTATCCAAAAGCCAAAATCCCAATGGTTGAATTTCCCGACGAAATTTGATATCACAAAGACGGTCGCTCTAAAACCATACTTCTTCAAAATTGGAAATGCGAAGTCGAAAACATTTTTATATCCATCGTCAAAAGTAATACAGATGATTTTTTCATCCCGTGGTTTTAAATCTCTTGATTCGGAAACGGTTAGAGATTTATATCCGTTTTCATAGAAAAATTTGATATGCTTTTTGAACTGCCTTGGTGTGACCCTTGTTATTCCGAATTCAAATTTTTTATCGACTTTATGATAAACTAAGATTGGTATATTCATATCCCAGTGTGACCGAATCCGCCTTCGCCTCTTTTTGTTGTATTAAGTTTTTGTGTTTCTTCCCATTCAACCTTAGTATATTTCGAAACTATCATTTGCGCAATTCTATCTCCACGCTTTACAACGAAATCATCTTTGCCAAGATTTATTAAAATGACCTTTATTTCCCCACGATAATCTGGGTCGATCGTTCCTGGCGTGTTAAGCAATGTTATTCCATACTTTATCGCAAGTCCGCTTCTTGGTCTTATTTGAGCTTCGTATCCGGGTGGAAGTTCGATGGCAATTCCAGTCGGAATCATCGCTATTTCTCCTGGCTTGATGACGATTTCATTTTCAACATCCGCAAATAGATCCATCCCTGCAGAGCCTTCGGTTGCATAAGTTGGCAAGGGAAGATCTTCGTTTCCACGGAGACGAGTTATTTTGATTTTAATCTTTTCGCCTGCGTTGAAATCAGCCATATTGTTTGTCTAATTTTTTGCGGTTGCTATATCTTAAAAACACTTAAAAATTTAAAGATAAAAATTTGAAAGTAAAAACACATAGTTTCCTTCCTTTCGCTCCTTAAGAGAAAAGCACCTTGCATATCTGTGGTGGGGGAAAATTTTGAAAGTCATGGATTGAGCAAATTTCAAAAAGAAAAACTTATCATTTTAGGCAATCTTTAAACTTGAGAAAATGAAGGAGAGTTAGAGGTTGCATTTGATGATAAGCAAGCTGTAAAAATATGGCTATCAAATCTTTGCTGAAAATTTTGAAAAAGATTATAAAATTAATGTCAAGGAGAAACTTGAGAGAACTTTTGTAGTTGATAGAGAGTCGGATTAAATATGCGATTGTTGGCTGGTCAGGATAAGACTTTCAAAAATGATGTAGATGATTTCATAAAAACAAAAATTGAAGGCTTAAGGGAATTTTCCTGAGGATATTCCCTGTGCTTGTGACCCACATAATAAGCGAACCAGATATTGCGGAGTATGCCAGAGGGGAAGGGATATCGATATTTTACTCTTAATGAGTTCTAGTTGTCGAGTTAAAAATAAAAATTTTGCGGGTAAAAACTCTGTAAAGTAGAAAGTTTGTTTTTATAGTCCGATTTTTCCGTTTTTAGTTTAAAAATTTATGAAAAAGGGGCGCTTTGGGTGCCCCTATTTTTTATTTGAATAGCGAAGCAAACCAGCTTTCATGGAGACCCTTAAGGTAAAGTCCAAAAACAAGCGAAACTATCGACATTAACTTTATAAGAATATTCATCGACGGCCCGCTCGTATCTTTAAATGGATCTCCAACAGTATCTCCGACAACCGCTGCTTTATGTGCATCTGAACCTTTGCCTCCGAAATTTCCTGCCTCGATATACTTTTTTGCATTGTCCCATGCAGCGCCACCATTTGCCATAAACAAGGCTATCATAACTCCTGTTGCAATTGCTCCAGCGAGCAATCCACCGAGTGCCTCAGGTCCTAAAACGATCCCAGTCAAAATCGGAACAATTATGGCAAGGATTCCGGGCAAGATCATCTCTTTTAATGCTCCGGCAGTTGCGATGTCAACGCATTTTGCAGTATCAGGCTTTGCCTTGCCCTCAAGGAGTCCAGGAATTTCTCTAAATTGTCTTCTTACTTCCTCGACCATTTTGAAAGCTGCTTTTCCAACTGCTTCCATTGTCAACGCAGCGAATAAAAATGGCATAGCAGCACCTATCAAAACTCCGATAACGGTATTTGCGTGCATTAAATCTATTTTATCAAGTCCAACGGTTTGAGAATAGGCGGTGAAAAGAGCAACCGCTGTAAGTGCAGCTGAACCGATTGCAAAACCTTTCCCAATTGCTGCGGTTGTGTTTCCAAGCGCATCAAGTTTATCTGTAATTTTTCTAACCTCAGGACCAAGGTGAGACATTTCTGCGATTCCCCCAGCGTTATCAGCTATTGGACCGTAAGCGTCGACTGACATCGCTATTCCAATTGTAGCAAGCATTCCAACGGCAGAGATAGCAATTCCATAAATTCCGTTAGTGATATATGCGATGAAAATAGCAATTGCTATTGCAAGAACCGGATAAGTTGTGCTTCTGAATCCAACCGCTATTCCAGTTATTATATTTGTTGCGGTGCCAGTTGTAGCTGATTGAGCGATGGCTTTTATCGGTGAGCCGGAAGTGTAATATTCGCTTAAAAGCCCAATGGCAATTCCAGCAAATACGCCAGAAACGATCGCCCAAAATGGTTTTATATCGCCAACGAGATTTCTCACGATGAAATATGAAGCGATTATCAATAAACCTTCTGCGACAAAGGTTGAATATCTTAAAGCTTTCTGCGGATCGATGTTTTGGAATATTCTTATCGAAAGTGAAGCGATAAATGAGGCGATAGTTCCAAACGTTATTATAATTAACGGGAGGATAATCCAATTTTCTTTATCTGGAACATTGAGGGTTGCTGCAACCGCCATCGTTGCAATTACGGAGCCAACGTATGATTCAAAAAGATCAGCTCCCATTCCAGCGACATCTCCAACATTATCTCCAACATTATCAGCTATGACAGCTGGATTTCTCGGGTCATCTTCTGGAATTCCTGCTTCGACTTTGCCAACGAGATCAGCTCCGACGTCAGCGCTTTTCGTATAAATTCCACCGCCAACCCTTGCAAATAATGCTATTGAGCTTGCTCCCATTCCAAATCCAGTTACTATGGTCGGGTCTTTATAAAGAAGGTAGAATAGTCCGAGCCCAATTAAACCAATGCTTGCAACCGTAAGACCCATTACTGCGCCACCGGTAAATGAAATGACAAGGGCTTTATTTTGACCTTGTGTCGCCGCCTGTGCTGTTCTTACATTTGCCATTGTGGCGGCAGTCATTCCAATGAACCCAGCAAGCATCGAGCAAATCGCCCCGCTTACAAAAGCAAGAGCAGTTTCAACTTTTATCACAGTCCATAAAATTATAAACATCATAACGATAAAAATTACAAGGGTTGAGTATTCTCTTTTAATAAATGCAGAGGCGCCTTTTTGAATGAGTTCCGCAATCTCTTGCATTCTTTGATTTCCCGCGGGTTGCTTCATAATATAATAGAAAAGATAAAGCGCATAAAGAACTCCAAGAACCCCAACAATAGTAACGAAAATCGCTATGTCCATTTAAAGACCTCTTTTTGATTTTTTTGTTTTTACAGGTGGAAAACCGAAATAAATTTAAAAACAATGCCTTAAATTTTCAAATCGATGTGAATATCACATTTTGCTATAATTGACACTTCGGATAACAAAATAAAAGATCGGGATATCCCCTTTGACATTATAATTTTATTTATATTTAGATAAGGACGAAATGAAAATAACAGCAAGATAACGAGCTAAGTCTTTCTTTGTGTGGGATGTTGTTATGAAGGATTTTGATTGGGAAGCCAATTATAATTGGATTTAAAGTATAACATAATGAGGATGAGGATATGAGAAAGGGGATTATTTTGATAATTTTTTCATATCTTCTATAACTCTCAAACTGGGGTAGTGCGGGGCATAGTGAAGAATAAATCAACGGGAGAACCAGTTATTGGGGCTATGGTTTTAGTTGAAGGCACACCTTTTGGAGTGACGACGGATAAACTTGGATGGTTTGAGATAAAGGATGTTTCTTCGGGTAGATATAATTTAGTTGTGACTGCGCTTGATTTTGAAGTTAAAAGAGTTTTTGTCCTCAGTGTATCTTTAGCTCAAGAGGTGGAGAAAATAGCTTTTCAAAATTTTTCGCTTAGTGATTTTTCGGGTGCGAGGTATGATTTTGAAAAAGTCGTCAAGTCAAGCAAGGTTACGATTTTAAGCTTTTGGGCTTCTTGGTGCGAGCCGTGTTTAAAAGAACTTGTTGAGTTGAAAGATGTTTATGAGAAATACTATACCGATGGATTAAGAATCGTCACTATTAACATCGATTCAAGATATGATTTAATGAAAGCAAAAAGATTCACGCTTCAAAATAAGTTGAAGTATATAATGCTATATGACGGCAGCGGTGAGGTGAAGAAAAAATATAAGGTTGAGTCATTGCCTCAAATGTTTATATTTGATAGCAACGGAAATTTAAAAGGGCATTTCAGAGGATTTAAAGATATCAAAATCATAGAAAACAAAATAAACGAATTACTTTATGGGGGTGAAAAGTAATGAAGCAATATATTCTTTTATTTTTGATTCTGCTTTCGAACTTGGCTTTATCTGTGAACAAAGTTAGAATCGCTCTTTTTGAGGTCAAAGCGATCAACACTTCACAAGTTTATGCAGACAAACTTTATTCGGAGCTTAGGTTGGGTTTTTCAAAGAGTAAAAAGATTGTGATAACAACAGGTAGAAAGGAGGAGCTTGTCAAAAAGATTGAGGAATGGGAAAAGAGCGGTTGCACAGAAGTTGAATGTATGGCTAATGCTGGAAGTGAACTCGGGGTTGACAAAGTTGTATCCGTAGAGTTGGGAGAAATGCCCGGTGGTTATTATGAAGCTAATGTCATCGTTGTAGATGTTTTAAGCCAGGAGATCGAATTTATAATTCCTTCTTTAAAGGTTGAAAAAGTGAATAAGTTTAATGAACTTGCAACAAAAGTTGTAGATGCTATCGAATCTAAAATTGTAATTCAACCTGTGATCATCGCAGTCGGTGAAGGTAACGTTGTCTTTATCGATGCGGGGGCTGGATTTTGGGCTTGAAAAGGGGATGAAATTTAAAGTTGAAAGATGGCTTAATGTTCAACTTGATGAAAGAGGCAAGGTCATTTAATCTTAACTCTGGCAATCCTTGGGGTATTGGCTTTTTTCGCAAATATATGGCAAGATAAATCTAAAATTAAAAAATCACAATCGTCTACACAAGCAACACAAATGGAATCATCGAAAATTGTGGTTGTCCCGGAAATCCGCTTGGAGGGCTTGATAAAAGACAAACAATATTTCAAAAATTGATAACTGAAAATAAAAATATCTTATTTCTCGACGCGGGCGATATCCTTTCTTCGATTGGTTTTGCCGAGAAAGATAAATTCGTCGTAAAAGCTTATGAATTGATGCCTTATGATGCGATCGCCTTAGGGGATCAAGAATTTTCAAACGGGATGAGGTTCTTTGAAAATGAAATAAAAAATAAACTTGGCAAAAAAATTATCTCTGCTAATCTTAGGTATTCGCATTCGGGTAGAGATATCGCGCGGGAATATATCATAAAGAAATCGATGGTGTTAAAATTGGGATAACAAGCGTTGTAATTGAAGACCCGTTTATGTTGATGGGTGAGGAAAAGGTTAAAGATATCAAGGTTGAGGATTATAAAACCGCTTTGAGAAAAGTTATAAATACGCTTAAAGATAAGGTTGACATTATAATTTTGCTTTCTCATCTTGGGTATATTATGGACACTGGCTTACCGAATGAATTTCCAGAAATCGATGTGATCATAGGTTCACATTCACAAACACTTTTAACAGAGCCAGAAAGATATGGCAAAACTATAGTAGCCCAGGCTGGGAAAAATGGGGAGCATGTTGGATGTCTTGAGATTGAGTTCGATTTGGGTTCAAAGAAGATTGTTTCCTTCTCAAACAAATTTTATCCGATTTTTAAAGAGATCAAGGGAGATAAAAAGATAGGTCAGATAATAAACGAATACATAAAGTTTGTCTCCTCCGGATTTAAAGATACATGTAGCCCATCCCAAGTGAATATATCGTTGTTGATAATAAAACTTGTATGAGTTGTCATGAGGAAGAAACTTATAAATGGATGATCACGCGTCGTGCCCATGCGTAAGTTTTGGATGGTAGAACTATGGACCCGGAATGCTTATCTTGTCATACAACAGGATATTGCACTCCAAACGGATTTACGCGAAATCCATTCAAGCGAGAATTTGTTAACATTGGATGCGTCGAATGTCATTTTGTTAAAACGGAGCATCTTGAAACTGGTTCATCAGAATATGTAAAAAGTGTTACTTCGGATGTATGTGTTAGGTGTCATAATGACTTCAGGGATCCGTTTTTTGATTTTGATAAGTATGTTGTCAAAGTCAATCACGAGGAAAGTGAAATAAAAGAGCATATCGTTTCCAAAGGTGATTATCTAATCAAAATATCCGAGAAGATTTATGGCGTTTGGTGGTTGTGGAAGGTGATTTGGGCGATGAATAAAAGTGAGATTAAAGACCCGAACCTTATTTATCCAAGGCAAAAATTTAAAGTTGCCATGCCCGATACGAGTGTTTTCAAGGTTAAATTTTGTGGGATGGAAAAGTAAGAGGTTGAAAGTTTTTCAAGTAGATCAATATCAAAATATCTTCAGAGAGTTTTCAAATTCCCGGGTTAATTTTGAGGGGTTGGAACAAATTTTTTCCAGTCATTAGAAATTTTCACTGTTTTTCAATCATTTTATGCGGAACAAATTTATTCCGCTGGAACAAATTTTTTCCATTTTTGAGGTTTTACGAGTTAAAAACCTTTGAAATTTTAAAATTTTAAAGGGTTCAAAAATGGCACGGGAGTTGAAAATAACATAGAAAAATAAAAGAAGAATTTAGGTGACAACGATTTGTAGAAATTATTGGTTAGTCAGGGGCAGATCAACATTTAGTTGAGGAGGCTATTTTGAATAATCAATTAAGATAATGCTAACTAAAAAATAATAAGGGTAAAAATATGCAGGAAACTTTAAAAAAATTCTCCCCTGCTTTATTTGTTCTCATTCTCATATGTTTTTTGCTTCCCTGGGTGAATTTTTCCTGTCAAGGACAGCCTTTACTTACTCTTTCGGGATTTCAATTAGTTACAGGGACAACTTTTAAACAAGAGGATATATTAGGTGAGACAAGGGAAGAAAAAATTGAGCCTGAACCATTAGCAATTGTTGTTTTGATTTTTACAATCCTTGGATTTGGTGCGGGATTTATTAAGCACCGGAAAGCATCTCTTATATCAAGTATCATTGGTGTTATAGGTCTAACTTTGCTTTTATTTCTCAAATCAAAGATAGAAAATGAAGTGGCTACTAAAGGTGAAGGTTCGATTCAAACAGAATTTACGGTAGGATATTGGGTAACATTTTTCTTGTTTATAGGGGCGGTTGCATTGAATGGTTATTTTTATTTTGGAATTCAAAAACAAGTAAAATCATTACCGCCACAAACATAGGAATCTATGCTAATCATTTTGATATGGTAGATTGAATGTGAGTTTAGGTGATTTTTATTGCCAAAGTCCAAGTAGATAAAAAATGATGCGAAGCTTATCATTCATAAATTTTTAAGACAACAAAATTATGGAGAAAAAATGTATCAGTTAACTCGAATAATTTTTTTGGAGGGAAAATGTATCAGTTAATTCGAATAATTTTAGTGGCTGGTTGCATTTTGAATATTATATTGACTTTCATCCCAATGTATGTTGTTGAAGTCTCAGAAGACTTTTTGAAGTTGAACGACAACCATCGAGTATCTTTAACGAGATACAGCTTGCCTTTAGTCTCGCCTTTAAAAATCTTTCTGGCATTGCAGGGGTAAAACACATGGTAGAAATAGAAACCATTTTACTCCCAGCACTTTTATGGTACATTGCAAATATTGCTATGCTTTCAGGTTATTTTGCAAAACCTCAAATATCTACAACTGAGTGCAGTACCTGCTCATTTAGATTAATTTGGTAAAAGCATGAGAAAATAACTGTTTTTGGAACAAATTTTGTTTGCGGCTGAGGAAACTTGTTTAAGGTGCCTCTCACCGCATCTTTTTAAGTTAACAGCGCTGTTTTATAGGAATTGAAAATAAATAAAGGAGAACTATTATGAAGCGGTCCATTATTATTACGGCTATTGGGATTTGCTTATTCTCATTCATTTTACAATCACGTTCTTCAAAAAGGGATTTATTAATTGGTAAATGGGAGTCGATGGATGGGAAGGAAACTATTGAATTCTTCAAAGATGGTACGGTAATGGTTATATCTCGTGGTTTACCATTTGGCGGCACATATAAACTTATCGATCACTCTAGTCTTCGTTTAAAAGTAGAATCTATTTTCCCAATGGTTGTTGTTATGAAGTTTTCTGTATCAAGAAATTCGCTTTCGTTAACCGATCCGTATGGAAAAACAACAAAATATAAACGTGTTTCAAAATTAAGGAAAAAAACACCGAGTGAGGAAATACCATATTAAATTTGTTCGGATAATTATTAAATTATGATATATGTTTTGGTTTTAATAGATAATAGAGGCAAAAAGTTTTTCTATGCTTGCTGTTTTTGGTTCTATCATAAACAAACAAAATCATGGAGGGAAAACTGAGGAGCAAAACATTTCTCATTTCGCTTATAATTTTTTTAATTGGTTTTGTTTCAACTTCGATTGCGCAAGAAGTTGTTGGCGCAGGTCTAAGATATTTTAAAAGAACGATCACTTATTACGATATGGCTCTCATCGCAAATCCGACGATTAAAAATTTGCCCTCCGATTTCGCAAGAAGATATCTTGCATCGGTTATAGCAAGTAAGATCGTACTACCGAGATTTTTCTGGGAGAGTTTACCTGAGGTGACTATTTTAAAATTCTCTGAAGTTGCGAAAACAAAAAGATATCAAAGCGTCGAAAAGATAAGCGAAGATGTCCAAAAATACCTTGCGCCAGAACTTGTGAAAATACTCGACATAAACAAAGAGATAAAAGCTCTTCAGCTTGTAAGTGAAGCTGATAGAAATAGATTCATTGCAACTAAGGCTAAAGCGCTCGGCATAGATGCTGAGAAACTTGAAAGAGTTATGAACTCTGGCTACATTGCGATTCCGTTTATTGATGAGTTCACATTCAAAAGAGATACTATTAAAGTTATAGAGGACAAGAAAGAAGTTCGCATCCCCGGGATAAAAGTTGAACTTATGGGCGGTTTGGCGTTTTTCAGAGTGAATTTCGTTAATAATGAATACAGTATAAAGTTTTCATACGAGGTGAGAGATGAAGGCAGTGGATTTGTAGCTGAAGATGCAAAGACTGTGCTTTCACCAGTTGATTCGGCATTTATAATCGCAAGCAAGAGAATTGCTCTTAGTTTTGAAGTGGCAGTTAGAGAAATTTTTAAATTAAGTGCCCCAATTATTTCCGCGGGATTTAATTATGTTTGGTTTGACCTTGGGAAAAGAGAAGGAATTTTGGTTGATGATGGATTTGATGTTTTTGAATTTGTTGAAACACCGGATGGACAAATGGTACCGCAAAATGTCGGGTTCGTCAGGGTAACTAAAGTTGCAGACAACACAAAAACAAAATCTGCAAGCACGGCTCAGATAATAATTGGAAGTTTGTTCGGAAGTAAACGTATAGTCAGAGGGATGTTTGTTGAAGAAAGACCGAGATTTCCATTTGATATAGTTCTCGGTTTAAATGCTTATCCTGTTAAACTTGGTGCTGTGAAGGCTAATATTAGCAATTTTGGGGTTCCTGGAACGCAATTGCCGGACAATGATACATTGGAAGTAAAGAAAGAGGGATTGCTTGCTTACACGGGAAGGATTAATCTCAACATTAATGTTGGGAGATATTCCGGTGTGCCTCAATTTTGGTTTACGATGGATGCAAATGTTGGGGTTTTGCCAGTTGATATTAAATTTTTCGGTAACGATGTCAAATCCGCGATATTTGGTTCTTTAAATTTGGGATTTATGAGAAAGTTTTATTTCAGGCGATTGGCGTTGACATTTGAATTGAAAAGCGGGTTATCAAATTTCAAGTTTGACACGAAAGTTAAAATTGGAAGTGACTCAGTTGAATATGCTTTAAGTCCGCGCAACTGGGTTTTCGGCATTGGTCCTGGGGTTGGTTTTGAATTTGTCATAAATCCGGATGTAAACATAGGTGGGAAAGTTTTATACTGGTACACTAAAACTTCAGATGAATGGAGTTTTCTCAGAAAAGTTGGGGACGAAGAAAAGAGGTGGAAGATAAATCTTTCATCTGCTCATATGAGAGGTTTTGCGTATCAGGTATATTTAAATGTGAGCATAAAAAACTTCGCAGAGGTGCGTAAGTTTGAAAAGTAGATTTTACCATCCGCTTAAAATTCCGCCATCGATGTAGTCCCAAAGTATAAATCCGACGTATCGATATTTAAAAGGAGTTCCACCGTAAATCGGTATTTCTCTACCAATTGAAATTGCAAGATGTCCTCGCTTTGTCAATGCTATGTAAAGTTTCGGGACAATGGAAATTCTATGCTCTTCTGCTCCAAAAGTTTTTGTCCCAACAAGTTCGATCCCTGGGTAAATTCCTTTTCGATCTTCGGGAATAGCAAGCGTTGTAGAGAAGGCGTAAACTAATTCGGGATTACCTTTGCTTCTGTTGATGGGGGTTTCAATTTTTGCACTTCCTTGTAATTGAATTTTTTCGCCAAATCCCTTCGCCACTGCAATATACGGCACAAAAACTATAGTTCCTTTGCCAAAGCCTTTTGCCTCGCTCCCAGTTGGAATTGAGAATTCAAAGCCAGTTGTTAAGATTGATAAGTTTTTGTAGTTATCGTAAATAGCGTACTTTAACCCAAACTCAAGGTCGCCAATGCCGGTTGTGTTTTGGACGCAAGAGCGTATATTCTGTATAGGAAGTTTCGCTTCATATTGAAGTCTAGCCCCAGACCTATTAGCGTAGTAAAGGACAACTTTCGTATCGTTTATGTTGTGTCCGTTCTCAGTTCTATATGTATATGTTGGGATGAAGAGAAATTCTTGTTCTAAATAAGCCTTTGTCACATAATGTGCTCGGATGAAATTTAACTCGCCCTGTGGATATTTTTTCTGATCGATGAATGACTTTATATATTCAATCACATCATAAATTTGTTCATCTGTGAAGACATCTCCAAATGCTGGCATCGTTTGTGATAAACCAAGTCGTGAGCCACCGTATTTTATCACTGTATACCAATCATTTCTTGGTTCACGTGTGTTGAAGTATACATCTGTAAAGTCAGGCGGTGGGGCATCCCAATTTTGTTTTATCTCCTCGGGTATATCTCCTCTTCCATCGATTCCGTGACATTTGGCGCAGAAATATTCATAAATTTGTTTTCCGTTTAAATTTTTGAGCTGTTTGATCTCGATTGTATCTTGTTGTGCAAATAATGGTGTGAGGTTGAAAAGTAAGAACAGAGGAATAAGTTTTGTTTTCATTTTTGAGTTTTAATTTTATTTTGGTTAAAGTATTCCGACACCATGTTTATAGACAAGTTCTCCTCCTTTTAGTCCCGTTTGAATCAAAAGATATAAACCTATTAGCGATATTACGACGACTATCAAATTTGTTCTTGCGTTCAATTTGTTGGTTCTAATCAAAAGGATTTTTACAATAAATGCGATTAAAAATGTAATCACGGTTAGCTTTGCGAATGTTTCATGTGTTTCGATTAAACTTTCAAGTTGCTGGACTTTTTCAAAATTTTCTGCTGATGCTTCACCAGATAAGATCGTAGGGATAGCAAAGATCAAACCCAGAAACACAGTCAAAACGGAAGAATTCCTTATCCATTCTTTTTGAAAGAACATCCAGATTATTTCAAGCAGGACAAACATTGTGAAAAAGGCAATTGGAAAATGAATGAACATCGGATGAAGCGGCATAGCCATCTTTTTTATTTTAAATTTATGAAGCGAAAAATTAAAAAATCATTAAAGACAAATTAGAATTTGTTAATCAAGGAGTTGCAAACTTGCTTATGATTTTCGGCTGGGTTAATTTTGTGTAGCAAGAAAAACAAAAGAATGTTTTAGAGAGAATGAGGTTACTTTTAATTGAGGATGAAAAAAGTTTGGCGAAAACTTTAAAAAGAGGATTGAAGGAGGCTGGATATAATGTTGATGTTGCTTATGACGGTGAATCTGGGGTATCGCTGGCTATAGTGGAAAATTATGATTGCATAGTGCTTGATTTTAAATTGCCGAAGATGAACGGGCTCGAGGTTTGCAAGGAGATAAGAAAGAATAAGGTTTCAACACCAATTTTAATTTTAACTGTCGTCGATTCAGTTGATATGAAAGTAAAATGTCTTGATGCAGGGGCGGATGATTATTTGACTAAGCCTTTTTTATTTTCGGAGCTTCTCGCAAGGATTAGGGCTTTAACGAGGCGTGCTAAGTCAATAGCTTCGGTCATTCAAATTGCAGATCTTGTCATTAATCCAGTAAATAGAACCGTGACAAGAGGAGGGAAAAAGGTTTATCTTTCACCAAAAGAATTTGACCTTCTCTATTATCTTGCCTTAAACCAGGGCAAGGTCCTCACAAGAATGGAAATTGGAGAAAATGTGTGGGGGATAAATTTCGATACCGGAACGAACTACATCGATGTTTACATCAATTATTTGAGAAAGAAAATCGATAAAGATTTTGATAAAAAATTGATTCAAACAATTCGTGGTGTTGGGTATGTTCTCAGGGCTGATTGAAAAATTCCGCGTTAAGTATAAATCGTTGAAATTTAGATTGATTTTATGGTATTCTATTGTTCTCATCCTTGTGTTTGTGGTAGCGGAGGGAAGCGTTTATGTGTATCTTGATAGGAAGCTTCATAAGGAGCTTGATTTCTTACTTAACAAAGAAGCAACCGAGCTTGCGCGGAAAATAAAATTTCACGATGGTGAATTTATAGTTATTGATTCAACCGAGTTTTATGAGGCTGAACATGTGTATTTAAATGAGGCGTCGGTTTTCTTCAGAATATTTAACGAGAACTTAAATATTGTAGCGGTATCTGAAAATTTGAAAAAGAACGAAGTTTTGATAGCTGAACCGGATAGAAAAAAATTTGGTGGGGCAAATGAAGTAGTTATAAACGGTGAAAGGTTGAGGATTTTTTATCTGCCGATTTATGCGGAGGGGAAGTTTCAAGGTCTTGTGGAGACATCGAAGTTTGAGGGGACTGTTCAAGTAGCTATGGGACTTTTGAGGACTTCTCTTTTGTTTGCTGTATTTCTTGCGTTTGTTGTTGCAACATATGGAGGGAATTTGCTCATATCTAAATTGATAAATCCACTTGAGCAAGTCATAGAAAAAGCGGATAAGATAACTGTGGATAATTTGACCGAAAGAATTGAATTAAAAGGCGAAAAACATCCGGATGAGATCGTCAAACTTGTCAATGCACTTAATAGATTGCTTGAAAGATTGGATAAATCATTTAGACAGATTTCGCAATTTACATCTGATGTCGCTCATGAGCTTTTAACCCCGCTTACGATTATAAAAGATGAGGTTGAAATCACATTAATGAAGAAAAGAAGAGTTAGCGAGTATATTCATACTCTTGATTTAGTTCAAAAGCAAACGGACAGAACTATTTCTATTGTTAAGTCAATGTTATATCTCGCCAAAGCAGAAGCGGGAATTATTAGGGCAAATATGCACGAGGTTAATGTAACGGAGTTAATTCGAGAACTTGTCTTGACCTTTAATTTTAAAGCGAGTCGGAAAAATATAAGGTTGAGATTTTATTGTGATAGCGATGTGGTTATCACCACTGATGAAAAGCTTCTTTTTGAAGCGTTGAAAAATATAGTTGACAATGCAATTGAATACACAAATTCTGGGGGGAAGGTTGAAATAATTTGTGAGCGAAGAGATGACAATGTTAAAATTTCTATTTATGACACGGGGATTGGAATTGATGAGAGCGAAATTCCATATATATTTGATAGATTTTATCGGGGGAAGGACGCATTTGAGATCAACCCATCAGGGTCCGGTCTTGGACTTGCATTGACGAAATCGATAATTGAAATTCTTTCTGGTAGAATTGAAGTTTCAAGCCAGCGTGGGAAAGGGACTGAGTTTGTGGTTTATATTCCGGGGAAGTGAATGTTTAATTATGGACAGTTTTGCAAGGGTGAACCATTGCCCTACCATCTTTCCTCAAAATTAAATCGATTTGAAAAATAGCGCTGGTGTAAGTGATAGAAGTTGAGGCGAATAGATATTCGCCCCGACTTAAAATAAACCCCATCGGGGCAAAAGGTTAATAGTTAGCTCCGTTATTGAGTTCTATTCTGGTTAAATTATGGTGGCGCTTCTACATATAGTTGGGATTGAATCTACACACCATTATAATTAAAAGGATTCTCGCCTAAATTTTTAATTATGTTGGGAACAGCTATTTTTGATGAAAATCGACCCCTTGACAAAAGAGAAATTTTTTGTTATTTTTTAACAGAAAGTTAAATATGGGAATTGGAAATGTCAAAGGCTTTGAAAAATCCTCCATGGGCATTGGTCGGAAAATTTTTAATTTTGGCTTTCGTTTTCATCCCTCACGCCATCTCACAGCAAGTTTTAAAAGTTAACACCTACGATAACCCAATCCAACAGGAAATCATTGGCTTCAAAGTTATATCGGAAAACAACATATTCGCTTTTGCAAGATCTTCGATATTTCACTTCAACGGCAAAAAATGGAGACCAGTTTTTCATACTTATAATTCATTGATCAAATCAATTGATACGGATGGGGAGAATATAGTTTTTAATATGAAGCCTTTAGCTGATGAATATTTCATTCCTTCCATTTATCTTGTGAAGTTTCGTGATGATACGATAAAATACATAGTGCCTTTAAAAATTCCATTTACACATGAAGCTCTAAGCATAAAATTTATCTCCGTTGGTAAATGCCTCATCGGAGGTCTTTATGAATATGCTTTTGTTCATTTGGGAGCAAATTCTATGGCTTATAAAACTTTTAACTTCGATCGAACAAATTCTCGTTTTTCTTTCAACATCTTCCCATATCCATATGATTTAAATTTCATACCATTTCACAATTCGTATTCGATTTTTTATCTACATTTAAAATCAGGTGGTGGGGTAAATAAAAATTTTGATGGCGTCTTGAACGGGACTGAACATCCTGTTTGGAAGGGATTGGATTTTGAAACCGCTTCCCCAATAAGTTCCCTTGAATTTATAAATCTGCCTAAAAAGGAAATGAATGATGAACTAATCAAAATTATCGTCAACTTTGAGAACAATGGTTTTGGTTTGCTAAGGCATGATTCTTCAGGTTTAAATTTTGAAATTCCAGAGCAGATAACAGTTCGAATGCCTCTGCATTCGATTTTTAAAACGCGGGTTGGACATACTAATCTTACGAATAAAAGCTTTGTCAAAGTTGTATGTTTGAACTCCGCTAACCCTGTTGTTTTGGGGTTAACGAAAAGCGGTGAAATTTTGAGGGCGATTGATGAAAATCTCAAGGAATGGGAAGTTCTTGTGTCAGATTATGTAATCAGAGACATGGTTCCGATATCGGGGGATTCATTCTTTGCTTTTTCGAACACAAAAATTTTTAAGTTTGTAATCGATTTTAAAAGCGATGGGGGTGGTAATTTTGCAGAGATTGAGCCAAAATCGAGTATACTTTTTGGACATTATTCTTTTAGCGCAGGTGAATTTTTTGGTATATATGCTGACGATTTTGATGACGACGGTTTTTATGATGTTTATCTTTTAAACGTTAGCAGTATCAGCAATTATTACAAAGGTAGCGATTTAGATAGCAATGAGCTTTTAAATCTTTCTTTAAGAGCTGGACTTTCTGGGCGAACACATGGAAGCGTGGGTGTTGCATCAGTGGATATAAATAATGATGGAAATATTGATGTTTTAGTGACGGACATTTATGGTAACAGCGACATTTTTGTTAACAAGAAAGGTTATTTTAGAAATATGAGCTCTGAATATGGTCTTTCAAGTTTGAATACGAAAAGAAGTTAGCATATTGCACTTGCGGATGTGAATTTAGATGGATGGGTTGATGTACTTATAACATCTTTTTTAGGTAGCAATAGACTTCTTATTAATTTGAATGGTAAAAAATTTGTTGACTTTACTGAGAAAGCCGGGCTTGTTTCAGATGGAAAAACAATATGCGCATCGTTTTGCGATATTAATGGGGACGGCTATCCTGATCTTTACATTGGGAATTGGACAGGTGGTAACAAGATGTATTTAAATAATGGTGATGGCACCTTCAGAGACTTTACCGAGGAAAGTGGCACAGGTGGAGATGTGTTGATGAAGACAAATTCAGTATTATTTGCGGATTTTAATAACGATGGTTACCCGGAGCTTTTTGTCGGCAATAGAGGAAATGGGAATTTATTTTTCATAAACGACGGGATGGGGAGATTTAAAAATGTGACGAGAGAAAGCGGTCTATTAGATTCATCGCTTTTCACTTATGGGTGCACGTCGAATGATTTTGACAACGATGGATTGCTTGACCTTTTCATAGTTTATCTTGGTGGTGTGAAAATCTATAAAAATATTGGGGCTAAAGAAAATGGTATACCGTATTTTGCTGATGTGACAAGTGAGTATATGGGTCTTAGCGAACGGTTAGAAGGATATAATACTTGTTGCGTGTCATTTGACATAGATAACGATGGTGATGTAGATTTGGTTTTCACGCGATATATCAGAGGTTCAGTAAACATTTTGAGAAATTATCTCAATGATAGAATCGGGGCAAGGGCGAATTATGTCAAAGTTAAATTGATCGGTATCAGATCAAATTATAATTGCATTGGCGCTGTAGTTAAGCTGTTTAGAGATGGAAAACCCATCGGGACAAGATATGTCACCGCGGGAAGTGGATATGCAAGCAGTGAATCAAAAATAATTCATTTCGGATTACATGATGAAGATGGTGATTATGAAATTCAAATTGAATTTCCAATGCACAAGGGAGATAGAATAGTAAAAAGGATAAAAGTTAAACCGGGCGAATTTATCACAGTTAAAGAGATCGAAGGGGTAAGGGCAAGTTTTATTGAATTTTCGAGACTTATTGAAAAGTGGATGCAACCTGACCGAGGTGAGTTGATAAAGCTTTTGATTGTGGTCGTTGTTTCCTTGGTTTATTTTTCTTTGGTTTATCTTCTCCGTAAAGTTTATTTGACTTCTCTTAAAGTGATTGGAATTTCTGTTCTTTGTTATCTTTTTGCTCGCATCTGTATTTACTTTTTCCATGAGCAACAGCCTTACGTTTGGACTTTGAGCAGGAAAAATTGGTTTGTTGAAGATGTTTTGTCGTTGCTCATTTTCGGTTTAGCTATCTTGATATCTCATAGCATTTTTAGAAAGAAGGAGATGGTGGATGTGGCGAAGGAGGAGGTCATCGGTGGGCTTATTGAAAGGCTTGGGGAGTTTGAGCATAGCTAGGTGAAGATAAGCATTTTAACAAGGATATCGCTTATAGCTCAAAATATAATATCTTTTGGCTCTAATGAAACAGCGTTGGAACTTGAAAAAAGACTTTTGGGGCTTCTCGCTCAGTACAGAAATTTGATTCTGCTGAGTTTGAGGTATATCAACGAGCTTTGCGAAGTTTTGGGAATTAAATTTAATTTTAAGTTTGCGGTTCAAATTGATGATAAACTTGATGAATTTATAAGAAGATTTAAATCGAACGAAGCATCGGTTAAGCAACTCGCTTTTCAAATATCTCGTGACATTTCAAATCTCGTTAAGGAAATCACAAATTTGAGAAAGAAAGTTATCTCATCGTATACAACGGTTGTTGAATCGGTGATCGAGAGCGTGATTCGGTCTTTCAATGTAAGTTATATTTATTTCAATTCAAGCAGAATGACGGAGGTTATATTTAATGAAAAAGAGCTTTTCAACGTTATTTCAACATTTGTTGAGAATTCAATTCAGGCTTTGTGTGGAGTTGAAGCTGAACCAAGGATTGATATAAAATTGGTAGAGAATGAGGGTGTTGAGATACACATAATTGATAATGGTCCCGGGATACCGAAAGAGCAGATGGGAAATATGTTTAAATTTAAAAGTACGGCAAAGCCATCGGGGCATGGATTTGGGCATCAATATGCTGGCAAATATGTGAAAAAATATGGAGGACGGATTGAAGTGATCTCGGAAAATAAAGGATGTCATTTTGTTATAAAACTAAAAAAAGCTATAACATTGGAAAGATGAAGGTAAATTTACTTCTTATCGATGATGACACATCTTTTCTCAAAGACGCAAGCGAAATTTTAAAAGTAGATTTCAATGTGGTCACGGCGGAAAGCGGAAAGAAGGGAGTTAACGCGTTTCAAGGCGACTATTTCAATGTCGTCCTTCTTGATCTAATGCTTCCAGATATGCATGGATATGAGGTTTTAGAAAAAATCAAGGAGATGAATCCTTTTGTGCCGGTTATCATAATCACAGGATATGCTGATATCGAAAAAGCGGTTGAAGCGATGAAGCGTGGAGCGGATGATTTTATACCGAAAGATTTTAACCTTGGGGTTTTCAGGGAAAAAATTAAAAAACTACTTGAGACAAGGGACTTAAAAATATCTCATAGGTTTTTGAAAAGTGAATTGAAGCATGAGAGAAATGAATTTATTTACGCAAGTGAAGTGATGAAAAAAATTATAATTGAACTTGGGAAAATTGTAAACCTTGATCTTGATGTTTTGCTTGTTGGTGAAACTGGGGTTGGAAAAGATTTGATGGCTTGTCAAATTCATGAAATGAGCAAAAGAAGAGATAAAAATTTTGTTCCAGTAAATATCGCGGGCATTGAGCCAAACCTTATCGATTCGGAGTTATTTGGAACAGTTAGAGGTGCCTTTACGGATGCGATTAATAGAGTTGGTCGATTTGAACTTGCAAATGGTGGAACTTTATATCTTTCGGAGATAGCAGAGATACCCCATAGTGCTCAGATAAAGTTGCTTTATTTTCTTCAATATAAAGAGATAACGAGGGTGGGCAGTAGTAAGAGTATAAAGCTTGATGTCAGGTTGATATTTGCTACAAATGCAGACATTGAAAAACTTCGTAAGGAAGAGAAGATAAGGGATGATTTTTATTATCGAATTGCCGGGACTCAGATTTACATACCACCACTTCGTGAGAGGATTGATGATATAATTCCACTTGCACAGTATTTCATAAAGAAATATTGTTTGAAGTATGGTATAAAAAAGGATTTTGAATTGAGCCAGGAATTTAAATCCGCTCTTCTTTCATATCACTGGCCTGGGAATGTAAGGGAACTTGAGAGTATGATAATGTCGTCGATAAAACCTGAGTTTGAAATGGTTGACGAATTGAGACTTGAGCATTTTCCTTATTTGTCTTCTGTGATTCAAGATTTAAAACGTGGAAAAGATGAATTGGAATTTAAGCCTTATAAGATAGCAGAGAGGGATTTTAAGAGGTTTTACTTTTCAGAGCTTTTCGAGCGAGTGGGAGGGGATATAAAGTCTGCATCTAAGGTATCGGGGCTTTCGCAGAAGTATCTTCATAGGGTTTTCAAGTCGCTTGGGCTTATTTAAGGGGGTTGGAACAAATTTTTTCCAGTCATTAGAAATTTTCATTGTTTTTCAATCATTTTATGTGGAACAAATTTATTCCGCTGGAACAAATTTTTTCCATTTTTGAGGTTTTACGAGTTAAAAACCTTTGAAATTTTAAAATTTTAAAG